>OKVC01000435.1_pt1 | contig 20755 bp, 19 predicted proteins | sample 1606641 | NCBI WGS metagenome assembly OKVC01 (sample SAMEA3882518, study PRJEB24775) | human gut metagenome | biome: human-associated habitat; feature: intestine environment; material: feces | place: Netherlands | collected 2009/2010
TTTTACTTCACCACTGATCGGGCCATCTACGATAGAAGCGATTTCTTTGATGACTTCATTAAAATCTCTTCCCTCCTTGGCAATCAGAGATGGATTTGTTGTAACCCCGCAAATAACCCCCATGTCATTCGCTTTCTTGATATCCTCTACATTCGCAGTATCAATAAAAAACTTCATTATCTTCTCCTCCGTTTTTCACTCTAAGAATAAAGTAGGTTAACACACTGCTATTATACAAAGACTTCTGCAATCTGTCAATTGGTTTTGTGGGAGAATTCCCTTGCTTGTGGGATTTATTTCGTTTTGGTTGGAGGAGACGAAAACCAGAAGCTAGATAGTTCAAATATGTGACTTTCGTCGCGGTGCTTTGAATGCTCGCTCCCAAATCTCCCTCCTTGATTTGGTTTTCCAGTAATTTTAACTGCTTCTTACAAAAGTAGGTTAGGAACGTACTTATCGGAACCATCCACAGTCAGAAAATAAAAAAGACTTATCATCATATTTGTGGCCTCGGAGCAAGGTTTGGATACGAGCGCATAAGCAAGCATTCAAACCGCGACTAAAGTCACAAATACGATGATAAGCCTTTTTCATTTTCGTCTGTTAATTATCTAATAAGCCGCCTATCAACTGTCTGTCAAATGGTTCATCAACCACCAAATCAACTATTCCCCACATGTTGGGCAATCGTCTGGTGCAAATTTTTCTTTATCGTACGCAATTCCGTTCTTATCATAATAGTCTTTTACTGCTGCTTTTACAGCTTCTTCTGCTAATACGGAACAGTGAATCTTGTGTGTTGGCAGTCCGTCAAGGGCCTCAACTACAGCTTTATTAGATAATTCTAAGGCATCATCAATAGATTTTCCTTTAATCATTTCTGTTGCCATAGAACTGCTGGCGATAGCAGAACCACATCCAAATGTGTTAAACTTTACATCTTCAATAATTCCGTCTTTTACTTTAATGTACATCTTCATGATGTCACCACATTTTGCATTACCTACTTCTCCGATACCGTCTGCATCGTCCATTTTTCCTAAGTTTCTTGGATTACGGAAATGATCCATTACTTTTTCACTATATAACATGTTTCTTTTCTCCCTTCTCAAGTTCTTCCCAAACTGGTGAAATGTTTCTTAAATAAGAAACGATTTCCGGAACTTCTTTAATGATATATTCAATCTGTTCTGGTGTATTCTCTTCACATAATGTAAGACGGAGTGATCCGTGTGCAACTTCGTGAGGAAGTCCGATTGCTAATAATACATGGCTAGGGTCAAGAGAACCTGATGTGCAGGCACTTCCTGAAGAAGCCTCGATTCCCTTTTCATCAAGTAAAAGTAAAAGGGATTCTCCCTCGATTCCTTCGAAACAGAAGTTTACGTTACCTGGAAGTCTCTTCTTAGCATCACCGTTCAGACGGGAATGTTCAACCTGTGAAAGGCCTTCAATTAAGCGGTCTCTCATAGCAGAAATCTTTGCCATGTTCTCATCTAAGTTTGCTACAGCTTCTTTTAATGCTGCTGCCATACCAACAATGGCAGGAATATTCTCTGTACCAGCTCTTCTTCCCCTTTCCTGTGCGCCACCTTCAATCAAGTTAAACAGTGGAACACCTTTTCTGACATAAAGGACACCGATTCCTTTTGGTCCATGAAACTTATGTCCGGATAAAGACAACATATCAATATTCTGTGCATGTACGTTCACTGGAACGTGTCCAACTGCCTGTACTGCATCTGTGTGGAAAAGGATGCCATGCTCTTTGGCAATTGCACCGATTTCCTTGATCGGCTGGATAGAACCAATCTCGTTGTTTGCAAACATTACAGAAATCAGGATTGTTTCCGGTGTGATTGCTTTCTCAAGTTCATCCAGTTTTACAATACCGTTCTCGTCTACATCTACATATGTGATCTTTGCGCCGCGTTTCTCCAGATATTCACAGGTATGGAGAATTGCATGATGCTCGATCTTTGTTGTGATGATGTGGTTTCCTTTTGCTTTATATGCCTCAAAGGTAGCCTTCAGAGCCCAGTTATCAGACTCGGAACCACCTGCTGTGAAATAAATTTCTTCTTTCTTTGCTCCAAGAACTTCTGCGATCTGCTCTCTTCCTTTGGTGATCGCCTCTTTGCTCTTGCCTGCAAAATCATAAATACTGGACGGGTTGCCATAATATTCTGAAAAATATGGCAGCATTGCCTGGACAACCTCCGGTGCTGTTTTAGTTGTTGCTGCATTGTCCAGATAAATCATTTTTCCCATTTTCTTGTCCTCCTGTTTTATTTAAGTATGTCCGGTACATTTTCTTCCATGCCCTGACTTTCCATTTTTTCTTCATGTACTCTTCTGCTTTCCTCGATCAGCTGACCAAGCATCAGGGTATCGACAGCGCTTGTAATACTGTCATTGATTCTCTTCCAGACGAGCTTTGCCACACATACATCACTGCCATGGCAGGTTCCGTCATTCTCAATCCCGGGACAGGCTGCTGCTTCCAGGCTGCCTTCCAGCACACGCAGGACTTCACCGACCGAGATCTCATCTGCCGGCTTGCCAAGCTGGTATCCGCCGTAAGCCCCTCTGCTGCTTTTTACAAGACCGGCCTTCTTAAGCATGGCCATAAGCTGTTCGAGGTAGCTTGTGGAAATATCCTGTCTCTCCGCAATACTCTGTAAAGATATCGCTTCATTCGCACTGTGCAAACCAAGATCTATCAGTGCTTTCAAGCCATAACGGGCTCTTGTTGAGAGTTTCATTTTCTCACCTCGTTTTTTAATTCCCAGTGTTTCCCTCGGATTTCATGATTACTTTACCAGAAACAAACCGTTCTGTCAAGGCTGTTTTGTTCATATATTGCTGTAAAGGCGTTTCGGCAGGTTACTGTTTTTTAGTCAAGCGGATATTCGCACCTGCTGCGCATGAAAAGGTCTGGATTTTTCATTATGTCAAAAAAACTTTTTATCAAAGGAACTTTACTTCTTACATTTGCCGGTTTGTTAAGCAGACTTATGGGGTTCTTTTACAGAATATTCCTGTCACACACTATTGGTGCACATGGGCTTGGTATCTTTCAGCTTATACTTCCACTGCAGATTCTGATCATGTCCATCTGCGCTTCCGGTATCCAGACTGCAATCTCCCGCCTCACTGCCGCAGAAAAAGTTTCCAAAAATCCCAGTCGTCATATCTCAGATTATTTTGTCGTGGGAACTGTATTTTCTGTTGTTTTCTCCCTGGTATTCTCCTGGTTTCTTTACAGCTATGCGGATTTCTGGGCAGTACAGATTTTGAAAGAGTCACAGACCTCCGGTCTGATACGGATTCTTTCTCTGAGTATTCCGTTGAGTACACTTCATACCTGTATCAGCAGCTATTATTTGGGAAGAAAACAGGCCGGATTTCCCGCAGGAGTCCAGCTTCTGGAACAGCTTTTCCGCACAGGCGGATGCTATATTCTTTATCTGATCTGTGCATCGCAAGGGCGAAACATCACTCCGGCAATTGCAGTCGGCGGAAATCTTATCGGGGAAATAGCCTCATCTTTTATTTCTCTTTTCGCAGTCAGTATGCATTTTAAGGTAACACATTATAATATCCGGAATATCAGAAGACCGCTTTCTGTTCTCAGAAAATTGCTCCATATTTCCGTTCCTCTTACCATGAATAAAATACTGCTCACCCTTCTGGGAAGTATTGAAGTGATTCTTATACCTGCAAGGCTGCAAATGTCAGGACTTACTCCCAAAGATTCCCTGAGTGTTTACGGAATCTTTACAGGGATGGCACTTCCGCTTATTCTTTTCCCCGCTACGCTTACAAACTCGGCTGCGGCCATGCTGATTCCCTCCATTACCCAGCTGCAGACTCTGGGGTATCAAAAGCGAATCCAATATGTGATCGGCAGGATTTTCCGATACTGTCTGCTGCTAGGCGGATCCTGCTTGGTTTTTTTTCTGTTTCTTGGAGAATTTCTTGGAAATTTTCTGTTTCACAGTCAGACAGCCGGAATCTATATCCATACCATGTCCTATATCTGTCCTTTTCTGTACCTGAACACCACTCTCACCAGCGTACTCAACGGCCTTGGAAAATCCGGCATCTGCCTGCTGCACAGTGTGATCAGCGTCTGCATCCGGATCAGTTTCGTGCTGTTTGCAATCCCTGTTCTGGGAATCCGGGGATATCTGTACGGGATTCTCTGCAGCGAACTGGCGCTCAGCATCCTGCACAGTTTACAAATACTGCAAAACAACTATAGCAATCCCCGTAAATAATGCATCTTGATTAAGAGACTTGATAGTTACTATTCACACTCCACTATCCCGCGAGGTGTTTTGGCATGGATATGCCAAAATTCCATTGCCGCAGGTAATCTGGAATGAATTTTGGCTACGTTACTGAGAACGAAGTGAACAGTAACGCTTGATATGATCGCAGAAAGTCATCCGAAAATATTTTGGCTATCGACATTCAGATAGGAATGGTTTATAATAAATTCCGAAAAAAGCAAGACAAATAGACACAAAGGAGATATTACTATGGGATTCGATTTTATCAAAAAATTACCAACCCCTGAAGAAATCCGTAATCAGTATCCCATTGATGCTGAAATTCAGGCTGTTAAAGATGCAAGAGATAAAGAACTGCGTGATGTTTTTACCGGAAAGTCCGATAAATTCCTTGCAATCATCGGTCCTTGTTCAGCAGATAATGAAGATGCTGTTCTGGACTATCTTACCAGATTACGCAATGTTCAGGAGAAAATAGCTGACAAGGTTCTGATTGTTCCACGTGTTTATACAAACAAACCAAGAACAACAGGAGAAGGCTATAAAGGTATGGTTCACCAGCCGGATCCCGAGAAACAGCCAAATCTTCTTGCAGGGCTTGTAGCAATCCGTAAAATGCATATCCATGCAATCCGGACCAGTGGTATGACCTGTGCAGATGAGATGCTTTATCCGGAAAATTACCGTTACCTTTCTGACCTGCTTTCTTATGTGGCAGTAGGTGCACGTTCTGTGGAAGACCAGCAGCATCGTCTTACCGTCAGCGGCATGGAAGTTCCTGCAGGTATGAAAAATCCAACCAGCGGCGATCTTGCAGTCATGCTCAATTCCGTTGTAGCAGCTCAGGGCGGACATCGTTTTATCTACAGAAGCTGGGAAGTAGAAACAACAGGTAATGAACTGGCTCATACAATTCTCCGCGGTGCCGTAAATAAACATGGGGAGGCAATCCCGAACTATCATTACGAGGATCTTCGTCTTCTCTGGGAGAAATATCAGGAGAAAAACCTTAAAAATCCGGCTGTTATTGTTGATACCAACCACTCTAATTCTAATAAACAATATGACCAGCAGGTTCGTATTGCAAAAGAGGTTCTCCACAGCCGCCAGGTAGACCCGGAACTTCATACTCTGGTAAAAGGGCTTATGATCGAGAGTTATATTGAACCGGGAAATCAGAAGATCGGATGTGATCATATTTACGGAAAATCTATTACCGATCCATGTCTTGGATGGGAAGAATCCGAACGTCTTCTGTATACAATTGCTGAGATGTGTTGATCCGTTATTGTTTATAAACAACATTCCATACTCTCTGATCAGATGGATCGCTGTAATTACATTATCTGTAAATAGCGCATGTTATGACATTACAGAAAAAAAACTATTCAGCCACCCACTGCTTATTGCTCTTCGCAATTGAAGCAGGGGACTTACTTGATTCAGTTAAAAAAGCTTCTATAAACTGTTCAAAACAGACTATAGAAGCTTTTTCATTTAACATTATAGCAATCCTCATAAATAATAAGTTTTTAATGACGTGGATGTGTTTTCATATACACATCACGCATTTTATTCATATTCATGCCCAGATAAACCTGCGTAGTGGAAATATCGGAATGTCCCAGCATTTCCTGAACGCTTCGTATATCCGCACCATTCTGCAGCATATGCACAGCAAAAGAATGCCTCAATGTATGCGGGGCAATATCCCTTTTGATACCGGCATCATCCGCATATCCCTTTAATACTTTCCAGAATCCCTGACGGCTCATCGCTTTCCCTGAACAATTTGTAAATAATGCTGTTTCTTTCTCATCTTTCACAAAAACAGTTCTGGCTGTTTGCAGATACCGTTCCATTGCCTTCTTGCATGGAATACCAATAGGGATAATCCTCTCTTTTCCATTCTCATTACAAACCACATATCCAAACTGGAGATTGACATCAAAAATCTGAAGATGAAGCATCTCACTGACTCTCATACCTGTTGCATACAGCAATTCCAGCATTGCTGAATCTCTTATCCCTTTAGGGGTATCCAATTTCGGCTGCTGAAGTAATTTATCCACTTCTTCTATGGTAAGTATCTCAGGTGTCCTTTTCTCAACCTTCGGAGGTTTCAGGTTATCTGCCGGATCTTCTGCGATCACGCCTTCCTTCCACAGATACTGAAAAAATGCTCTCATAGAAGCAACGCTTCTGGAAATGGAAGATGACGCAAACTTCTCACGTTCCATGTAACTGATATACCCTTCAAGCTCAAGTTCTTTTACATCTTTATAATTTCTGATTCCCCGTTCCTTCAGAAATTCCGCCATTTTTTTCAGATCTCTCTGGTATGAGATCTCTGTATTTGCCGATGTTTTTTTTGTATTATGCAGATATGTAATAAATTCCCTTATTTCTATGTCCATATTCCCGTTTCCTTTTAATCAAAATATCCGCTGCCTGTAGCTCCTGCGATCAGACGAAAATTAATCCTCTTCGCAGTTTATCAGCAGAAAATCGTACTCTCTCCGATAAAATGTATATGTATTATACTGTTTATTTTACATAAAATCAAACCTTTTTTTCGAGAAAAATCCTTGTATTTCAAGCTTTTTCAGCATCAAATACCATATGTCGGAGATTTTATGACAACCAATACTAAATATAGTAAATATGTCATTAAAAAATTTTTATATATTTCAGAATAATGTCAATGATCAGAGGGTTCACATAGCATTCGATAAGTATTCCCAGAAAATATCCTACTGCTGCAATGCACATTTTTTTAAGATAAATACTGACTTCTCCGGAAATCAGACCTCTGTTTCTCCATATTTCTGATGATATCTTCCATTCCTGTTCCATAGAATAAAGCCAGACCGGAATGTAAAATAAATATTGCGGCAGCAAAAGTCCCATTCCGATCACCCCGCCTGCAAATCCAAATTCCAGTATAGAAACAGTCATTATCATACCTGCATACAATCCTGATCCCAGAAGCGTTATAACAGCAAGCGGCGCACCAAAAATCGAAAATCCACAGATTATATTCAACAGATAAAAAACACCTCTGTATTTTAATATTTCTTTCAGATATTCAATATTGCCTGTATTTTTTCCTGCAAATGTACTCAGAAAATATACCGATGCCCATGTTTTCTGCTGCCATTTTGCCTTCCAGATTATATTCGGTATCAGATTTCCGGCCAGAAATCCAAGAAGAAATAAAATAAGCGCAGGAAATTTTTTGGTTCCCGTTCTGTTTTTCTTCATTCTATCACCCTGTACCAGTTTACTGAGAAATTCCAGGAAGTATTCCTGTCTTTACAAGAAAGAATCGTGTCCGGAGGGCTTTTTTATGTTATAGGAACATTACGGAGTAATTTCCTATAACATAAAAAACTGCACAGACTGTATAAATACAATCTGCACAGTTTATATCTGCAAAGAACTGTCCACGATAGTCCATAAAATGAACAATCATATTATTTCGCATAGTCAATCGCTCTGCTTTCACGTATCACGTTGACTTTAATCTGACCGGGATATTCAAGTTCTGCTTCAATCTGTTTCGCAATATCGCGCGCAAGGAGAACCATATCTGCATCATTAACATGCTCCGGCACTACCATTACACGTATTTCTCTTCCCGCCTGAATGGCAAAAGATTTATCAACACCTTTAAACTGGTTCGTAATATCCTCCAGTTGTTTCAGACGATTGGTATAAGTTTCCAGCGTTTCTCTTCTTGCACCAGGTCTCGCCGCTGAAATAGCATCTGCAGCCTGTACAATACATGCAATCAGAGATTCCGGCTCACAGTCACCATGATGAGATGCGACCGTATTGATAACAATCTGGGATTCCTTATACTTCTTACAGAGATCCACACCAATCTGAATATGAGATCCTTCTACTTCATGGTCAATTGATTTACCAATATCATGAAGAAGACCTGCTCTCTTAGCCATACGGACATCTACGCCAACCTCACCGGCCAGCATTCCGGATAACTGAGCTACCTCAATAGAATGTCTTAAAGCATTCTGTCCATAACTTGAACGGAACTTCATACGTCCAAGAAGTTTCAGTAATTCAGGATGAATACCATGAACTCCAACGTCCATAGCTGCATTCTCACCATCTTCGCGAATCTGCGCTTCTACTTCCCTCTGGGCTTTCTCAACCATCTCTTCGATTCTGGCCGGATGGATACGTCCATCTACGATCAGTTTCTCAAGAGCTACACGTGCAACTTCACGACGGATCGGATCAAAAGCAGATAATACAACTGCTTCCGGTGTATCATCAATAATAAGATCCACACCTGTAAGTGTCTCAAGAGTACGGATATTACGGCCTTCACGACCAATAATCCTTCCCTTCATCTCATCGCTCGGAAGCTGAACAACCGAAATGGTAGTTTCAGCTACATGGTCAACTGCACATTTCTGGATGGCATTGACAACATATTCCTTAGCCTTCTTACCAGCTTCTTCCTTTGCCCTGCTTTCCAATTCCCTGTAAAGTCTGGCTACATCCACTTTTACATCATCTTCAACGGATCTGAGTAATTCTTCTTTTGCCTGTTCGGAGGTCAGACCTGAAACTCGTTCCAGTTCCTGTACTCCTTTTTGCTCAAGTTCTTCTACCCGTTTTTCTTTTTTCTGCACCTCAGCTGCTCTCGCTGTGCATTCCGCTTCACGCTTCTCAACTGCATCTGCTTTCTTGTCAACCGCGGATTCTTTTGCTAATACACGATTTTCATATTTCTGCAGTTCGTTTCTTCGTTCCTTGGTTTCTTTCTCCAGTTCATTTTTTGTACGGAGAGATTCTTCCTTCACTTCCAATAAAGCTTCTCTTTTTTTAGTCTCAGCTGTTTTCAGAGCTTCATCTATGATGCTTCTTGCTTTGTCTTCTGCTGTCCCAACAATCTCGGCATCCTTCTGGATTTTATTGTTCACAGCGACTTTGCAAGTAACAGGAACTGCAATAAGTAGCGCGACTACCACAGCGACAATTGCAACAATAATTGTTGTTGTCACAGGAGCACCTCCTTATTTAGTTTTCATTGTACAAATACAACAATACAAGTTTATCTTTTTTTCATACTTATGTCAAGTTTTTCAGGATAATTGTTTGAATATTTTTCCTATATTTAATTACTGTTCGTTCTGTTCTCAGTAATATATTTTGCAATATGCATACAATGGAGTATACTATAATTCATCCGAATATGTATGTACAAGTCTGATATTCATATTCTCAAGAGTATCTGCAATGTCTGAATATCCAAATCCTCTTCTCACAAGATAACCATAGAGCCGACGCATTTTTTTCTCATCCAGCTCAGTATCCGGCGGATATTTCTTTTCTATGGTTCGATAGAGGATTTCTTTTTCATCAGGCATATTTAAGGCAGCCTCTTCCTCCCATGCATTTATCGCTGTTTTCCTGTCTATTCCCTTTCCCATAAGTTCCCGGATGATCTTCTGCCGGCTCTTTGTATCCATTCTGTATGCAATATAAGTTCTGGCATATCGTTCATCATCTATATATCCATAAGCTTCAACATATGTCAGAGCATGATCAACCGCCTGACTGGTAAATCCCGCCTGGCGCAATTTCTCTCTCAATCCCTTCTCCGTCCGATCCATATGTTCTAAGAGACGCATGGCTTTACGCCTTGCGTCTCTGTATTCTTCAGGTTCTTCCGTTAAATTTTTCTGTTGTTTCTGTACAGTCTGTCTCTTTAAAGCCTCTGCATTCCTGAGAAATTCTCTCAGATCTCCGGATGAATTCCCCATGATCACTCCTCAGAAGCATCCGGTGCATCACCTGTTGCCGGCACCGGCTCTTTGGCCTGTCCTTCTTCATCCGGAAGAAGATGATAATGGATTCTAACTTGCTTCTCAATCTCATCACAGATATCTGTATGCTCTTTCAGGAAAATCTTCGCATTTTCACGTCCCTGTCCGATCTTATCTCCGTTATATGCGTACCATGCACCGCTCTTATTTACAATTCCGCATTCCGCTGCCAGATCAAGAATATCTCCCTCTTTGGAAATGCCGGTTCCGAACATAATATCAAATTCTGCCTGTTTAAACGGCGGAGCCACCTTATTCTTCACAACTTTGATTCTGGTGTGGTTTCCCACCATCTCACCGCCCTGTTTCAATGTCTCTACTCTGCGGACATCCATGCGGATAGATGAATAAAATTTCAGAGCACGCCCACCTGTCGTTGTCTCAGGGTTTCCAAACATAACTCCAACTTTCTCACGCAGCTGATTGATAAAGATAACTACACAATTAGATTTACTGATCACTGCTGTAAGTTTACGGAGAGCCTGTGACATCAGTCTGGCCTGAAGACCTACATGGCTGTCACCCATATCTCCATCAATCTCCGCCTTCGGTACAAGTGCGGCAACCGAGTCAACGATCACAATATCCACAGCTCCGGAACGCACCATCGTCTCTGTGATCTCAAGTGCCTGTTCTCCATTGTCCGGTTGTGATATGTACAGGTTATCGATATCTACACCGATATTCTTTGCATAGACAGGATCCAGAGCATGTTCTGCATCAATAAATCCGGCAATCCCGCCTCGTTTCTGCACTTCCGCAACCATGTGAAGTGCAACGGTTGTCTTACCGCTGGATTCCGGTCCGTAAATCTCGATGATACGTCCCTTGGGAACACCACCTACTCCAAGTGCAATATCAAGACTTAAAGATCCGGTAGGGACTGTCTCCACCTGCATATTTGCTCCGGATTCCCCGAGTTTCATGACTGATCCTTTCCCGTAATGTTTCTCAATCTGTCCAAGCGCTGCTTCCAGTGCTTTCTGCTTTTCTTCATTTATCATTTATTTTAATCTCCTTCAGCCCTTCAAGAACTTATGTTCGTTTTCTATTCATTATAGTATTATACTTCCTGTCAAATGTCAAGCTTTTTATTCTGCCTGAATAACCTTTTCATGTTACTGGTTACTGTTCACTCCGTTCTCAGTAACGTTGCCAAAATTCATTCCAGATTGCCTGCGGCAATAGAATTTTGGCTTGTATGTCTCGGGATTTTGGCATATTCATGCCAAAACACCTCGCGGGATAGTGGTGTGTAAACAGTAACAACATAACAGTAAAAGCAGGGAATGTGCTTTTTTTACATTCCCTGCTCTTTCGTAGTTTTTAATATTTCTCTCTGTTTCTATTTATCACCAATCAGCCAGTTGTACATTTCTTCATACTGACGTGCGGAATTACCCCATGAGAAATCAGCTGCCATAGCACGATCAACCATTTTATTCCATTCACGTTTCTTATCATAATAGATTCTTTCCGCATTGCGCACTGTTGCAAGCATCTCATGCGCATTGTAGTTTCTGAAAGAAAATCCGTTTCCGGTTCCCTCATATTCATTATAAGGTACGACCGTATCTTTCAGTCCACCTGTTTCTCTGACGATCGGAAGTGTTCCGTAACGGAGACTCATCAGCTGACTCAAACCACATGGCTCAAATAAGGACGGCATCAGGAACGCATCTGCTGATGCATAGATACGGTGAGACATTTTCTCATCATAATAGATCTGAGCAGATACCTTTCCATGATATTTCCAGTCAAAGTGACGGAACATATTCTCATAACGTTCATCACCGGTTCCAAGAATTACAAGCTGGATAGCATCCTGGCAAAGCTCATCCATCACATATGCGATCAGATCAAACCCTTTCTGATCTGTCAGTCGTGATACAATACCTATCATCATCGTCTTCGGATCTTCCTGCAATCCAAGATCTCTCTGCAACTGAAGTTTGTTCTTAACTTTCTCTTTTCTGAAAGTTGTTGCATTATAAGTCTTTGTGATATATGGATCTGTTTCAGGATTGAATTCATTGTAATCAATACCATTTACAATTCCACGCAGGCTGTTTGCACGCGCACACATCAGACCGTCCAGTTTTTCTCCATAGAACGGTGTCTTGATTTCCTCTGCATAAGTATTGCTTACAGTAGTGACTGCATCTGCAAACACAATACCGCCCTTCAGATAGTTGGCATCTTTATATGCTTCCAGTTTGTCTGCTGTAAAATAATAATCGGACAGTCCTGTGATATTCTTGATTGTCTGTACATCCCATACACCCTGGAATTTAAGGTTATGTATTGTCATGATCGTCTTGATATTCCAGAAAAATTCATTCTGCTGGAAGCTGTCGTGCAGATATACGGGAACAAGTCCGGTCTGCCAGTCATGACAGTGTATAATATCCGGTCTGAATCCGATAACCGGAAGAACTGACAGTACAGCTTTGGAGAAGAATGCAAATTTCTCCAGATCCCATGTTCCTCCATCATACGGTTTGGGTCCGCTGAAATAGTATTCATTGTCAATAAAATAAAACTGAATTCCTTCGTACTCCATGTGCATGATTCCTACATAGCAGTTCTTATATCCAAGATCCATGTAGAAATGTGTGATATAGTTCATTTTATCTTTCCATTCCTGTTTCATACAGGCATATTTCGGTAAGATCACACGAATATCAAAATATCGTTTATCAAAATATTTCGGCAATGAGCCAGCTACATCTGCCAGACCTCCTGTTTTGATAAATGGTACAGCTTCAGATGTTGCAAATAAAATATTTTTCATGCGAAAAACCCTCCTTGGTAGCCTTTATTGAATAATTATACTCCAAACTATGACTATTGGAAAGAGCGATTTTTATATTCCAGTCTGATTTTATCTGCAATCAGAGCAATAAATTCTGAATTTGTGGGTTTCCCTTTTCCTGTACTGACTGTGTAACCGAATAATTCATCTATTGTGTCCATTTTTCCTCTGCTCCAGGCAACTTCAATGGCGTGTCTGATAGCCCGTTCCACTCTGCTGGCTGTTGTCTGATGTTTCTTTGCAATCGTAGGATACAGTATCTTGGTAATGGAATTGAGCATCTCCATGTCATTAACTGACAGGATGATGGCGTCACGCAGATACTGATATCCTTTAATATGTGCAGGCACTCCAATCTCATGAATGATATTTGTCACGTCTGTTTCCAGATTTCTCACAGGTACCGGATTGTCTTCTGTCCTTTCAGGCTGCCGCCCGATCTGACGTATTCTTCTCTCGCTGGCTCTGCGCACATGTTTGATACGATTAAGCAGCATCTGATTATCGAAAGGCTTCAGGATATAATAATCTGCCCCTAAGTTAAATGCATTTTCTGTAATACGTTCCTGACCGACTGCCGAAACTACGATAAATGATGGGATCTTTTTGAGACTTTTGTCATTGGCAAATTTCTCCATTACTGCCAGTCCGTCCATTTTCGGCATAATAATATCCAGAACCACAACGTCCGGTTCCTTTTCACGTATAATATTACAGATTTCTTCTCCGTTATGCGCTTTTCCCACAAGTTCCAGATCTTTGTCTTCTTCTATTATCTGACCAAGTACTTCCACCATTTTCTCATTATCATCTGCAATTGCCACATTTAATTTTTCCATAAATTTCACTCCTCCCCCATTTTTCAATAAATCTCTTTTCTTTTTCGGTTCATCACATATTATAGAGGAATGCTTACGGAAAAATCAAGACACAGAGGGAAATTTGTCCTATTTTATGTCGACATCTTTGGTGATTCTTTTTTCTTTATTTTCATTTTTCACAGGCATCTGATATATTTCGACAATAATCAGATTTTTGTTTCATAATCCTGATCATCCATTAAAAGAGTCTTTCTGTATTTTTCAGCATATTTTCAATAAAGATTCCATATCCGCTGGAAGCATCCTGAACAAATACATGAGTTACCGCACCAATGATTTTTCCATTCTGGATAACCGGGCTTCCGCTGAGCCCCTGTACAATCCCTCCTGTAGCTTCCAGAAGTTCTTTATCTGTCACCTTTATCACAAAACTTTTGTTGGTATCTTCATGATTCAAATCTATTTTTCTGATCTCTGCATCATATTCTTTTACCTCGCCATCTGTACTGCAGAGAATTGTGGCTGTTCCAATCTTCACTTCCTGCTTATACGCAGCCGGCATTTTCTTTAAAGTGATCGCATCATCTGCAATCCCTGTGAACTGACCATAAATTCCGTTTCTGCTGTTTGCTTCGATAGTTCCAAGAATATTTCTGTCATCATAGCAGATGTATCCTGCAAGTTCGCCGGGATTGCCTTTACTTCCTTTGTTAATCGCAAGAATCCGGGCTTTATACAAAGCTCCGTTTCGGATATTCAGAAGCTGGGCAGTGTCTATATCACTGATTCCATGGCCAAGGGCACCATAATTACCATTCTGATCTACGTAGGTAAGCGTTCCTATCCCCTGCGTGTCATCTCTTACCCAGATTCCAAGTTTATAGTCTCCTTTTTTGTCTTTTACAGGAGTTACAGATACAGGAATACTCTCTCCTTTGCGGCTTATCCCCAGTGTAACTTCGCTGCCATCAAGTTCTGAGATGTCATCTATCAGTTCTCTTTTTGTAGAGATTTTTTCTCCGTTAAATGAGATAATGTAATCTCCCTGTCTGATAATATTTCTCGCAGGCTCCTCTGTCTCACCATTCCGATTCTGAATTTCACCGGTGTCGATCACCAGAACACCTTCTGTTTGCATATAAATTCCTATGGTGCTTCCGCTGACATAAATTTCCTGATCATCTGCAGGTGTTACTTTTATTTCTTTAAATGGAATATAACCCAAAAGTTTACAGGGCAGAATATAGCCTCCATCCTGCGAAACAGTAACTGCTTCTTCAAATGTAACAAATGGTGTTGACAAAACTTCTGTGACATCTTCTGTTTTTTTGCCTCTGGAAATCTGAATTTCGTCAGGTATCTTTCTGTCCAGATATCTGTAACCTGATATCAGCATCACCAACAGATCCAGCACAAGACAACAGATGACAAAAAGTCTGTATTTTCTTTTGTTCATTGTTATGCACATCCTTTCATTCTGTATTTATGAAATTCTGTAACTGTGAAATTGCCATAAAACACTTCCCATCACAGCAAATCCGAAAGGTACAAAAATAAGAGAGAACAATCCGTCACAAAGATTATCCTCTCTTAGTATGTGGTCAATTATTTTATTTAAATCTTGTATTTTTTTGTTTCTGTGCCAATTCTTTCATCTCTTTCGCATTCTCAAGAACTGCAGGTGTAATTTCTGCACCACCTAACAGTCTTGCCAGTTCGCGGATGGAATCATGTTCTTTAAGCACATGAATCTGGGTAATAGTCTCAGTTCCCTGCAGATGTTTTTCAATTTCAAAATGACTGTCTGCCATAGCTGCAATCTGCGGCAGATGCGTGATGCAGAGTACCTGATGATGCTGTCCGATCACTGCCATCTTTTCAGAGACTTTCTGTGCAGTTCTTCCACTGATACCAGTATCGATCTCATCGAAGATCAATGTCTCAATCTCATCTCTGTCTGCAAGGATTGCCTTTAATGCAAGCATGATTCGAGACAACTCACCGCCGGATACGATCTGTCCCAGTGGCTTCAGAGTTTCTCCGGGATTTGTAGAAATGAGATACTGGATATCATCGGTTCCATTATCTGTGTAGTTTTTCTTTTTCCGGAAATCAATGGCAAAATTCACATCCAGGAAATTTAAATCCTTCAATCCCTGAATAATCTTCTGCTCAAGCTGTTTACTGTATTCTTTACGGATTTCTGCTAATTCATCCGACTTTTTCTCAAGAATATTTTCCAGTTCTCTGAGACGCTCCTTTAATTCCTGTAAATTTTCTTCATATTTATGTAATTTTTCCAGTTTTTCTTCCTGAAGTTTGCGATATGTGAAAATTTCCTCAATGGTACGTCCATATTTTGCCTTCAGTCCATTGATCAGATCCAGTCTTCTCTCTGTCTCATAAAACTCTCCTTCATCAAAGGTCAGCTCGTCCAGATAAGTGGATAATTCTCTGTTAAAATCATTCAGAAGACCGTCTACAGAAGTAAGTGTCTCTGCAAGAGGTGTAAGCTCCGGATCATACTGTGTTACATGAGAGAATTCCTTTAATGCCTCTCCGACAGTCTCTCCGGCGCCTTCCTTGCTTTCATAGCCTGTGAGATTATGTACAAGCTGCAGGGAGTCAACGATGAGTTTTGCATTGCTCATTTTTCTGTACCGGGCTTCCAGTTCCTCATCCTCTCCCGGCTGCAGATTTGCTTTCTCGATTTCTTTGATCTCAAACTCCAGAAAAGCCAGCTCACGATTCCTCTGCTCCTCATTCATATTCATGGAACCAAGTTCTGTTTTGCATTTGCTGTATTCTTTATATGCCAGAGATACTTTCTCCTTTGCAGGAAGGATTTTTTCTTTTCCATATGCATCCAGGATTGCAAGCTGCTTATCCTGATACAGAAGTGACTGATGCTCGTGCTGTCCATGGATATCCAAAAGGCATGCAGCAGCGGCCTTCATCTGACCTACAGTACTTGTCTCTCCATTAATCTTGTTGATGCTTCTTCCATCCATGATTTTTCTGGACAGAAGTACCTGTCCATCTTCCGGACAGATATCCAGTGCTTTCAGTGTCTCCAGTGCTTTCTCGTTTTCTACCTGAAAAAGCAGCTCCACAAGTGCATAGGATGCATTTTCCCTTATCATATTTTTAGAAGTTTTTGCACCCAGGATCAGCTGCATAGACCCCAGAAGGATAGATTTACCTGCTCCGGTCTCACCGGTCAGGATATTCAGTCCGGGACCAAATTCTACTTCTATTTCTTCTATCAGTGCAAGATTTTTCACATGCAGATGAGCTAACATTTATTGCCTCCATAATCAAGTCATTTGTAATGTTAAAAGTTCAGGATCGTAACTGCAAAGGTATTGAGCAGTTACTCGTGGGATCACTTATTCAATCTGACAAAACTTCTCAGTTTCTCTGCTGCTCCCAGTGCCATGTCTGCAGTCTTTGCAACACACATAATAGTGTCATCACCTGCAATACATCCCAGTATTTCCGGCCATTTCAACGCATCCAGGGCTGCTGCCACGCCCATGGCCATTCCGGAAACGGTTTTGATCACAATGATATTCTGTCCCACATCAATAGAAAGCAGGGTATCTTCCAGTACTCTTGTATATTTTTCTCCAAGACTTCCTGATTCATTATTAATAATTGCATAACGGGACTTTCCGTCCTTTCCTGCCACTTTTGTCAGCTTGAGAGCACGAATATCTCTGGATACAGTCGCCTGTGTCACCTTAAATCCTGCCTCATTAAGTCTGGAGGCCAGCTCTTCCTGTGTATCAATATCATACTGATGAATCAGTTCAATAATTTTCTCATGTCTCGCAACTTTCACCTTATTTCCTCCTGCTGATCAGCTGTCTCTCATCTTCCGGCGCAATACCTCAACAAAACTTAAATGGTTCAGCTTCAGAATCTTTGTCTTTACATCTGCCCGCCGGATCTGAATGCAGTCACCGGTGACCATGGGGATAAATGTATCTCCATCAAAAGATGCGATTCCCTTTTCACAGTCACAGTGTCTTCCTTTTCCTATCTCTACAGTGATCACATCCTGCGCAGGAAAAATAATGCTTCTTGTATTCAGCGTGTGTGGTGCTATGGGAGTCATGATCGTCATGGCGGCATTGGGCGATACAATAGGTCCTCCCGCTGACAGACTGTATCCGGTAGATCCGGTAGGTGTTGAAATAATAATTCCATCAGCATTATAAGAGTTAAGATAAACATCATTTACATAATTCTTAAACCGGACCACGCGGAGATGACCGTCTCTGCCGATCACAATGTCATTCAATGCAATATCCTGTCCGATCAGTTTTCTGCCGCGGTACACCCTTCCTTCCAGCATCATGCGTTCTTCTACCTCGTAATCATCCGCCATTAGCTGATCCAGAGCACTGTACAGAGAGGTCTGATTCACTTCTGCAAGAAAACCCAGATTTCCCAGATTGATTCCAAGAAGAGGAATTTCTTTATGCACCACATCCCTTGCTGCCTGAAGAAGTGTGCCATCTCCTCCCAGAACAATAATACACTGTGTATCGTCTGGAACCTTATCAGGATCTGTATAATGAAAGGAACCCTCATGTTTCCTTTCTGCCTGCTGTACTTCACAGTTTTTGTGATGTGTTTTCAGATAATCTGCTATTTTTTCTGTGATTTCAAGTTTTTTATCCTTGTCACTGTTTGTAATAATATAAAACCTGTCCATAGTTTCTTCCTGACTCAGCCTTTTTAATCCAACTGTCCATGAGCCTCTGCCACAACAGCTTCTACAGATACCTTCAGGCTGTCGGTAACCCTGGTACCTTCCGGATGTTTTTTCAGATGAAGAAGATATTCGATATTTCCTTCCGGTCCTTTAATTGGCGAAAAAGAAAGATGACATGGCTCCATAAAAATACTCATGGCATAATCGCGCACTTTTTCGATCACTTCCTGATGAACAGCAGGATCTCTTACAACCCCCTTCTTTCCGACTTTCTCTCTCCCCGCCTCAAACTGCGGCTTGATCAGACATACGATCTCACCCTCATCTGTAAGGAGATTTCTTACAGGAAGCAGTACTTTTGTAAGAGAAATAAAGGACACATCAATTGATGAAAAATCTGCCGGTTCTCCCAAATCCTCCGGTACCACATAGCGGATATTGGTTTTCTCCATACAGACTACACGCGGATCGTTACGAAGCTTCCAGTCAAGCTGTCCATATCCTACATCAATGGAATAAACTTTTACTGCCCCGTTCTGTAACATACAATCTGTAAACCCTCCGGTGGACGCACCTACATCCATACAGATCTTATCTTTTAATTGGACGCCAAAATGAGTCATTGCCTTCTCTAATTTCAGGCCGCCGCGGCTTACATATGGAAGGGTGTTTCCTCTGACTTCCACTTTCACCGTTTCAGTAAACATGGAGCCTGCTTTATCTTCCTTCTGACCATCTACATAAACCTGTCCGGCCATGATATATGCTTTTGCTTTTTCTCTGGAAGGTGCAAGAGCGCGCTCCACCAGCATCATATCCAATCGTTTCTTCATTCTCTTATTCCTTCTGAATAGTTACCTGAAATTTTCTTTATCTTCTCTGCAATGGCATTGGCGCTAAGCCCCAGCTGTACCCTAAGACTGTCCACACCTCCATGAGGCACAAAACGATCCGGAATAGCCACTGGCAGCACCTGGATACCAGGATGATGTTCTTCCATATAACCGCATACCTGCTGTCCAAAGCCATCATTTTGCACATTTTCTTCTACTGTTACCACCAGGCTGTGATTCCGCGCCAGCTGATCCAACAAAGCTGTATCTAATGGCTTTACAAATCTGACATTTACAAAGGTAGAATCAATTCCTTCCTTCTGTAATTCACTGCAGACCTCTGCACAGATCTCCACCATGCTTCCAAGTGCCAGAACTGCTACCTTACAACCGCTGTGAAGGACTTCACTTTTCCCCATCTCCACAGCTGTCTGATATTCCTGCAGCCCCTGATATGCATTACCTCTTGGGTAACGGATTGCTACCGGGCCATCCGCTTTCACAGCAAAGCGAAGCATTTCCTTTAACTCCCAGTCATTCTTCGGTGCCATCACTGTCATTCCAGGCATCATGCTGAGATAGGAAATGTCAAAATTGCCCTGATGTGTCTCACCATCTGCTCCAACAAGACCTGCCCTGTCCACTGCAAAGATCACATGAAGCTTCTGCATGCACACATCGTGAAGCATCTGATCCACAGCTCTTTGCAAAAAGGAGGAATAAATGGCAACCACCGGGACTACTCCACCAAGTGCCAGTCCGGCTGCAAAGGAAACTGCATGCTCTTCTGCAATTCCCACATCAAAGAACCGGTCTGGAAATCTCTGGGAAAACTTTTTCAGCCCGGTACCATCAGGCATGGCAGCTGTAATGGCAACCAGCTTCTCTTCTTCTGCTGCCACCTGGCACAAAGCATCTGCAAACACATCCGTATAGCCCGGACAGACCTTCTTCTGGGTTGGCTTTCCAGTCTTGATGTCAAACGGTCCGATTCCATGAAACATATCCGGATTCTGTCTTGCAGGTTCATAGCCACGTCCCTTTTCTGTAAGAACATGAACCACAACCGGTCCCTTCACACGCTTTGCCTCATTAAAAAGACGCATCATCTGGCGCATATTATGCCCGTCCACCGGTCCAAGATAGGTCAGGCCCATATTTTCAAAGAGCATTCCCGGAATAAAAAGCTGCTTAATGCTGCTTTTCGTCCTTCTCACAGCATCCACCATAGCGGTTCCCACACGGGGAATCTTTTTTACCGCCTTATTCAAGCTCATTTTCATTCCGGTGTATGCTTCTGCAGTACGGATCGCACTGAGATAATTTGACATTCCTCCTACATTTGGAGAGATTGACATATTATTGTCATTTAAAACAATTATAAAATTGGTATCCAATTCGGCT
>OKVC01000477.1_pt1 | contig 19346 bp, 26 predicted proteins | sample 1606641 | NCBI WGS metagenome assembly OKVC01 (sample SAMEA3882518, study PRJEB24775) | human gut metagenome | biome: human-associated habitat; feature: intestine environment; material: feces | place: Netherlands | collected 2009/2010
CCGCAAGGCTCTGTTCTAGGTTGACATTCATATAATTTCACCTTCATACATTCCAGTAGTATAAGCTGGGTAAAATATCAAAATTGCAAATAGCCATCACCCATACAATAAACATCGTGCAGTAGAAGATTGTCCCTGCAACATCCTGATCTTTGCACTTTTTGAAAGCCTTGCATCCATTGTATAAAAGATAAAATAAACATAAAATTGCTATCATTGTACGTCCTCCTCATTTATCCAAAATATCGTCTGAAAAACTGCTCAAATGCTTTGTCTGCCATTTCTGGAAACATTCGTTCAAGAGTTTGCACTGACCTGTCAAAAAAATGTGAACCGGCAACAAACGAGGCTTTTAATACCATTCCTGATTTTGCACCAGGACTGTACCTGAAATGATTTCCTTCCCAGTATCCAGGAACAAAACGCCCAGGCTGCTGTCTGTGTCCATCATTCACGTACTTTGCGTAATCAAGAGTGGATCCGATTTCCAGTGTCAGTCCTCCAAGATCAAGGTTCCAAACATTTCCGGAGCCTCCCTTCGTGAATGAGGAAAGTAATTTTCCTGTGTCTACATTTCCTGCACCTTCTATGGCTTCCTGCACTATCGTAAGAAATTCTTCTCCAACTTCTTGCAAGGTCTTTCCCATATACGGTTTTAGGTCTGCACTGGCAGCCTCCACTTTCCTTGCAAATGCTTCCAACTGGCTTGCATCAATCATTAAATCGCCCCCTTTATGCCATCCTCCCGGCGTATAGTGACAACAATATGATGATTGCCATGCACCGCCTTTGGAATTCCAGCCCTGAACAAATAGCCTCTACTTTTTACGAAGTCATTTTCCCTGATATCGATACCGTATGGCAGTGCCAGCTTTGCCTCCCCCTCAATAGATGCAAAAGGCTCATTTTGCTTTATCGCCAAGGATGAATTTACATAAAAATGGCAAGGCACATCTTCCAGATCAGGAGTGGCCTTACACATTTCAGATTGAGCGGCTTTTATACCGTATTTTATTTTTGTTTCCACCTGTTCAGGGCGGTATATGCTACATCTGTGGTTTAAAAATTCTTCAAACATATGACACCCCTTACAAACTTCTGAGCCTCATTACTGTTTTTCCAATTCCATCCGTAATGATGTAATCAGCCAGTAATTCCTCAAGATCAAGACTATCAAGACTAATTGTGCCTGCTTCTACGGTATAAGAATAATCATCAAAAGTTTCGCTTTTGATTTTCTTCTTTGCTGATTCAATATCATTCTTTGCATATGCTTCCGCAACGAGTATGACTGCCATCCTCACCGGTTCCGGAATCTCATCATATTCAGCAAATTTATTATTTGTGATGTGAATGATCTTCATCTCCGCTCTGGCAATATCAAAAGTCAGCTTTTCATCTGATCTTTCGGAAACTTCCTTGTGGCTTGTATAGCTTTTCACATCATTCGGGAGAACCCAAGGTCTTTTTACTGCCATGCTTCGTACCCCTTTTCACTTATTCCGGGATTCTCACAACATTCAGATAGATTTCGGCTTCGCCTGCTGTTGCCGCTGCCCCGGTAGATGTAAATTTAGCCTTGATTTTCGGTTTCTCTCCCTTGATGATTTTGAACAGGTTCTTCTGATATGTACCAGTAGTTCCTTCCGTCACATCATCAGCACCAAGCAGATCATCCGCAGAATCATTTGTTCCGACAGTAAGTACATTGGTTGTTGCTGCATTAAATGCTGTGTTCACCACTGCAACCGCTTTGGTGATAATAATATTTTGGGGAAGTTCAATCAGCACAATGCCCTTACTGACATCCTTTGTGTCGAATGATACTTTTCCAGCACATAACACCTGCTCGATTCCACACTTGCCTAAATCATAACCATTCAGTAACATGCTTTTCTCCTCCTTCTATTCTTCCCTGAGTGCTGCCCTTGAAGCTGCTGCTCTTGCAATAGCCTCAACAATCTTCTGGTAGATATCATCCTTTGTCTTGCAACCGGTGATATCAATACCATTCTGACCGGCATACTCAATCAGTTCAGCCTTGTTCTTTTTCTGCAATTCCATCAGCTCAGGATTGCCCTGTGCCTCGTCTTCGGATTCTTCCTCAAACATATCCGTTGCGGATTCTGCTTTTTCGGTATCACCAGTTAAAGGCTGAATCTTCTCAGCCTCACTGCTTACCATCTCGAAATAGCCGGACGCAACAAGAGCTTTTGCCTTTTCTTCCTCCGGAACATAAACATCTGGTTCAGCCTTTGTTGCTCTGACAATTCCCATATATGAAAGGCCTTTACATAATCTCAAATGAAACATTTCTAGCCCTCCTTATCAAGAAAATACATACTCCGGAAGTCCTGTAATGATTGCAGTTGCTTCCATCTCCTCGATCAGTGCATCAAAATCAAAGTGAATTACATAGAATCTCTTATCCTGCATGATTGCATCTTTGGATGTAGCATCCTTGCGGAGTTTCATGCTGTAAGTATTTACTTCGATAAGGTTCTTTGGTTCTGCGAGGATAATCGCATCGTTTGAAAGACCTGGAACCTGCATAGATGGAATCGCAACAGGGCTCTTATAAAGTTCCTGTGGAACAGCTCCACCTTTTTCAGTAATCTTTTCCAGAAGGAATAATTCCCACTGCTGCGCTCTGGTTGGGCTCATCAGCCAGCGGAGGTTACCATTGTTGAAACGGTTCGGGATAGATGCCACAGCCTTATAAAACATTTCAAGATCCATGCCACCGGTACCAGATACATCAACAACATGTCCTCCGTCCTGAATCATCTTCTTGATACCAGTATTCAGTTTCAGGAAATCATAATCCGGATTGTCTTTGCTTACGTTCTCATCGCCATTGATAAGCAGGTCCTCACTATCAACACCAACCTGTTTTGTCATAAGATTGGCGATAACATTTTCGAGATTTTCACCTTCAATATTCTGGCGAATGGTTTCCTCTGTAATTTCCCATGGAAGACGTACAGCGGTAGTTTCGTACTTAATGGAACCAAATTCAACGCCAGCTCTGTAGCCATCGTCTACATTCTCCATCTTTCCTCTCAGTTTTCTTTTACCGATGCCAATCTTGTCAATCTCGCCGGACTTTTCTGTACGGACCTCATGACGGATAGCCTGCATCAGTGGTGTGGCATCAAAAGTCTGCTGTAAAAATTTCTTTGCCTGATATGGCTGGAGTAATCCACTACTTACTACGGAAGTGGTGATCGCCCCTGCCTTATTCACAATCGCTTTATTTGTATTCATTCTGTTTTTCCTCCCTTATTTTCTTAAAGAAAACCATGCAGATAATGTTCTTCGTCTGCACCCTTCTGCAGGTTTGCATCGTTCAGACTACTCGGAACGCCTACGCTTTTCATGACCGGTTCCATTGCTTTTGCAACAGCATCCTGAATCATCTGTTCTACAGATTCTTTGGTTACTGGTTCTTCTTTCGGCTGCATTGCCTTCTGAATTGCCTCGCCTACCATCTTTTCGATATCTGCGGCTGTGAATGCTTCTGAGGCTCCGCTATTGCCCGGTGCGGCTGTCTGATTGGTTTCGCCCTTAGTCACATTACCTTCTGCATTCGGGGCTGAAATAGCCGGTGTTACGGTAAGATTGGACATTGCTTTTGCAATCGCCTCTGTTACGGTCTTTTCAATTTCTGCTTTGTTCACTTCTTCGTCCTCCTCTTCTTTGAACTTTTCAAGAAAGGCACCCATGCTTTCATGAATTCCTTTTAAGGTTTCCATGTTCTGTGTGCTTATTTTCTTGCCGGCTTTCTGAATACTCCATCTTTATCAGCCAGCAAATCTACTACGATTGAGTTGAAATCCTCTAATGCTTCCCTGATTGTGGTTTCATCGTGTATCGGCTCGTAACATCCTGTTTGTGGGTTATACGTTTCCAGCAAGTAATCTGAAAGGGAATAATACGCTGTCCAGAAATTATCCCGAACGATACGTTTATTGTATGAATCTTTTACTGCGCCTTTTTCAATCACATCGGTTGAATCTAAATGCAGTGCTTTTGACACAGCATCAACGACTGCCTTCATGATTCCTTTTTTCTGCGTTTTCTCAATGGAATTATCAGGATCCGAAAGGTCTACATCCTCTGTGCTGTAATTTCCTGTGCCTCCCATAGAAAAACCGGTAATTTCGCCCTTTTCGATCTTGCCCCAAACATCATCGTCTGCGACTTCCATCGTCATAAGCCAAGTTCCCTTTTTAATCTGCTGGCCTTCAATCTCCATGTCGCTCTTTGCAACATAAGATTCTACGATCTCCACATTGTCTGCTTTTTCAAAGCAATGCTGAATGTCTGGCTTGCCAGAGTTCTTCATAAACCAGTGGGCGGCCTTTGTGATTTCCTCCTCCGTCATGTAATTTCCGTCTGTGTCCTCAGTCATAGGCTCGTACACAATTCCAGTTACGTAATGCTTATCTTCATCCGCTTTTACAATCCGGCCATAAATCTGAATCGTAGCAGTATCACCTTCTGATTTGGTGATCAAAAATTTATGTTTGTTTGCTGCCTTATCCACCAGAGAAACGAAACCAATTTTTGCATCACTAATGGCATAAGACTTCGCAATATTACCCTTTGGCACTTCTTTTGCTCCTTTCATAAATTTCTGTATCTTCGATTTCAGGGCATTAAAAAAGCATGGTGCCCTTGTGCCATGCCAACGCCTACGCTTCATGCTATTTCACCCTTTCGGTATGCTTCGTAATATGAATTATAAATTTTCCATGTAACGGAAGGATCGTCCCTCGGTTCCTCAATGCCTGTGTCCTCTTTGAATTTCTTTTCCCAGGCATCGTATTCCGCATTGACCTCATCCATATATTTTTTTCGTGCTGCTGCTCTTTCATCCGCTGTCATTCCAAGTGCATTTTCATCTGCAATGGTTTCCATAAGGCAATGACAGTTCACTGTTTCCTCCACCGGAAGGCTGGTGTCTCTCGGACAAAGCACCATATACGCTGCACCATTCTTACCGGTCAGAGTGAACATTTCCCTTTTGAACACTTCCTGTCCGTCCATTGCCATGTGATTCTCTCTTGGATGAGCAGACATAACATGTTTCCATTTCTTCTTGTACGCAAGCGGATTCTGAATCATACTTTCCTGCTGTGCGTAGCTTTCTACCCTGAGTGATTCAGTCAACGCAACACGCCGACTACGGTAGCCATGCTCCCGAATGCCACTGTTTCCAATAGCTTCGGATAATTCATCTATGGACCATTTCTTTTCCTGTGCTTTCAACAGTAATCGCTCCATAGCATCCTTGGTATTCAGATTCATAATCCGGGCAAGTTCTCCTGACCATCCCTGAATGAATGCTTCTGCAGGCTTTGTGATTTCCTCCACCTCTGTTGCAAGCACTGGGTCTTCGGCAAGAACCCACTGATACGTAAATTCCCTGAACATATCGTCAAACTGTTTCCTGAATATCTCTCTCAGTGCCTTTTCCAGATCGTCAGTGTCTTTTATTCCAGGCCAGATATCGGTTATAAAGTCGGTTACTCCTGTTGCCGCCTCAATCTTTTCCAGGAACTCCAAAGAATCTGCATCCAATGCATCGTCTATGGCATCCTCTAACTTGTTGATATTCTTTACAAGTTCACTAGCTGCTACATAGCCCTCTGCTTCTAAAGAATCTTTCAGATCATCATCTGCTTTTGCAATCAGCCTGTTTATTGCATCTATCAATGGTTTCGTATCAAGCTGCATGATTCTCCTCCTGCTTCTGTATCTTCACAAGCAACTTTTTGACTTCTTTCATTACTGCAACAACCTGATCTGGTTCATTCTTGCCCTGAGCTTTCTCAATCTGCTTCGTAAGCTGCCCCATCAATCCACTGATATCCGTCTGTGCTGCTTTATCCTTCCAGATTGTAAGCGGTACATCTCCCCACTCATCTGTGTACGGTTCACAAGTCCTTCCTAAAGCATTACAAATGACTTCTTTTGCCATATTCGGTGTGATACCACCTGCATTGTTTGTCACATTCAAGAGTTTATACATATCATCTGGATTGCTGATATCCGGAGCCAAGAAGTAAGCCTCCACATATTGGAAGCGATAACAGTTCAGCAATTTATTATTAATAACCCATGCCAGAGATGTTCTCTCAGGCTGGAATACCTGCTGTTCTGTTACCTCCTGAGCTGTCTGTGCTGTTGCACGATTAAAGTCTGTGGTATATCCAACATATAAATCTGGTAACAGGAATGCCGACTGAACACGTTTCCGGTTATTGTCAAGATATTCCTGAAACAGTTCGTCTTTCTGTAAGATACTTGCCAGGTCTTTCACTTCAATTTCTGGTTTTTTATCATCATCAAAATCAGAACGTCCATCCACGCTTTCTGTTTCTAACAGCAGGAATCCATGCTGACCGTTTTCCCCTTTGATATCGTTCATGTACTCTTTGAGATGACTGTAACTATCATCTGTCAAAGTACCGTTACGAATCATAATCATAAGTGGCGTGTGCCTACCATTGTAGAAATAATTGTTATTCAATCCCTCTGCCATGCGGCTTCCATCCACACCAAGAATCTGTCCTATCCAGCGTATTTCTCCGTATGACTGCGGTCCGATGGCGAACTCTAATATTTCATTGGCCTGATATCTAAGTTCCAAGCCTGCGCCTTCTGGGACGTATCTGCCATCTCTTAAATCCATGATTCTAGGATCGCCAAACTCCTTGAAATAAACTGTCCGTCCACATATTTCCTGTTTATACTTTCTGAATTTCTTTCTGCGCTTTGTCTCTTTCCCATGATGGAAGTACGGTATTTCAACGTATGGTTCCATCGGTCTTGACTTTCTCACACTCGGAGTATCTTTGATAAATTCTATCTGCTGAACCTCTTTGTCAAGATTCCGGATAACCTCGAGATATGCGATTCCATAGGTCTCTCTGGCTTCCACTATGTTCTCAAATACTTGTTTTGTGTCCTGATCTACATTCAGGAGTTCTACAACCTCTGTGATTGCATCGAACTCTGCCTTCATTTCTGGCGTTTCCTCCTGGTCTACTGTATATCGGATTCCAATTCCGAAACCGGCAATATTATTTTTATAAGCTCTTATGCACTGCGGCAGTATAGAGCTTTCTGTTACCATGTTTTTCAGGCCTTCCAGCATCATTGGCGGTTCTATCCAATCACCAGCATTGACCGCTTCCTCTACCGTAACCTGAGATGGTGCATCGGATTTCTTAATCGGTGCTGATATTACAGGATCCGCAGCTTTTATCACTGTTGCCTTGACCTGTCCTTTTGCCTTTCCACTCATGTTTTATGCTGCCCCTTTCTTTTTCTTCGGCCTCTTAACCGGTAGACATACCAGCAATACGCAGTCTGCTTCATCAGGTGACTGTACTCCTCTGGCCTTCATTACCTTTTTACTTTCAACTCTGATCTTTGAGTTTTCTGTCATTTCGTATTTTCTTCCTGATATCTGAGCCACAAGAGCATCATCATCTGGAAGAATAATTTCAACGTCTTTCGGAAGTCCGTTATCATCAAATGGCTGCAACAGCTTTTTGAGGACAGACATCATATATGTTGTGCTATCATCAAAGAACTTGTGCCTGATTTTCTGTCCAAACTTAACTGGATATACCTCCATCCACCAGAAACGTTCTGGATTGTTCCTTTTGATCTGTCTCAATCTGTCAACTACTCCACCGCCTACGCCTCCATCATCAATCTTTATTGGTATAGGCTCATCTATGTCTGGCTTTAATCCATACTGGTATACAAGTAACATTCCCAACGAAACAATATCATCAGCAGTTTTCATTGTGTCCTGGCCTACACGCTTCTTGAAGAACTGTACCTTTTCATCTGTACGATAACCAATAACTGTTTTGTCCGTACCAAACCTCGCAACATCACAACCAATATGTATAATCTGCGGATGCCTTCTTGGGAAGTATTCTGTTGCAATGCTTTTCTCAACCAGCGGAAGCGGTATATAAATATCATCCTCTGCCAATGGGAAGTCACCAGCAACACGAACTCGGAATACATCGCTATCCTCACCATACATATTGATGATCGTCTGCACAAATTCTTGCGATACTCTCGTACTGTTTCTACCGTCAATATGGAACGTCGAATACTGTTCTCGGTTCTTATTGTGACTATCATAAAAAAATCCCGACAACTGGGTCGGGTTTCCACACATAAGTAATTTTGCTCCTGGTGTCGAAAGAGCACCAAGAACCGGTTCGAATATTTTATCTTCAACACCGCTTGCCTCATCTATGATATAAAGCATATGTTCCGCATGGAAGCCCTGCAAAGCATCTGGCGTACTTGCGGTACGTGCCACTGCAAACCATTCTTCGGCATGGCCTTTCATGTACAACTTTTCTTTTGTCCATATCAATTCTGAATCCAGTGTCTTATTGTTACGCTTCCATTTGCTGATCTCAGCCCAAAGGATATCGAACAGCTGATGCTGTGTTGGGGCTGTGCATGGTATCTTTGGATATGGGTGAGTACACATGAACCATATAACAGACCATGCCTCCACCGCCGATTTACCGATACCATGTCCAGAGCGAACACTTGTCATTTGATTCGTAACAAGGCTCCGTAATATCTTTTTCTGTTCAGGATCCGGGTCTGCCTTTAAGATATCCTGTACAAATTCAACTGGATGATTGGCATAATATAAAATAGCCTCATTACTCAGCATCTTTCTCAGCCTCCATCCTGTTCCTGTACGCCTCCTCTATTACATCAGCTAATGAAGATGTGCTCTCACTTTCTTTTCTCTGTGCTTCCTCCTGCTGTCTATGGTATTCAAATTCTGCAACCTTCTGATCGAGTTCTCTTTCCCTGAGTTCATGTGCCGGATTTTCTCCAACAGTGTCACGCAGGAACGCAGCTGCTTTTGTGTTCCCCTTCATTGCCTGATTGATAACGCCCACCATTACCGCTGTCTGATATGTAAAATCTTCCTCAGATATTCCCATGACTGCCAACTTTTGTTTCAACTCTTTCGCAGCCTTCGGAACCTGCATATCAAGCAACATTTTTGCTGTATCTCGCATGGCTTTCTTCCTGCGGCGTGCTTCACCTGATGCGATGCCGCCTTTTCGGGCTGTTTCCACCTGTTGTTCCCCTGTTCGGAAGCGATATGGCTCGCCCTTTTTTAAGTTTTCCTCATTCGGCACCGTCACCACCTCTCTGTTCTGTCATTATTTGAGAAAATCAGATAAAATATTGATCTTTTCTCTCTTTCTCCATCTGTGCCATAAACTTATTCGGTGCCGTCATTCTACATGGAATATCACATCTTGCCATATCTGTTCTGGCCTTTTCCTTAATCTCCAGGATATCCCTGTCCATTACATGACCTATGATCTCATATGGCTTATGGCAGCAATACATCACCTGTCCATGCTCATTTACTGCAATCTGCGCCCATTGTGCAGTACAGGTTCTTTCCTGCTCCCCAATCAAGTTCCATTTAAAGTTCAGTTTTACTCTGCTGTCCTTCTTTGCCAGTTCTTCCACTGTATAGATCAGTTCTTTAATATGTCCACCGGAATACTCATCCAGATACGCAATTCCTCCTGTGCTTTCTATAGGACGGAATACTATGTAATCCACATCCAAATCACAATTCGCAGTATAAAACGCATATACGTCATTTGGCCACTTCACAACTCTCTGAATGCCAAGCGTTGTTTCCGGGCTCTCCCTTCTTTTCCAGTCTGCATATGCCTGAATATTATTCCTGACCTTTTCATATGCTCTTACGCCTCTGCTTTTTTCGTAACTGTCCTCATCCCATCCATCCAGGGAAACTTTTAAATAATCCGGCTTTACATACTGCACCTCATTGAAATTCGTATTAATTCCATAGTGAATGCTGTGTGCCTCCAACCAGTCTGCAATCTTCTTAAAATCCTTGCATAATGTAGGCTCGCCTCCACCTGTCAGGATAAATCCTTCTACGCCGAGCTCAAGCAGTCTTTCTGCATACTCCACAAATTCTTCATACCGCATCGAGTATGCTCCTGTTTCCAGTTCCCACCGTCTATAAGTGCAATACGGACATTTGTTATTGCAATAATTAGTCAAAAATATATCTGCTGTTATCGGTCTGCGATCATTCAATGCTCTTTCTACATGAGCGAACATCTTATCACCTGCAATATTTTCCACGCTACAGCACCTCCTTCCGATATTTTTCATTTATAATCTTCGGAACGCAACATTCCCAGTCTATCCTATGATGGATTCGTTTATGCTTCGTATACATCATGCTGACTTTAATGCAACTCGGCATTGCCATTACAGAATAGAACGTCTTAACATATGTTCCTGTCTCCAGATATGATTCTGTCATTCCTCCATCAAGGGACTGCGTAGGAATCTGGATTACGCACATATTGCATAATGTGAAGAACAATCTTCCCCTGCTTCCCAATGTGGTATATGTCGTAACATCCTCATTCATCGTGCCTCTGAAATCTATCGGTCTGTCGGTTCTGCAAAACAGGCTGTTCATAGCTTTTCTTAATAATCCTTTTTTAAAGTTTCCTCCATCCAGACCACCTACGAAATCACCGCCTTGTGCAAATGCTACTGTGGCTGCACCAGATACATCCAGAAATCGAAGCATATCTTCAAAAATCCTGTCCATCTGCCTTGCCGGTTTTGCTGACAGCTTATTTCCATTCACATACCGGAAGTCTATTTCTTTGTAATCATCATCCAGCATAAGGAAATATTTCAGCCCCAGTTCTTTTGCAATCCGGAATGTTTCATTTCTGGCATAGATAATTGCTCTATGCTCATTGAAATTATCCATCGTGTCTGCTCGATCATACGCTGCCTGCTTATCAAACATTATTACATGCTCAGGTCCGAAATTCTTATGATACTGATCTACTGTCTCATCCTCATTATCAATGATCATGTACCACTTTCCTGTATATCCACCTTTTTTCAAGGCTCCCATAGTTGCCACATTATCTGCCCGGCCATGCGTCAATATGAAAACAGCAAAGTCACTCCTCACATCGACACCTTCTCTCCGTTTTTCTTATAATGTTGATTGATAATATATGGATGCAAAGTAGTTTTGCTTATCCTCATTATGAAATCATCTTTTTTATATGTTATTTTAACTGTATCTGGTCTTGCCATTAAAACCATAAAGGCATTTGCATAATTGGAAGACTTTTTGTATAATTCTTGACATCCTCCTGCATTTGTTCCATTTTCAGGCGCAGTCACAGACAATATCATTGGAGAAAATTCTACTTTTCCAATACTTAAATCACGCATAACTGCGGCTGCATCCTCCCACATAATGCTTTCATATATGACAGGCTCTTTTGTCCTATATAACATGAATTTAGATAATGTAAATTTTATCCCATCTTTTACATTTTGATTTACTCCTCCAATATATGCTCCGTCTTCTGGAATTCCCAATGCTGTAATTACGGTTTTTTCCATATAACCGATCAGATATGAAATAATCTCATCAATTCTTTTTGTAATCTTTGTCGTTTCCAACTTCCCTGATCTTGAGTCTTTTAGTTTTACGCATTGGATATCATCATCGCATACGCAGTAAAATTCTTTTTTCATCTTCTTTGCAAAATCAATACATGCGTTTCTTGCAAATAAAGCACCATTCATTGGGAATTTATTTATATGTGCATCTACGTCTTTTGCGTAATCCTCTTTGTCAAAGATCAAAAGCATATCTTTGTATTTCTTTTTATACATTTCCAAGTCTTTGTCTTTGTTGTCTACCACAAGGAATATCTCTCCAGAATAACCTGCTTTTTTGGGATAATTGAGTGTCAGCTGCTTTTCGGCCCTCTGATGAGTAATAATAAACAACACTGTATCATCTCTCATCGTTTTCACCCTCCATTACGTCAAGAACATCGGCAAATAAACTGGCATATCCATTTGCAATTGCATTATCTATATCTATAATCACAAGTGCTGATTTTTCCATCAATCTCTGCATCACCGGATTTGCATGAGCATAATATTCCGCAATATTTCTGTAATTAAAAACATTGTGCCTGCCGGCAGCATCCTTCAGGAACTGTCTTTCTTCCTCAGTAATCCCTTCTGCCTTTTCTATCTCCTCAATCAGTTCATTGCTTTTTTCTTTATCCAGCATTTCTGAAATTGCAGGACATTCTCCAGTAATCTCATACTGTGGAATGTTGGTTTTCATTGTGTAGGTATTGTCCTCTATCTCATCAGCAAAATCTGTCTCGCCTTCCTCGAAACCAAACATCGACATATCAATATCAAGAATTTCTGACAATTCCTGCTGTAACAATTCCTCATCCCATGTGGCGATCTCAGCAGATTTATTATCTATCAGTCGGAACGCCTTAATCTGTTCTTCTGTCAAATCATCAGCAATAGTACAAGGAACTTCTTCCATTCCCAGCTCTTTCGCCGCCTTTACTCTCGTATGGCCTGCGATAATTACATCATTAACATCAATAACAATAGGGATTCTAAATCCAAATTCCTTGATACTCTCCTTTACTACTGGTACTGCTTCGTCATTGATTCTTGGATTTTTCTCATAAGGAAGTATGTCTTTAATACTCCTATATACAATCTGCATTCTACCCATTCCGCTTGCTCCTTTCTCATTTTGCACATAATAAAAGGACCATGCTTTTACACATCGTCCCTGCTTTTCTCATTTATTCCATTGTTTCGTCTTTCTTTAAAACGCCCCGCCTCGTAAGGCAGGGCTAAATGAGAAAGAATCGGCACAACACAGCCGGCAACAAGTATTTGTGAGGGCATGTTTCACATCCGCTTGTTGCAGTTTATACTCTAGCACATTCCTCTATACACTTCTAGTACACTTCGAGAGGCATTTTGCGGCATTTCGCGTACGCTTCATGCCCTTATATGTACATCAGGCGGCATTTTATGTACAAATAGCGGCAATTAGTGAACGCTAACTGTTTTTATATTGCCTCTAATGTCAATTCTGCCAGCATGACCGCATATTTTTTCTCGAATTCCTGTAACGCCAGCCCATTCAATTTCTGGACACTCCGCACGTTTCTTTCCTCATCAAATGCTGATCTGGCTATTTTCTCCCATGATTGAAAGTGGATATATCTGCAATTCAATATTGTGATATAACTTACATTATCCAGAGCATTTATTTGTTCAGATACCTTCATCCGAAACTGCATCAAGTCTATGATCTTATCATCAATTTTTCTTTCCATCTCATCAATCCGGCCAAACAATGTCCCGAACTTATCATTATTTCTGCTGCTCTGTACTCTTTCGCCTTCGCCGCCTCCACCTAATGAATACAGCATATCTTTTACTGCTTCTTTATCCCTTTTCAGGTTTCCAATCTCTGCCTGTTTGTGTCGCACCTGTTCTAAATATTCTTTCGCCGTCATAAAATGCCCCTCCAGAAACTTTATTTGACTAATACTCCACACCCGATGTATAATCAGGCTATCCGTTTGTGGGCTCTTGTCTTAGGTATCTGGCAGGGGCTTACTTTTTTATTTAGATTTTCTTTCCCCCATGTCTGTATGATCTGCTTTTGTTAAATTCTGCTTTTTCCACCAGCATTGCTTCCAGATCAATTCCGTAATATCCGCACATATCCATAATACGGATGACTGTATCTGCCAACTCTGATGGGATTCCCTCTGGCTTTCCATCCTCTCTGTAATATGTCTCGGCTGGTTCCTTGCCTTTTCTATATTCCTCCAATGCTTCTGACAATTCACTGTGGCACAACGCAATCAGAGTTCCAAATTCTGGAGGCTTATCCCACCATCCATGCTGTACCGCTGTTTCATGTGCATCTTTTACCATATCGTTAATCTTTCCCATTGTTCCTGATCCTCCTAAACTGTTGCCTTTTTCTTCTTTCTGAACATTTGTGCTGCTTCACATGTTGCAAAGTGTGAGATATATCCAAATCCAGTTGCATGTTCTGGATAATCCTGTACTGTCCCTACAGCCACCTCTCCATTGGTAAGGACAATTCTGTCCTTGCCTCCTTTCTGCTCTTTGTAGTATACAAAACTTGGATTGCAAGGCATACTTTTACCAGCTTTTGTTTTTATCCACATGATCTGCTTACCGCATTTTGAGCAATTTCCAAATGAATTTTTTAATCTCATTTTTTCTCTGTTCTCCTATTCCTCATCGTACTCATAATCATCGTCTGAGGATTCTGTACCGCCGCTTGCACCGTTTGTATCGTCATTGTCTATAATTTCCTCATTGGAAGTATTCTTGCTGTCAGAACTGCTATTATCCGCTTCTGAGGCATCCTGTTCGGAACATTCCAGCAATGGTGCGTTCATCGGAAGTGCCGGCTGCTCGTCAACAATGGTCGCCTCTCCATTTACTACATTTGCATATTCAGGATCGAAAATACTCTGCTGCCCTCCTTCTGAAACATATCTAAGAACATAGCGTTTCAATTCATCATCATAGACCAATTCCATTCCTGTATCATTCTTTCCATCGAATCCATCTTTCACTGGTACCTGCGTGTCAATCTTGTATTTCAATATCGGCTTATGTACTTCTCTGGAACTTCCGTTTCCATCAGGAATAAAGTCTTTGCTGATTGATAGATTTACCTTTAAGGTAATTGCTCCTTCGTCAGAATGATTCTGTTCCATTTTCTGGAACAATCTTTGAAGCAACAGATTGAATGATTCTCTGATCTTCGAGAATGTTTCGCTCTCCATTGTGATTTCCTGCCAGTTCATAATCTCCATTGTTGTTTTCCTCCTCATTCAATTATTTGTTAACTGGTGACTTTATATCCAAAATCCGGACCTCCACTCTGGGATCGTCAGAATAAAATTTTCTTACCTGGCAATCTACAATTTGAGTATCATCATGGTATGCAATTTTATTCAGAGCATCCGCAATGATCTTAATGCAGTTGTCCATATCAGGTTTTTTGGTTGGTCTGATAATCCCAGCTCGCATAAGCTCTTTTTTCTTTTTCGGTCTGCTCGGTGGAATTGTATAGTATGCTTTTATTCTCATATCCAGCATGGCATCATCCGGAAACTTGGTTTCTCCGCACTGGTTCAAATATTCCATACGAACCAGATTTTCATAAATCACTGTATCTTTTGGTGTAATAGCATGACCTGTTTTGGTATTGAATCTTGGTCTGCCTTTTCCCTTTGGTTCCCCATGTACTGTAAATTTTAGTTCCATGTTCCTACATCCTCTCGAATATTCTTGCAAAGTCCTTTGATTTATACGGACGGATTTCTCCTGAACTTTCCTTCACAATATAATCACCGATCTTTGCTCTCAGCTTTCCGCATCCGGTGTTGATCGTGCATCCATATATGAAGATTGCTCCATCGGTAATACATCTATCGAAATAGATCATCTCTTTTTTGACAGCTCTTGCAAACCATCCCGGAGCATTTATTTCTGCATCCCTGTTAAGCTGGAACGCTTCTACGGTAGGAACTTTTCTTTTATATTTCATATTTCTTTGTTTCCTCATCATTTTGAGGTGTCCGCATTCTCTTTCCGGTCAGTGGCATGTACATAATATGCAACCGCCTTTCCTGTGGGTGTCACCTGCTTTTTGTGCTGCCCTACATCGTAACCATTCACAGCCAGGATCGTCATAACCGCTTTTCGATCTTCCAAACCGTATATTCTAAGTTCTGCATCCCAGCCTGTTTTTACCTCTTTCGTTGCAGGACCAGTAATAAGTTCTTCCGGTTTTGTTTTGGTAACCTCAGCAATTTTAAAAAGAACATCTAGTGTAATGCTTGCAGATGCGTTCTCGTATGCCCCGATCTGGCTCTCGCTCTTTCCAATGAGTTTTCCTAATTCTTTCTGTGTCAATCCAATACGATATCTGACTTTTTTAATTTCCTGTCCTACTTTCTGTGTTGCGCTCATTTCCATTTTTTCTTTCTCCCATCATTTAAAAATAATCAGCAAGTTCTTTCTGTCTCTGGGCTGCCTTTATGATTCTGAATGATTTTCCAGGAATCTCTATTGGAAAACAATGTTCAAATATTCTGTCATAAATTCTCCGATAGCGGATATCAGGATTTCGCATCATCTCATCGAATGTAAGGTTTGTAGTCAGAATCATCGGTTTATCAGCCCTTACCCTGCTATCTATGACGTTGTAAACTTTTTCCAGTGCATAGTCTGTGTTTCTCTCTGCTCCCAGATCATCAATGATGAGTAAACTGCACGCATTCAACATTCCAATATATGCCGCTTCGTCCTGTCCCTGAATGTCCTGCAATATTTTTACAAATGATGTCATTACTACAGATATGTTCTGCTCCATTAGTTCATTTGCAATGCAAGCTGCAGTAAAACTCTTTCCAGTTCCACATGGACCATAAAACACAAGTCCAAGATTCTTTTCTCCTGTTTTTGGGTTTCCTTCTGTAATCATCTGTCTGAACTGAGCTGCGTATTTTCTGGACACATCATACGCCCTCTGATTCTCTGCTCTTTTTTGATACACAGAAAACTCTGCATCTCGGAATTTACTTGCCATCATAGAAGCATCTTTTAATCTCTGGACACGATGCATTTCTTCCTCGTATTCCTCTTTCCTTCTCTGTTCCTCCAATTCTTTTACCCTACAATCGCAAATGCACCAGACTGTTTTATGAAAATATGGACTATTTATCTTTTTCTGTCTTGCCTTTCCGCATACTCCGCAATGCCATAATCCGTCAGCGTCTTTGTAATCTCCTTCATGAATCTGAATAACCTCTGGTGAAGGTTCCATAGGAAGAAACTGTGCTGCATCCATACTCTTGTCACCTCCTTATAAGTATTTATCAAAATCTGCCCTACCATTTGAATCCGGTTCCTGCGGCTTCTCTTTTTCTATGTAATCCATAAATGGCGTTGCATCCCCCAGGAACGTTTTGGCGTGCTTAATATATTGAGAATCTGTATGCTTTCTCTCACACTCCATTCGGTAATTTCTGGCTGCAAGTCTCAATTCTTCTGGTGAAAATCCACTCTTTATACGAGCCTGGTATTTCTTGTATGCCATTCCCTTATCCGCTTTCTTAGGATATTCAGCCCAGAACGCTTCAAAATCATCCGGATAGTCGTTTCTCTTTGGCCTTTCCGCACTCGTCTCCTGATCTTCTATCATCACAGGTGCACTGATCTGCGCCTCTATCATTTTAGAATCATCCAACGGAACACCATGAGTAGTTGAATATGATTTATTATCTTTGAGAAACAATGTTCTTTTTTCGTCTGTATACTGAGTTTCATGGTACCTGTTCTGTGAAATACAGTTGTGCATCCTCCAATGTTTTATGACGATCACACCATTATCAAATGTCAGGACAAATCTTTTCGATATCAGAATCCGCATATCATCATCCCTGGCACCCACTGTACGCATGATTCTTTTTGGATTTCCTATAAATCCATCATCGTCAGCCCTCATATTCAGATGAAAGTATAGGCACTGGGCTGACATTGGCATATCCAGAAATACATCACTGTCAACTATTTTCATGGTGAACATTCTTTTCTGCGCCATTCTTTGTCACCCTTTCTTTTCAGCATTCTTTATGGCTTTTTCCGCAGTTTTATCAGATTTTGTATTGTTACTCGGAACATATCCACCTTTATATTTGCCATATATCCGATCAATTTCTTTTTGGTTTTCTTCATTACGGATTTTTGCTCTTTCTCTTGCAGTTTTTCTTAACTCGTCTAGCTTTTCATCGGAAATAAGATCATTTTCTCTGATATAATGAACAATTTCGGATAACTCATAACTGCTTCCGCTTTTCCTGGCTTCCATCTGTGCTGTATTATGAAGAATGCCTTTCATCATCTTTGTAACGCTTGCTGCCTCTGCAAGATATGATTTCGCTATTTTCCCATTTTTTGAATGTCTGGCCTTTTCATTCAATTCATGTATCGTATCATTCATTCTTTCGATTAGTGCATCTTCCGTTACAAGAGCTGCTCCGCATTTTCTACAACGTATCAGTTTCATCCTTACCACCTCATCCGGTAATATATTTTGTGGTTGCATCGGTAATATCAATCGTTCCTGCATTTTTCCATCTATCCCAAAAGGCAATCGTTCTTGACTGTGGTCTTTCTTCCGCAAGCGCAACATGGATTTTTAATGGAATCGGTACTGCATCACCAATCACAAACACATCTCCAGGCGAAAACATTGAAGTTTCATCAATCACGCTTTCGCTTCCTTCCGGCATCATGCCTTTGATCATTGCCTTGTCATTTTCATTATTCATCTTTCCAACAATGAAGTTTGCACACTGCGCCATGATTGTCTTGTTAAGCTCTGACGGCCTCTGGCTTGCAGGAAATAATGTCACACCGAACTTTCTACCTTCCTTCGCAATGTTCTCAAATATCTCCACCATACGCCGCTGAGAGGCAGATAATGAGAAGTCATTTGGAATATATACATGAGCCTCATCGCATACCAAGGTGACCGGATTTACGTCTTTACTCTTGTATGTTCTCTGAATCTCATATACTAGTTTCGTAATCACTCCAATAATCGGAATAGCAACATCGTGTGGTACCTCGGACAGATCAATATTCTTTACTGGAACATCATTGTTCAGCACATCTTTCATAAAATCATATAAATACTGCTGCGGCATATCCTCAAATAAAAACTGATATTTGCTGTCTCTTGCCTTATCAACAAGGAGATTCACAATATTGGTGAGCTTCCCGTTGTAATCGCCTTTTACGATTTTCTCTTTTCCAGCCTGTGCGCCTGATTTATAAGTCTCTCCTGTTCCGATCATTTCTTCATCAAGAAATTTCATCAGTTTAACAAACTCTACATAGTTGAAATATACCGGTCTGTTTTCTTTCCCTTTCGGGCATACATTGTAGTAACACTTCCGGAGAGCTGTCATGGCTACGGTTGCTGATTCCTCTTTGATTTTTAAAATATTGGAGATCATATCCGTAAAGCCAAACATCCATATAGGGAATGGTCTGTCACCACCAATCTGAATATTTCTGGCATATGACAATTCTTTGTATTCGCCATGAATATCAAATACAATCACATTCGCCCCAGGTAATTTGCTTGTCTGCTCCAAAATTTTCGCCACTGTCTCGGATTTTCCTGCGCCGGTGTTTCCAACAATACAAGCATGTCTCTGGAAGAATTTGTTTCCATCTACATATGCCGGAAACTCATAGGCTGAATATTCTCCGATGCAGAATCCTTCTGTATACCTTCTCAGCATAGAAGCAAATTCTTCTTTGGAAATTCGATG
>OKVC01000490.1_pt1 | contig 18959 bp, 16 predicted proteins | sample 1606641 | NCBI WGS metagenome assembly OKVC01 (sample SAMEA3882518, study PRJEB24775) | human gut metagenome | biome: human-associated habitat; feature: intestine environment; material: feces | place: Netherlands | collected 2009/2010
GTATTATCTGCGCTTTTGGCTTAGCAGCTGCCGCACCTCGCTCGCCGTATCGGCATTTGGAATTATGCGGTATTGCCTTAAAAAGTAATACTATAACAGGTTTAGTACCATCAATAGAATTACACCCGGCAGCCCTAAGATAACGGCGGTTCCCGCAGTCAGGGCGTTCAGCGGCAGAGCGACGCCCGTTAAAGGGCCAAGCAGTGCCACTGCCCCCAGCCCGGCCAGACCGCATGCTGCCCCACCAAAAATGCCAAGCAGCGGCCAGCGGCGGCAGGCAGCCGCGCGGGCAGTGACCAGCAGACAGAAAATACCCACAGCGATTATAGATGCAGGCATGTGCCACTCCCCCTCAGTTCTCGCAAGATTGCCCGGCAGTGGCACATTAAGGCGGCGTGCTCATAAATGGTGCGTTCGATGGCAAAGTCTTCCTGCGCCTGTTGGAAGGCGGCTTCGTTCTGGCGTAGTTGCTGCAAAGAGAGGTGGAACGCCCGGCGGGTGTTCTCACACCGGATTTGTGCAGCTCTGGCCAGCCTTTTTTGCCTGAACAATGCGGCACCTCCTTACAGCAAAATGCAGATCAGCCCATCGCAGCCATCATTGATAATGCGTTCCAGTGTCTGCTGCAGGCGGGTGCGGGCTTCGGCGGGCATATGCATAAGTTTGGCCTGTAAACCCTCATTCACCAGTTCGTTCAGACTTTTGCCAAAAATATTGGTGCTCCACAACTTGCTGGGGTCGCTCTCAAAGTCTTTCAAAAGCCCCTGGATCAGTGTTTCTCCCTGCTCCTCGCTGCCAACGGTTGGCGAAAGCTCGGTGTGGATGGTCGCGCGCATCAGGTGCAGGCTGGGGGCACTGGCGGAAAGCCGTACCCCATACTGCCCGCCCTGGCGGACGATTTCGGGCTCTTCCAGGTGCAGTTCCTCAATACCGGGCATAACAATGCCGTACCCAGTGGCCTGAACCTGCTCCAAGGCGCTTTTGATTTTGTCATACGCCGCTTTGGCTTTAGCCAGCTCCAGCATACAGGGCAAAAGGCTGGCTTCATCTGTGATGGGAAGGTCGGTTTCCTCGCCCAAAATCTTGAAAAAGATATCAGGCTCAATACCAACCCGCAGCTGCACCTGGCCGCAGGCAAGGTCCATGCCGGTTATGGTAACGCCGGTTGTGTTGGCACAGTTCAGCTGGGGCTTGCCGCGGGTCATATCCCCCATTTTGTGCACGCTGCCGGCCAGTTCCAGCAGAGCCTGGTAGACAGAACTTTGCAGCCAGTGCCCCGGTTCCAGCATGGTGACCCAGGACGGCATCGAAACGGCAATTTCCCGCAGTGGGAACTCATAAAGCAGCTTTTGCAGGATATTGTTTAGCTGTTCCGCTGTCAGGTTGACGGCATTGATGGGGCAAACCGGGTGATGATAGACTTCTTCCATCTGGGCAGCAAGCGCATGGGCAGGTTCGCTGTCCGGTTCTGTGCAGTTCAGCAAAATCAGATACGGCTTGCCGATTTCATCCAGTTCGGCAATGATGCGGCGTTCCGCGGGCAGATACTTTTCACGTGGGAGTTCCGCCACACTGCCGTCCGTTGTTACAACAAGACCGATGGTGGCGTGCTCGCGGATGACCCGGCGGGTGCCGGTTTCAGCTGCCTGGTCAAAGGGAACCGCTTGGTCAAACCAAGGGCTTTTGACCAACCGCGGGGCGTTGTTTTCTTCGTGCCCAAGGGCACCATCCACCATATATCCCACGCAGTCGATTAGCCGTGCGCGGAAGCTTCCGCCGGCTTTCAGGTCAATGCTGACCGCTTTTTCCGGGATAAACTTTGGTTCGGTTGTCATGATCGTCCGCCCGGCGGCGGATTGGGGCAGTTCGTCCTTGGCGCGGGCGCGCTGTGCTTCGTTTTTGATGCGGGGCAGCAGCATCAGCTCCGCAAAGCGCTTGATGAAACTGCTTTTGCCGCTGCGCACGGGGCCGACCACGCCGATATAAATATCGCCGCCAGTACGCTGTGCAATGTTCTGATAAATTTGATCCTGTGTCATTGCAGCATCCCCTTTCACAAAGCTGCCGGTATCAGCAGGCAGGTTGCGTCAGCAGTAAGCTCCTGGGCGCTCTGCCCTTCCGGGATGGTCAGGTGGTTAGCCGTGGCGAGGTCGCTGGCGCGGGCATGGTAACGGCGGGCAATATCAAAAATGGCCTCCCCTTTTTGGGCATAGTACAGGTAGAGCGCAGGCCCATCCTTACTGTCAGGGTATTCTTCTCCCGGCGTGGCGGAGAAAACGACCTCGTGCGGAATCCCCTGCAGCAGAATGCCGCTTACCTGCAGTTCCAGCTCGACCCGCGCTTTGCTTCCGGCGCGGCTGCTGGCAATATGCCGTACCGCTGCGTGCAAGTGCGGGATGCTTTGCCCGATAGAACCGTGGAAGGTCTCCGCCAGGGCCCAGGGGAAGATTTTATCATAGCAGGTCAGTTCGCCGCGGTCATCCGCACAAATCAGGTGCGCGGTACCGCGCCCGGCAACTTGGATGACATCACCCTTTTCTGCGGCGGTCAGCTGTGGGGCTCCAATCGTGACAAAACAGCCCAGAATGGAAACATTGGCATCCGGCAGGTCATCTTCGATCATAACCGGGATAGTGGTATCTACACTGGCAAGAGGCATGAACTGGTTGAAAGTCCGCTTTTCAAGCGTCATGTTACAGATCGTGGAATAAGCATCCGAAACCGCCATGTACACTGTCGGGCGCCAGAGTTCAGCGTGCAGCTTCCATGTGATGCTCAAAAGCGGCTCTTCTTCCTGCTTTGTCGCAGTCAGGGTGCAGGCCAATACTTCGCCCCAAAGTACCGCACTGTCGCCTTCTGCGGCGTTGGGCAGGTCAAGCGTCTGGGTGACGGGAACATCTTTGGTTTGAATTGTAAGCTGTTCTGTACCGGCAGCGCGGGAGCAGAGCTGCATGGCAAGGGTTCCGGCTGCATCCAGCTGGCCGGTATGAACGCTGGATGTGCCGGGCAAAAAACTGCCCGTAATGTCCAGGACTGTTTCACCTTCACCGGGCAACGGAAACGGCGTTTCTGCAGTAAAGGTGCGTTCCTCGCACGCAGCGCAGATGATGCCGTTAAGCTGTTGGCTCCACTGCTCAACGCCGCAGCCGGTCAGGTTGGTGATAAACTCTACCGGCTCAACCATGCCAATAGCAGCATTTAAGGTATAAGCGCCGCGGATGTCAATGCGGTGCTCGCTGACAGAGCGGCAGTTGCAGTATTCAAGTTCGCCCCACAGGCGGGCGGCGCCGGGCAGATAATTGCCTTCCGGCAGGTCAATGGTTTTTTCAAAAGCGTATTTCTGCTCAGTGCGGTACAGGCGAGTTCCGGCTTCATCGGACTGATAGTACACAGTGCAGCGCAGGTAGCCGCTGCACTGCCAGCGGCGGTCAGCCACGTTGTTTTGCATGATAACGGGTTCCAACAGGCACTTTACAATTTTGAACACTGCGGGCAGGTAATCCGGAATCAGAATCTCGGTTTCAACAGGCAGCTCCTGCCGGGTTTCCCAGCGGCCAGTATTGGCAAGGGCCTGGCCGGTTTCAATGGTAAGCGGTTGGTTGACGGCTTTGCTTTGCATGGCGGTATACCCCTTTCCTTGCCCCGATACGGGGAAAGTTTTTGATTGCCTCTTGTGTACTATATGCGCGGGGGTAAAAAAATAGCCCTGTCGGAACCGTACAAACATACGGCCCGGCAGGGCTACAATGGAAAAATTAAACCTTAAATACAGCGCGCAGCAGCCAGCGCAGGGCATGCGGACATTTTACCACAACAATCTGCATGGCATATTCCCCCTTCCAGGTTTGTAAGCCATACTATGCAGCAGGTGCAGGCAATGTTACCCGTCAGCGCGGGTCAAAATCACAAGACCATGGCCGCTTTGGCAGCAAAGTTCAGCTTCAGGTGCGGTAAATTCATTGCTGATGCCAAGGGGGTAATCCGGTGTCAGCGTTGCATCTTTCAATGGATAAAACACGCCGTGAATCGATACACCGCCCAGCGGCCCATCCAGCGGGAACACGGAAAGATACATCCAGTCTTTCTTTTGCAATGTTAGCGGCTTGCCTGGACACAAAATATGCAGCTCGCTGTGCTCGTCTGCAAGGGTGACATCAACGCCGTTGCTTGCCAAGTACAACGCGGTGGATACGTTGGAAAACGTGTGTTCCATCCGCTTGCCGCCAAGGGCACCCAGCATGACGATATGACGGTACCCCCGTTCACACAGCCACTTTGCAGCATAGTGGGTATCAGTATCGTCCTTTACATGGGGCAGAATGATCATATCACCGGTGGTTTCCGGCTTGGGGGCTGAATCAAAATCCCCCACGATCAGATCCGGCTGAATGCCCAGCACAGCCGCATTGCGGTACCCGGCATCACAGGCAACAACGGTATCCCCCGGCTGCAGGTACGCGGACAAAGCGGGCGTAACCGGCACGGCCGAAAGAATAACGGCACGTTTGGTAAAATCCTGCATCAGCGTTCCCACTCCTTTAACTGGCTGGCTTCCTCGTACATGGTCAGGTAGCTCTGATAGCGTGTATCCGAAAGCTTGCCCTCTTCCAAAGCCGCGCGCACCGCACAGCCTTTTTCGCTGCGGTGGGAGCAGCCGGTAAAACGGCATTGCCCAAAATACGGCTCAAATTCCGGGAAAGCATGCTGCAGCTCTTCCGGCGGAATGCGGCAAATCTTGTTGGCATCCAGGCTGGCAAAACCGGGGGTATCGGCAAGCAGACCACCACATACCTCAAAAATCTCCACTTCACGGGTAGTATGACGGCCACGGCCCAATTTTTGGCTGATACCGCCGGTCTGGCGTTCCAGCTGGGGAGCCAGCGCGTTCAACAGTGTAGACTTGCCCACACCGGAGTTGCCGCAGAATGCACACAAGTTCCCTGCAATGCGCGCACGAATTTGATCCAGACCTTCGCCGGTATCGTAATCCAGCCGGATCAAAGGAATCGTGCTGTCCGCATAAGCTTTCTCCAAGGCATCCGCGGCGGCAAGGTCGGCTTTTGTGATGACAATAACCGGCTGCACGTCTTTATAAACGGCGGCAGCAGTCAGTTCATCCAGAATCAATGTGCTGGGCACCGGCTGGGTGGTGCTTGCCACAATAAACAGCACATCAAGGTTAGCAACCGGAGGGCGGATAAAAACATTTTTGCGCGGCAGAATTTCGTCAATCGTGGTGCGGTCGGCGCTTAATACAACCTGATCTCCCGCTACCGGCGTAATACCGCGTTTGCGGAAAATGCCGCGGGCGCGGCACTCCACAATGCCGGTTTCGGTTTTAACATAGTAAAAACCGCCAATGCCCTTTGTGATATAATTTGTCATTACCACAGCATTTCACCAGTATCCACGCGGTAAACATGGCCATCGCGCTGTTCTACATCGACCCACCATGTATTACCGTTAGCGTCAGTAATTTCCTGAGACCAACGTGCACCATCACCAGAGGACGGAGAAGCCGAGGTGCTGGGGTCTTGCACAACTTCCGGCATTGCGGTAGCCACATACAGGCGCACCGTGCTGCGGATGCGTACCTGGGTGCCTGCAGCGGGTTCCTGGTTCAGAATAGTGCCCTCGGCCTCGCTGCTGGGCTGTTCCACAACGCTGACCACCAGGTTCTGGCGCTGCAGGTCGGCGGTGCCTTCGCTGACCTGCAAACCTGTCACGGAGGTAACGGAAACCATGTTGTCTCGCTTGGAGCGCGCAATATACATGTTTACGGTGCTGCCGCCCTCTACCGTTTCGCCGCCGGCGGGTTCGGTATACACAACGGTGCCTGCGGCAACGCTTTCGTCCTCCACATATTTGCTTACAACCTGAAGGCCGCTATCCTGTAAGGTCTTTTTGGCATCATCGCTTACATATGTTTTTACATCCGGCACAGTGACCCACTGGGTGCCAAGGCTTACCTTCAGGGTCACTTTCTGGCCTGCCTTTACAGTGCGGCCCTGCTTAGGGTTTTGCTGAAAAATCGTTCCTTCCGGTGCATCGTTGTATTCGTACACCCACTTGGCGAGCAGGCTGGAATTATAATCCGATGCACGGAACTCATCCTCCGTCATGCCGACAAAATTGATGAGCTGTACGTCAGCATGCTTGGAGAAGAAAGAGTTTGTGGAGTTGGTGAAAATAAGATAGACCAGAATGGCAGCACCGATCACAAAGGCGACCGCCATACCAAAGAAGATGGGCAGCATGCTGAACCCCTTGGCTGCCTTGGCTTTCTGCTTTTTCACGTTTTTGCCTTTCCCACTGTTCATGGTGCCGGCACGGCGTGCCTGGCTGGTGCTGACAGCGGCTTTGCCCGCTGTTTTGGCTGTGCTGCTGCTGACAACACGGTTAATGGTTTTATCCGGGTTGTCCTGCGTGTTATATTCGTATTCAAAGCTGATGCTGGGGTCGCGGCGGAACGCAGCAATGGCATCCAGCATTTCCTGCGCGGATTGGTAACGGTCGGCGGGATCCTTTTCCATGGCCTTCTCGGTGATTTGGCGCAGCCCAACCGGGATATTGGGGGCAACCTCAGCCAGCGGCTTCGGCTTTTCACTGATCTGCATGATGGCGATGGAAACTGCCCCAGTACCATCAAACGGCAGCTTGCCGGACAGCATCTCGTACATCATAACGCCAACAGAATAAATATCAGTGCGGGCATCGGTATGGTCGCCTTTGGCCTGTTCCGGGCTGATGTAATGAACCGAGCCGATGGCCTTGTCGCTGACAGTCTGGCTCTGTGCACGGGAAAAGCGTGCAATGCCAAAGTCCATCATTTTGATGGAGCCATCCGCCTGCAGCATAATATTCTGCGGCTTCACATCGCGGTGAACAATGCCCTTGGAGTGTGCATGATCCAACGCGCTGAGCACCTGTGTGGCAAAGTGGACAACCTCTTTCCAGGTTAGGGCACCGTTGCGTTGCTTCAGGTATTCTTTCAGCGTAATGCCGTCAATATATTCCATCACGATGTACTGTAATTGATCTGTTACAGAGACATCATACACCTTGACAATGTTGGGATGGTTCAAAATCGAGATAGCTTTGGATTCGTTCTTGAAGCGGCGGACCAGCTCTTCGTTATCAAGAAACTCTTCTTTCAGCACCTTGACGGCGATCTGGTTGCCGGTGCGGACATCGCGGCCTTTATAAACATTGGCCATGCCGCCAACGCCGATCAGACTTTCAATCAGATAGCGGCCATCCAGCTTTTTGCCGATCAGATTATCCATTTGTTTCCTCCGTAGTTTCAACGCCCAGCAAAAGGACGGTGATGTTATCCTGCCCGCCGCCTTTCAGGGCACGGTCAACCAGTACCCCCGGCGCGTCAAAAAAGGCGGACTCCTGCAAAAGCAGCGCAAGCTCTGCATCGGGTACCATGTTGGTTAATCCATCGGTACAAAGCAGCAAAAGGTCACCGGGAACCACCTCGCAGCGGTTATATTCCGGCACAATATTGGCCGAAACGCCAAGGGCACGTGTAATCAGATTTTTCTGCGGATGCAGGGCGGCCTGTTCGCGGGTGATCTGCCCGCTGTCCACCAGCTGCTGCACCATGGAATGATCCCGCGTCAGTTGGCGGATTGCTCCGCCATGCCACAGGTACGCGCGGGAATCCCCTGCGTGTACAATATGCGCCAGGTTGCCGCGCTGTAAAGCACATACCCCCGTGGTGCCCATACCGAGCACTTCGGGATCAGAGGTCGCTTTTTCATATACGGCGCGGTTGGCATTATCAAATGCGCGCATCATAAAGGCTTTTTCTTCGCCGTTTTCAATCGTGCGCAGGGAATGGTCAAAATAGCGCAGCATGGTTTGGGTGGCAAGGGTGGAAGCGACCCGCCCGCCGTTGGCCCCGCCCATGCCGTCACAGACAAGGCCCCAGCCAGTACCATCGACCAACTGACGGGCACAATAATTATCCTGGTTTTCCTGGCGGCAGCTGCCAATATCTGTTAGAGCTGCAATTTTCATTGTGCGTTGGTCCTTTCGCTCGTCGTTTGCCGTGTTGCTTGTTCGGCCTGTTTGGCATCTTCGCGCCGGAGCTGGCCGCAGGCAGCGCTGATATCGGTACCAAGGCGGCGGCGGATGGTGGCATTTACACCCAAATCTTCCAGCATTTTCTGGAACCGGCGCACATTGGCTTCATCCGTTGCCGAGTAAGGGCTGCCATCGACCGGGTTAATGGGAATCAGGTTGACATGGGCCCCCATGCCACGGATCAGATCGGCCAGTTTTTTTGCCATTTGGGGCGAATCATTGACACCATTGACCATGGAATATTCAAAGCTGATGCGCCGCCCGGTCGTTTTCTGGTAGCGGCGGCAGGCCGGGATCAGCTTTTCCAGCGGGAACGCATCGTTAACCGGCATCATGGAGCTGCGGGTCACATTGTCCGGCGCGTGCAGGGATACCGAAAGGGTCAGCTGCAATTTGCGCTCTGCCAGCTTATCAATTCCCGGCACAAGGCCGCAGGTGGAAAGGCTGATGTTGCGCATCCCGATATTGACGCCTTCCGGGCAGGAGATAATATCCAGAAAGTCCATCACGTTATCAAAATTGTGCAGCGGCTCACCAATGCCCATCAGGACGATATGGGAAACGCGCTCCCCGGTATCCTTTTGCGCGGTATAAATTTCCGCAGCAATCTCGCCGGAGGTCAAGTCCCGCACGCGGCCCGCCTGGGTGGAGGCGCAAAAGCGGCACCCCATAGCGCAGCCCACCTGTGTGGATACACATACAGTGTTGCCGTAATGGTAGCGCATCAAAACCGTTTCAATGCAGTTGCCGTCAGCAAGCTGAAGCAGATATTTGACCGTACCGTCTTTGGACTGCTGGCGGCGGCGGATGGTGGGCACAGCCAGGGTGCAGTTTTGTGCAAATTGGGCAAGCAGGGCTTTGGGTTGATCTGTCATGGCAGAAAAATCCGTAGCCTGCTTTTGGTGGATCCACTTAAAAATCTGCTTGGCGCGGAAAGCTGGCTGGCCGATGGATTTAATGTAATCCGTCAGCTTGGGCAGCGTCAGGTCCGTCAGACAGTTTTTTTTGGTTTCTGCCTGGGGTTCGTTCTGTGGCTGCATATGTGCTTGCTGCATGCGGTGCTTTCCCTCCAATTATTATATACCTTTTCTCTAATTTTTGAATAGACGATTTGTGTATTTTGCGTCAGCAGTTCTTTTGGCGCTCCAAAATAGCGGCAAAAAAACCGTCTGTGGATGTTTCGTGCGGCAGAAACAGTGTGCCGTACTCCCCCACCCGCATACCGGACAGTATGATTTGTGGCGCTATAACGGAAAAATCTTGATTGTCTTGCAGGAACTGGCGTACTTGGGCTTCATTTTCGTGATGATTCACCGTACAGGTAGAATACACCAAACGGCCGTTCGGGGCAAGATATTTTGCGCCGTTTTGCAGGATTTTTTGCTGTGTTAATAGTAAATTTTCAATCCCATCCAGCGTTTTTTCCCGGATGTCCGGTTTTTTGCCGATGACACCAAGGCCGGAACAGGGCACATCGCATAACACGCGGTCAAAGCTGCCAAGGCCAAAGGCGGGGTTCAGGATAGTGGCATCCCCATGGTAAGGCTTGGCGCGCTCAATGCCGCAGCGGTCAAAGGCCTGCTTCAGCAGTTTGACGCGGCCTGTCATGGCTTCACCGCTGAACAGCTCACCGCGGTTCTGCATCTGCTCGGCAATCGTCAGGCTTTTGCCCCCAGGGGCGGCGCACAGGTCCAGCACCCGCATACCGGGGCGGGCATCACAGCACAAGGCAGCAAACTGGCTGGCTAACCCCTGCACATGGAATTGCCCGGCGTGGAATGCTTTGGATGCAGCGGGATTACCGTTGAACATAACCAGCAGACAGTGCGGCCATGGGCCAGCCGTTACGGTGTGACCTTCCTGTTGCAATGTCTGCGTCAGGGCTTCATCGGTCGTGCGCAGCGGGTTGACCCGGATGGCGGTGGGGCGGCGCTGATAAAACGCAGCAGCCATTGCCTCGGCATCCTGCGGATACTGTGCTGCAAACAACGCGGCAATCGGCTGAGAGAGACAGTAATAGGTGCGTAGCCGTTCTTCCAGATCCGGCCAATGTTCCGGCTTGGGGTCCAATGCGGCCGTGCGGCGCAGCATGGCGTTGACCATACCCGCAGCACTGGTTTTGCCAAATGCTTTGGCTAGCTTGACCGATTCATTGACAGCCGCAGGCAGCGGAACATCCATAAACTTGGCCTGTGCCAGCCCGGCGCGCAGAATGGCCCGCACAGGGGCATCCAGCTTTTCCAGCGGGCGCTTGGAAAACTGTGCCAGCATCCAGTCCAGCAGGCTGCGGCGCTCCAGCACGGTATAAAAAATACCGGAAGCAAAAGCTGCATCCCGCGGGGAAAGCGGCGGCTTGCAGGCTTTCAGCTCAGAATCCAGCACAAGGTTTGCATAGCCGTTTTGCTCCTGCCGCATAAGGGCCTTGACGGCCAGGTAACGCGCGGTCACAGGCTGTCCCCCGCTTTCAGGCGGCGGCCGGCAGCCCATGCGGTACCCGCCATCGACTTGCTGCCTTCCGGCGTGACGGAATCCAACACGATTGAGCCATCCTGGCAGGCAATGGTCAACGGCTTAACCGCCAATACAGAACCCGGCGCAGCGTTGGCGGGATTTTCAGAAAGCTTGCTGGCGGTGACTTTGATTCTTTTGCCATCATGCATAAAGAACGCCATTGGCCATGGGTTCATACCGCGCACCCAGTTGTGGATGTGGGCAGCAGGCTGGGTAAAATCGAACTGTGCCATCTCTTTGGTCAGGGACGGCGCCTTGGTGGCGAGAGATTCTTCTTGCTTTTTTGGGGTCAGCTTCCCTGCTTCAATTTTGGGCAGGACCTCAACCAGCGTTTTGGCACCAATCGCGCTTACGCGGTCAAACAGCTCGCCGCTGGTCATGTCCGGGTCAATCGCAACCGGCTGCACATACAAAATATCGCCGGTATCCAACCCTTCGTCCAACTGCATAATAGTCACGCCGGTTTCGGCATCGCCGTTCAGCACGGCCCACTGGATGGGGGCGGAACCACGGTACTTGGGTAACAGCGAGACATGCAGGTTGATGCAGCCATATTTGGCCACATGCAAAAGCTGCGGCGGAATAATGCAGCCGTAAGCTACCACGACAATAATATCGGGCGCCAGGCTTTTGATCAGCTCATCCGAGCTGCCATCGCGCAGGGTGCGCGGCTGATAAACAGGGATGCCGTTGGCCTCAGCCGTCTGCTTGACCGGTGGGGCGGTTAAAATCTGTTTGCGGCCAACTGGCTTATCTGCGCGGGTAAACACAGCGCAGATATCGTGCCCGGCGGCAATCAGAGCGTTCAGACTTTCGGCAGCAATATCAGGGGTGCCCATAAAGAGGATACGCATAGAAGTTATTCCTTTTCTTATCGTAAGCGTATGGGAAAATTGATGTACAAAGCGGGATCAATCCTCCGCATCTTCCGGGTAGTCATCCTCATAAAAATGGGTGGCACGGTCCATGATGGTAACGCCGTTTAGGTGGTCGTTCTCGTGCTGGATGCAGCGGGCCAGCATGTTTTCGGCTTCCAGTTCAAACCAGTTGCCGTTGCGGTCCTGTGCCTTGACCTTGACCTTTTTGGAGCGGGTAATGGCGCCGTTGTGGCCAGGAAAAGACAGGCAGCCTTCATACAGTTCATTGGTTTCGTCGCTCAGGTATTCAATTTCGGGGTTGATGAACTCAATAAAAGTATCTTTGTAATCGGCGGGGGCATCTTCCGGGCGGTTGCGGTCATCCAGGCAGATGAAAATGCGGCGCATCATGCCAACCTGGGGGCCGGCAAGGCCAAGACCGTCAGCGTCCACCAGGGTATCCTGCATATCATCCAGCAGGGTGGCAAGGCGGTCATCAAATTTGGTAACGGGGCGGCAGACCTTTTTCAGGATGGGGTCACCATCTTTTACGATTGTACGAAGAGCCATAATAAAAATCCTCCTTAAAATTCAATCGCCGTCGGAATTAAAGTCCAAAGCGATCCCGGCTTTTGCGGGCAGCTTTTCGGCGGCGTAAGCATCCAATGCGGCGTGCATCAGGGTACGGAACCCCGCATCGTTGCGGCATTTCAATGTTAGTTTATAGCGGTATTTCCCGCTGATCATGGCAATGTTCATGGGAGTGGGGCCAAGCACACGCAGCGGCTGGCCGGGGTGTGCAGCGAACTGCTGCCCCAAAATGGCGGCAAAACGCCGCGCAGCCTGAAATACTTCCATCTCCTGCGCGCCGGAAAAACTGACCACGCAGAATGAGCAAAACGGCGGATAGAGCGAGAACTTGCGGAACATGATCTCCTGCTGGTAAAACGCGGGGTAATCCTGCGCTGCGGCCAACTGGAGCACAGGGTGATCCGGCACGGCGGTTTGAATCAATGCCCGACCCGGCAGTTCCGCCCGGCCGCCGCGGCCAACGACCTGAGTGATCAGGCTGAACACATTCTCATAGGAGCGGAACCCCTGCCCAAAAAGCAGGGAGTCGATGCCCAGCACACCAACCAGGGTGACATTGCCGAAATCCAAGCCCTTGGCAACCATCTGGGTGCCAAGCAGAATATCATATTCCTGCTTGGCAAAACGGGCCAACATTTTTTCGTGGGCGTTTTTTTGCATGGTCGAATCCTGATCCATGCGCAGGATCCGCGTACCGGGCAAAAGTTCGGCCAGCTCCTCCTCCACTTTCTGGGTACCAAAACCGCTGTACACGATTTTGCCGCCGCATTCCGGGCAAAGCCCTGGTACAGGGCTAACCCGGTGCCCACAGTAATGGCAAAGCAGCGCGTGCTGCGCTTTATGATAAACCAGCGGCACGGAACAGTTGGGGCACTTCAGCACATGGCCGCAGGTGCCGCACATGCCAACGGTCTGGTAGCCGCGGCGGTTCAGCAGCAAAATGCTCTGTTCCCCGCGCTGCAGATTAGCAGCGAGTTCCTGTATCATCCGCTGGCTGACTTCCCGCGGGTTCCCAGCGGCAAGTTCGGCGCGCATATCAATAAAATCAACCGTTGGCAGCGGGCGACCGCCATAACGGTGGGTCAGCGTAACAAGCCGCATCCGGCTGCTTATGGCGGCGTGATAGGTTTCGGTGCGCGGCGTGGCGGAGGAAAACAGCAGCAGGGAATGCTCCATCATGGCGCGCTTTTTGGCAACGTCATGGGCGGAATAGCGTGGGGCGGATTCGCTTTGGTAGGTGTGTTCCTGTTCCTCATCTAAAATGATCAGCCCAATGTTTTGCAGCGGTGAAAAGATAGCGCTGCGGGTGCCGATCACGATATCAGCATCGCCATTTTGGATCATCCGCCATTGCAGCAGGCGCTCGGTGTTATTCAACGCGGAGTGCTGCACCGCAAGGCGGCTGCCGAACATGGATTTCAGGCGGCGTGTCATCTGCGGGGTCAGGCTGATTTCCGGCACAAGTACCAGAGCCCGCCTGCCCTGCGCCAATGTCTTTTCAATCAGCTTTAAGAATACGGCGGTTTTGCCGCTGCCGGTAACGCCGTGCAGCAATGCCGCACGGGTCTGTCCGCTCAGCAAATCCTGTTCCAGCTGGTCGTAAGCGGTTTGCTGCTCCGGCGATAGTTCCAGCGGCTGTGGGTCAAAGGGAATATCAGCAAATAAATCCAGCGATTTATCCCGTTGTTCGGCTTGCAGAATGCCTTTCTGGCATAACCCGTTTAAAGTGGAGGAAGATATCCCCTGCGCTTCCAAAGCGGATTTGGTGCAAGGCCCTGCGCGCAGCGCTTCCACGGCCTGAATCTGGCGTGCGCCGGGTTTTGGTTTCTCCGGCAGCTCGCCAACCAGGGCATAAACGGTTTCCAGCGTGCGGGTTAGGCGGCTTTTTAATACGGGCTTTCCGTTTTCCATGCCGGGCTGGTACTGCGCGCCATACGGAATGACCGCCTTGACTGCCTCGTACCAGGTGCAGAAATAACGATCTTTCAAAAAATGCACGAGCTCCAACAGGTCCGGGGTCAAGCGGGCTTTTTCCGGCGCGGCGGCCAGCAGGCTTTTTAAACGTGGATCGGGGGCTTCTTCCGTTCCTACTTCCAGAACAACAGCCATCCGTGGGTGATTGCCACGCCCAAACGGCACCAACACAATGCTGCCGGGCCAGAGGGATTCCGAAAAATCTGGCGGAACCAGATAGGAATACAGCTTGTCAAAATGGATGGTGGCGTCGTTTACCGCCACTTTTGCAATGCAGGGCAAACACGCACCTCCTGTTTTGGCGTTTGGGGCAGCGGATTATTCGGCATCGGGCTCGGCAATGCGCTTTTGGATGATGGAATAAATCTCTTCGGCGCAGGTGTCGACAACATCGTTGACCACATGCTCGTCATAATCAGCCGAACGGGCAATCTCAGTTTCGGCACGGCGCAGGCGCTTCTGAATGACTTCCTCCGCTTCGGTCCCACGGTAACGCAGGCGGCGTTCCAGCTCTTTCATATCCGGCGGCATGACAAAAATGGTGGTGGAACCGGGGTACATCCGCTTGATGTTGCCGGCACCCTCCACTTCGATCACCAGAATAACCGGAATCTGCTGCTCCATATGGCGCTCAACTTCGGAACGCAGGGTGCCGTAATAGTTTTCGCAATAGCAGGTGTGCTCAACAATATTGCCTTCTGCCAGAGCGGTTTCAAACTGCTCTTTGGTCAAAAAATGGTAGTTTTTACCGTTCACTTCCCCTTCGCGCATGGTGCGGGTGGTGGCGGAAACGGTCTTTTCAATTTCCGGGTGCTTGCACAGCAGCCTGGACACAACAGTATCCTTGCCGGTGCCGGAAGGCCCGGAGACAACAAACAAATATTTTTCGCCTTTCATGCAAAATCCCCCTAACACATATTATACAGGCGGTTACACGGTTGGTTTATCCTGTTCTTTTTCAAAACGTCCTAAAACTTCCTCCGGCTCAAAAGCCGAAAGCACCACATGGTCAGAATCCGTAATAATCACCGCGCGGGTGCGGCGGCCATAGGTTGCATCAATGGCCGCGCCTTTGTCGCGCGCATCCTGCACAATACGCTTGATGGGTGCAGAATCCGGGCTGACAACGGCGATCACACGGTCCGCGTTGACCATGTTGCCAAAGCCGATGTTGATAAGCTTCATGGCCGGGCCTCACTCAATGTTTTGAATCTGCTCGCGAATCTTTTCAATCTCAGATTTCAGCTCAACCACAAGGCGGGTGATGTTGATATCCTGGCACTTGGAACCGATGGTGTTGGATTCGCGGTTCAGTTCCTGCGTCAAGAAGTCCAGCTTGCGGCCAACCGGCTCGTCCAGCTCCAGGATGGAACGGTACTGGGCCACATGGCTATGCAGACGGACAGTCTCTTCGTCGATGGCAGTTTTATCGGCAAAGATAGCAGCTTCTGTCACGATGCGGGCATCATCAATGTTGCGGTCTTCCAGCAGCTCTTTCAGGCGGGTGTACAGCCGTTCGGTATATGCCTGCACACGCCCGGCGCTGTTCTGCTCGATTTGAGCAACCAGCGTTTCAACCGCTGCCAAGCGGTTCAGCACATCGGTGCGTAGCTTCTCACCCTCCACGGCACGCATGGAAACAAACGCAGCAATCGCCTGCTGGGCAACCTGCTCCACATCAGCCCACAGGGTATCCGGGTCTGCGGGCGCAGCGGTCTGGGTCAACACATCTGGGAAACGGCAGATGGTGCTGACGGTAACATCGTTTTTCAGGTCCAGCTTTTCCGACATTGCCTGCATGGCGGTCTGGTAGCTTTTGGCTAACTGCCAGTTGACCTGAACAACGGTATCTGCCGCCGCAACATTCTGAATGCTCAGGTTCAGCTCAACCTTGCCGCGGCTAACCTTGGCAGCCACCAGCTTTTTGAGCTTATCTTCCAAAAATGAGCAGGTTCGGGGCACACGGGACGAATATTCAAAAAAGCGGGAGTTGACGCTGCGCAGTTCCACAACGATATCGCGCCCGTTCAAAACCTGCTCCGCGCGGCCATAACCGGTCATACTAAGTACCATATTCCTACACCTCGTTATCAAAGCATTACAAGGCAGCGCTTGCCGTAACCTGCAATCAGGCGCGCCCCAAAGGCAGCAAACGCCAATACATATTTACTATTTATTTTACTATTGTTGGCCGCTGTTTGCAAGGCAATGCGCAGGAAAAGCGGCAGTTTTTTCATTTTTGTAACCCCTTTGATAGAATCAAGGTAAAATAAAAAGGCCTGTACAGCTTTGATGGCAGTACAGGCTTGAATGAATCTGAAAAAATCAGGATAAATACGATTTACAGCTCAGCAACAGCGGCTTTCAGTGCTTCCACGCGGTCGGTGTTCTCCCACTTCACGCCCAGATCCTCGCGGCCCATGTGGCCGTAAGCAGCCAGCTGGCGGTAGATGGGCCGGCGCAGATCCAAGTCACGGATGATGGCTGCCGGGGTCAGATCAAATACTTTGCGCACAGCGGCTTCCAGTTTGTCGTGCTCGATGGTGCCGGTACCAAAGGTATCAACCATGATGGAAACGGGCTCGGCAACGCCGATAGCGTAAGCCAGCTCAACTTCGCACTTATCGGCCAGGCCGGCAGCGACAACGTTCTTGGCAACCCAGCGGGCAGCATATGCGGCCGAGCGGTCAACCTTGCTGGGGTCCTTGCCAGAGAAAGCGCCGCCGCCGTGGCGAGCATAACCGCCGTAAGTATCAACGATGATCTTGCGGCCGGTCAGGCCGGTATCACCCTGCGGGCCGCCGACAACAAAACGACCGGTGGGGTTGATGTAATACTTGGTGTTCTCATCCAGCAGTTTGGCGGGGATGATGGCTTTGATGACATGCTCCATCACATCGGCATGCAGCTGTTCCTGACTGACGGAAGGGCTGTGTTGGCTGGAAATAACAACAGCATCCACGCGCACGGGTTTTCCGTTATCGTATTCGACGGTAACCTGGCTCTTGCCATCAGGGCGCAGATAATCCATTATGCCATTCTTACGCACTTCGGTCAGGCGCTTGGCCAGCTTGTGGGCCAGGCTGATGGGCAGAGGCATCAGCTCGGGGGTTTCGTTGCAGGCATAACCGAACATCATACCCTGGTCGCCAGCACCGGCAACATCATCGTTGGTGCCAAGGGCAATGTCGGGGCTCTGGCCGTCAATGTTGGTGATCACGCCGCAGGTATCGCAGTCAAAACCATACTTGGCACGGTTATAACCAATCTCGCGGATGACCTGGCGTGCAACACCGGGAATATCAACATAGCAGTCGGTCGTGATTTCGCCCATGATGTGGACAAGACCGGTGGAGCAGGTGGTCTCGCAGGCAACGCGGGCACCAGGGTCCTTTTCCAGGATGGCATCCAGAATGGCATCAGAAATCTGGTCGCAGATTTTGTCGGGATGGCCTTCGGTAACGGATTCGGATGTGAACAGAACTTTGGACATAAAAAGCTGCCTCCTTAAAAAATATAGGGTCAGAAAGGCAACTTGCCGAGAACAAAAAAACGCGCGCCGGGTGTGGACCCAAAGCGCACGTGAACGCTTATCTTTCGGTTCCCCGCAGGAATTGGCACCTTACGCTTGCGCGCAGGTTGCCGGGCTTCATAGGGCCTGTTCCCTCTGCCACTCTTGATAAGTTGCTATTCTGATGTAACGTGCTTATGTTACCATAGGCAACCGGCAAAGTCAACGATGTGGCGTTGGGCAAATTGTCAGCTTTGCACAAAATGGATTGAACTTTTGTCAAAACGGGTAAAAATGACCAATGATGGCTGCCCAATCAGCAGCAATTAAGCGGTTACGCTTTTGCCACCGCTGTTGCGGCCATGCAGAATGGGCGAAAGCGGCTTGTAAATTGCAAAGCAGATTACGGCGTCCAGCATCCCTTTGAAGAAAGTGAACGGCAGGTTGAACACCAGCAGGCAGTTCAAAAGGCCATTGACATTCGGGTTAATGGCCTGGTACATGCCGATGATGGCATCCAGCGGCAGATGATACATGACCACATAGGCCGGATAGACGATGAAGTAGTTGTACGGAACGCTGACAATTGCCATAACCAAAGCGCCGAGCACTGCGCCCAGGATAGCGCCGCTGCGGGTTTTCTTAAAACGGTATACCATACCGGCCACGCCGACAAACAGAGCGCCCATCACAAAATTAAACAGCTCCCCCACCGCAGCGGTGCTGGTGCTGGGCAGTTTGATCAGGTTTTTGATCAGGCACACCACAATACCGGCAACCGGGCCGTAAGCAAAGCTGGCAATCAGGGCTGGCAGTTCCGAAACATCCAGCTTGATAAAGGCGGGCATGATGGGAATGGGAAACTCCATATACATCAATACTGTGGCAACGGCAGCAAGCATGGCGGTTCCGGTTAATACGCGGGTGTTGAATTTGGTTTTCATAAAAAATACCTCCCTGGGGGCGCGGCCCCAAATAAAATGATTTGGAAAGCCAGTAACAGCTTCGGGAGGCTGATAATTGCAAATAAAAACGCCCTGTTGCAAGCTATACTTACAACAGGGCGCAGAAAAGCAAATAGAACAGCTTTCCGTTTCTTTCATCCGGACTATACCGTCGGCCCCGGAATCACACCGGATCAGCGACTGCATCAACAGCCGGTCGCGGGCTTGTGGCAATGCCATTTACCGCCGGTGGGGAATTGCACCCCGCCCTGAAACAGACTTTCTAGCTTTGAGTATAGCACAGGTTTTACAAATTGCAAGAGGGTGTGCTATAATTGACAAAAATAAATTTGGAGACTGGGTGGTGTTTCCCTGCTGCTTGGTACACTCAGGAGGTTTAGGGCAACACCGCACAATTCCCACCTTGCGGCTTAAGCACCGCTCCGGCAGCTGCGGCACGGCATCTGCGTTGCCAAA
>OKVC01000526.1_pt1 | contig 17651 bp, 17 predicted proteins | sample 1606641 | NCBI WGS metagenome assembly OKVC01 (sample SAMEA3882518, study PRJEB24775) | human gut metagenome | biome: human-associated habitat; feature: intestine environment; material: feces | place: Netherlands | collected 2009/2010
CACGATGATGCCGATCAGCGCCACGCGCGTTTCCATGCGCGCTCACCTCGCTTTCGTTTTGTCTATTGTACGCGAAAATGGGCGGGAACGCAATGCGTTCCCGCCCGTTTCACACGGAAAATCCTGCTTATTTGCCCTGCTTGTAAAACTGCTTGGAGTTATCGAGCACCTGGCACTCGGCGTTCGGGTAGAGCACGACCTTCTTCGGCGTGCCGTCGTCGAGGATGCGCAGGGCGTCGTTCCACGTGCGCACATATTCCGCGCCCGAGTGCTCGTCGATGTACCACGGGTCGCGCATGCCCTTGACGGTGTGCTCGGCAAACACGACAGCGTGGGCCATGTTTTTGCCCTTCGTGTAGCAGCCGGACCACATCATGCCGCCGGGGGCGGAGTGGCCCCACTTGTCGTACAAAAAGTGCACACACGGGCCGAACGGGGAGTTGGCCGCGAGCACGAACGAGCCGCCGTCCTTGAGCGAGGCGATGACCTCGGGCGTGTAGGCGCAGTTGGCCTCGGCGGGCTTGAAGTAGTTGTTGGCGATGACCACGTCGCAGTCGGGCACGAACTTTGCCGCGTAGTGCTCGGCGGCGTAGGCGGCCGCGTGCTGGATCTCGGCCTCAAAGTCGCCGGCGAACAGGTTGCAGATCTGTGCGTGGCCGTTGAGGATGGCGTCGATCTTGAAGTCGAGCCCCATCATGCGCGCGGCCTGCTCGGCGTCGCTGCGCATGAGCGTGTGGGGGTTGCCCATGTTGAACTCCGTCGTCGTCGTGAAGCTGTGGTTGCGCATGATCGTGCGCAGCGAGCTCACGCCCGGCAGGATGCACTTGGCGCCGCCGCTGAAGCCGTAGTAGCTGTGGGCCATGGTCGTGCCGATGGCGATCTTGTAGTCGGCGGACATGACGTCGGCATTGATCTCGACGGGCACGTTGTTGGTTGTGTTGCCGACGAACACGTGGTTAAAGAACAGGTTGTGGTTGTGCACCTCGTAGTTTTCGACGATCTCCTCGCCGAGCTTGCGCACGAACTCCGTGCGGTACATGACACCGTGGGTGCCGAGCGCGATGATGAACCAGATGTTCTCCTTCGGCACGCCGGCGGCGCGCAGCTCCGCGATGACGGCCTTGGCGATCGGCTCGCACGGCGTCGGGCGGGTGATGTCGTCGATGATGATGACGGCGCTCTTCTTGCCGGCGGCGCCCTCGGAGATGGGCTTGGCGCCGATGGCGGCGTGGATCTTCTCCGCGATCTGCGCCTCGGTCAGGGCCGGGGTGTCATAGCCGTGGATCTTGGAGATATGCACGTCCCAGTTGTCGGGGAACGCGATCGGGATCGGCTGGTCGCCGTAGTTGCTGTTGGCGGGCAATTGGAATGTTTTCATAATGCAGCCTCCTGTGCGCGGCGCTTTTTCCCGTCCTCCTCATTCTGCTCGATCAGGCACTCGCGGTACGGGCCGGTCAGCGTCAGGTGGTCGTAGATGGCAGCGGCCACGGCGGCTTCGTCGCGGTCACGCAGGGCCTGACAGATGGCCTGGTGTCCGGCGCGCGTCAGCGCGTTTTCGTCCAGCCGCCAGGTCTCCTCGAGCACACGCGCGCGGTAGATGTCCATGAGCGAGGACAGCGTGGTGTAGATGTATTTGATGAGGGCGTTGTGCGACATGCGCATGAGCGAATTGTGAAACTGCGAGTCCAACACGGACTGCCGGTCGATCGGCGTGCCGATATAATCGTAGTCGGCCAGAGCGCACAGGCGCTCGATCTCGTCGTCGGTCGCGCTGCGGATGATGTCCCGGCACACGTCCGTCTCGAGCACGATGCGCAGATCCAGCACATTTTCCAGCGTGCTGTTGCTCAGCGCGAACAGCGCGCAGATCGGCCGATTGATCGACAGCTCCGGCGTGTTCGTGATGTACGAGCCGCTGCCCTGGATGCTCTGTACGATGCCCATGGCCTCCAGACTCTTGATCGCCTCGCGCACGCACGTGCGGCTGACGTCAAACTTCGTCGCCAGGGACAGCTCCGTCGGCAATTTGTCGCCTTTCTGGAGCTGGCCGTGGTTGATCTGGTCGAGGACGGCGTCCACGATTTTTTTATAGTTTGTGCTGGACTTCGGTTTCATGCTGTCACCTCGCTAAGCGATATTCACAAAAATTGCGTCGATTTTTTGAACATTATGATTATTTACAAAGGAAAAAAGCGATGGTATGATTGAAATAATCAAATGTGTCAGACAAATTCGAGGGCCTACATCAGGTCCTTTCCTTATTCGCCGGAAAGTTGTCTGACAATTATCGGGTGACTTATGACCTGTGTCTACATTAGCACATTCTTTTTTTTAAGTCAATGATTTGTCAGACAAATGATGAGAAATGGGACACGGAGTTGGAAAAACCAATACGGACCGAGTGAGGTGAGCCATCGAGAGAAATGGAGAGCATTCCCCCCTGTATCGCAAAAGCAGAGAATTTGGAATGAAAATGTAACTTAGAGGAGAAGAAGAAACATGTCAAACACGAGCAACGCATCGAAAAATGTCAAGCGTTTCCTGCTGCTGTTCGCACTCGGGATCGCTTACGGCTTTATGTACGTCATGCCGTACATGAAGTCCAGCTTCTACGATCAGATGATCGCCGCCATGGGCTGCACGAACGCCCAGCTCGGCTCCCTGATGACGGCCTACTGCATCTGCTGCACGGTCTCTTATCTGCCGGGCGGCTGGATCGGCGACAAATTCAACCCCAAGCCCGTCCTGCTGATCTCCATCTTCGGTCAGGCAGCGCTGAGCTTCCTGTTCATGTTCACGTATAAGAGCTACACCATGGCCGTCATCATCTGGCTGCTCATGGGCCTGACCGGCGGCTTTGCTTTCTGGCCGGCCATCATGAAGGGCATCCGCATGACGGGCACCGACGAAGAGCAGGGCCGTATGTACGGCATCTTCGAGGCCCTCAACGGTCTGGCTTCCCTGCTGCTGAGCTTCATCATGATCGGCGTCATGGCCGTCGTCGGCGGCAGCGACCTGATCACCGGCTTCAAGAGCGCGCTGGCATTCATGGGCGGTCTGTCCATCGTGTCCGGCATCCTGGTTGCGATCCTGATGCCGAAAGACGCGGCTTACGGCGTGAGCGATGAAGAAAAAGAAAATCAGAAAAAGATCACCTTCAAGGACTATGTGTCCGCCTTTAAGATCCCCGGCGTGTGGATCATGGCCATCCTGGTCTGGTGCTATGTGACCATCTCCGCCGTGGCCAGCTACCTGACGCCGTACAGCACGGGCGTGCTCGGCATGTCCGCAACGCTGGCGGCCACCATCGGCACGTTCCGCACTTACGGCTGCCGCCTGATCGGCGGCCCGCTCGGCGGCTATCTGGCCGATAAGGCGTTCAAGTCTGTCGCCAAGGAGCAGCTGCTCGGCCAGCTTGCCTGCCTGGTGACGATCGGCATCTTCCTGGTCCTGCCCGGCGGCACGAGCGGCGGTCTGCTCGTGGTTTTGCTGCTGCTGGTCGGCATCGCCATGTTCCTGTGCAAGGGCACATATTTCTCCATCCAGCCGGAAATGGGCATTCCGACGCACATCTCCGCGACGGCCGTTGCCATCGCGACGTTTGTCGGCTACATTCCGGATATGTTCGTGCACACGATGTTCGGCAACTGGATCGACGCCTACGGCGACGCGGGCTACACGAAGATCCTCTTCTACGGCGTCGGCACGGCGGTGCTGGGCGTGATCGCGGCCGTCTGGGCCATCGCGCAGGCGAAAAAGGTTGCAAAGCGGAATGCGGCCGCTGCCAACGCAGCGTAACATTCCCCGCAAAATACAAGGAGGCTTATCCATGAGCAAAATCAAGATCAACACGGCCCGCTGCAAAGGCTGTGGTTACTGCGTGAACGACTGCCCGCGCAAGGCGCTGTCGTTCTCCGGACACATCAATGACAAGGGCTATGACACCGTTCAGGTCGACGACGCGCTGTGCGTCGCCTGCGGCACGTGCTACCGCGTGTGCCCCGACAGTGTTTTTGAAATCCTGGAATAAGAGGTAAGAACATGAGCAAACAACTTATGAAGGGCAATGAGGCCCTGGCAGAAGCGGCGTTGCGCGCCGGCTGCCGTTTTTACAGCGGCTATCCCATCACCCCGCAGACCGAGATCCTCGAGTATCTGGCCAAGCGCATGGATGAGGTCGGCGGCACGTTCGTGCAGACCGAGTCCGAGCTCGCGGGCATCAACATGCTCCTCGGCGCGGCAGCGGCCGGCGCGCGTGCGCTGACCAGCTCCGCCGGCCCCGGCTTCTCCCTGAATCAGGAGGGCATCTCCTATCTCGTCGCGGCGGATCTTCCGGCTGTCATCATCAACGTCATGCGTATCGGCACCGGCCTCGGCGACATCGCGCAGGGCCAGGGCGACTACTGGCAGATGACCCGCGGCGGCGGCCACGGCGACTACCGCACCATCGTGCTGGCGCCGGCCTCCGTGCAGGAAAACTGCGACATGATGACCACTGCCTTTGATCTGGCGGAGAAGTACCGCCACCCCGTGTTGGTCGCGTCCGACGCCGCCATCGGCCAGATGGTCGAGGGCGTTGAGCTCAAGGATTTCGTCGAGCACGACATTAACCAGTATGACTGGGCGATCCGCGGCTGCAAGGCCGGCCAGGCGCCCCGCAAGGTCCAGAACGTCTACTACACCAACCCGCAGTACCCCGAATTCCTGCGCAGCAAGTATCAGGCGATCGAGGACAACGAGCAGCGCTGGGAGTCCTACCAGGCGGAGGACGCCGACGTGGTGCTCGTGGCCTATGGCATCAGCTCCCGCATCTCGAAGGAAGCGGTGAACATGGCCCGCGCCGAGGGCTTCAAACTCGGCCTGATCCGCCCGATCACGCTCTGGCCGTACCCGGTCAAGGCGTTTGAGACCTGCAAGAACGCCAAGGCGTTCATGACGGTCGAGATCAACATCCTCGGCCAGATGGTCGACGATGTGAAGCTGGCTGTGGAAAACAAGTATCCGGTCGGCTTCTATGGCACGTTCTTTGGTCTGCCGGAACCGGAAGAGATCGTCGCGCAGGCCAAGGCCATGCTGGAAAAGGAGGGGAAATAAATGAAACTCAAAGCACCCGAAACTGTCTTTTCCTCCGCCGGCTTCTGCCCCGGCTGCGGCCACGGCCTGGCCACCCGACTGATCGGCGAGGTCTCCGAGGAACTCGGCATCCAGGAAAAAATGCTGGCAGTCGTGGACGTTGCCTGCTGCTCGTTCAACATTGACTACTGGCGCTACGATACCATCATGGCGGCGCACGGCCGCGACATCCCGACGGCCGTCGGCGTCAAGCACATCCGCCCCGAGAACCCGGTCTTTGCTTACCTGGGCGACGGCGCTGCCTACTCCATCGGCATGGCGGAGACGGTGCACGCCGCGCTGCGCAACGACAACATCTGCGTGTTCGTCGTCAACAACAGCGTCTTCGGCATGACCGGCGGCCAGATGGCCCCGACCACCCTGCCGCACCAGAAGACCGCGACCTCCCCGAAGGGCAAGGATCCGGCCAAGTACGGCACGCTCAACGTCGTCGACGTGCTCGGCAAGATGGACATTGCCTATCTGGCACGCGGTGAACTGGTCGGACCTGCCGGCATGAACAACTGCAAGAAGCTCATCCGCAAGGCGTTCGAGCACCAGCTCAACGGCGACGGCTTCAGCCTCGTCGAGCTGCTCAGCCCCTGCCCGACCAACCTGAACATGCCGCCGGTGAAGGCCCGCGAGCATGTGCACACGGAAATGACCAAGTATTTCCCGATCGGCGAATACATTGACAAGAAGGGTGGTAATCAGGCATGATGGTAGAAATGATTTGCGCCGGATTCGGCGGCCAGGGTGTCCTGACCACCGGTCTGATCCTGGCAGAGGCCGGCATGAAGCTCGGCATGAACGTGCTGTGGTATCCGTCCTACGGCTCAGAGATGCGCGGCGGCACGGCCAACTGCACCATTAAGTTCTCCGACAAGGAGATCGCCAGCCCCTGCGCCAAGAAGATCGACATCCTCATGGCCATGAACGCGCCGGCGATCGACAAGTTCGAGAGCAGCCTGCGCCCGGGCGGCCTGCTGCTGGTCAACAGCTCGCTCGTGCACGAGCGCGAATACCGCGACGACATCAAGGTCGTCAAGGTCCCCATGACCGAGATCGCCGCGGAGCATGAAAACCCGAAGGGCGCCAACATCGTCATGATGGGCGCCATGGCGGCCAATTCCGACCTCTTCACCGAGGACGATCTGGAGCGCCTGATCAATGAGTTCTTCGAAAAGAAGGGCAAGATCAACCTCAAAAACAGTCTCTGCTTCCGCGCCGGCACGCAGATCCACTAAAAAACCGGCGGTCTCCACGGGTTTCTGCTCATTATCATCCGTAATCAGCATCGGGGCGCTGCGGCGCAGCGCCCCGGAGATCCCGCTTTGGAGGTGTAAAGTTTTTGAACGTTTTAGACGTCGTCATCATTCTGGCATATTTTGTCGGCATGATCGCGCTCGGTCTGATCGCGAACAAAAAGCAGACCGGCGTGGACGATTATTATCTCGGCGGACGCGCCATGGGTGCGCTGAAGATCGGCGCGCTCTGGATGGCCGGCTGGATCGGCGGCTCATCCGTCATCGGCACGTCGTCCAACAGCTATTCCATGGGCATCACCGGCATCTGGTACGTCGGTGAGATCGCCATCGGCTGCGTGCTGTTCGCACTCGTCATGGCCGAGCCCGTCAAGCGCGTGAGCGAGGTGCTGCAGAACATCACCTTCCCGGAGATGATCCGCGCGCGCTACGACCAGAAAAACAGCACCATGGCCAGCGTCACGACCATCCTTGCGATGATCGGCTACACGGCGGCGCAGTTTGTTGCCGGCGCGTCGATCCTGAACGTGCTCACGGGCTGGAATCTCGGCGTGTGCTACATTCTCGCGGCCGTGGTCATCGTGTTCTATGTTTCGACGGGCGGCCTGCTCGCCGTGACGTATACCGACATCGTGCAGATGGCGCTGCTGCTGCTCGGCATTGTCGTTCTGGCGGTGCCGCTGGTCGGCTCGCAGCTGCACAAGATGGGTGCAAACCTCGTCACCGACCTGCCGGCGAGCTTCTTTGACCTCGGCGCGTGGGGCTGGCCGACGATCCTCGCGCTCGGCCTGTCGACCATCATGTCGTTTTTCACGAGCATGGACAGCTACACCCGCTGCATCGCGGCCCGGGACGCCAGGACCGCCCGCACCGGCACGATCTATGCGGCCGTACTCGTGCTCATCATCGCCGGCACCAGCACGTTCCTCGGCATGGCCGGCAAGCTCATCCTGCCCGACCTGTCGTCGTCCAACAACGTCATTGCGGCGCTCGTGGTCGAGCTCTTCCCGCACGGGCTCAAGGGCCTCGTGCTCATCGGCGTGCTCAGCGCCATCATGTCCACGGCGGACATTTCCGTCCTGACCGGTTCGGCCAGCCTGACGAAGGATATCTACCAGCGCTACATCAACCCCAACGCATCGGACAAGACACTGCTGCGTGTGGGCTTCGGCGCGTCCCTGTTCGTGGGCGTGCTCGGCGCGATCTTCGGCTGGTTCACGCAGGACATCATGAACATCCTGCTCATCACGTTCACCATCAACTCGGCCGGCCTGTTTCTGCCGACGCTTGGCGCGTTCTTCTGGAAGAAGTCGTGCTCTGCGGGCGCGTTCGCGTCCATGCTCTCAGCGACGATCATCGCCATCGTCTGGTTCATCGGCGGCAAGGTCAGCTCGCTGCCGCTGTTTTCCATCGACGCGCTCTGGCCCAGCTTCGGCGTGTCGGCCATCCTGTACGTCGTTATCTGCCTGACGCACCACCAGACCCCGGCGGAGCAGGAAACGGCGGAGAAATTCTACGCGGCGAAGTGAGCCGCAAAGCCCCCATCCCAAGATAGGAGTTTACGTCACTATGGAGCAAAAGAAGAAGATGCCCCTCGAGGGGATTCGCGTTGTGGAGCTGGCGACGGTCGTCGCCGCCCCGACCGCGTCGCGCGTGCTGTGCGCGTTCGGCGCGGAAGTCATCAAAGTAGAAACCAGGATCGGCGACGAGATGCGCCGCGCCGGTGAGTTCGAGATGGTCGTGTGCGAGGACGATAAAAACCCGCTGTTCACCATCCAGAACAGCGGCAAGCGCCTGACGAGCATCGATCTGAAAAATCCGGACGGCAAGGCGGCCATGCTCAGGCTGCTCGAGACGGCCGACGTGTTCCTCACGAACGTCCGTCTGCCGTCGCTGGGCCGCCTCGGTCTCGATTACGAGACGCTGCACAAGGCCTACCCCGGCCTCGTGTACGCGCACTTTTCCGGCTTCGGCCCGAAGGGGCCCGACGCCGCCAAGCCCGGCTTTGACAGCACGGCGTTCTGGCTGCGCAGCGGCCCGATGGCCGACTGGCAAGTGCCCGGCTCGTTCCCGTTCACGCCCACCTACGCCTTCGGCGATATGGCCACGAGCTCGGCGTTCCTGTCCGGCATCCTCATGGCGCTCATCGGCAAGAAGAGCACCGGCATGGGCACGTTTGTGAGCACGTCGCTGTTTGCCAGCGGCATCTGGTGCAACGCCATCGGCGTCGTGTCGCACCAGCCGCAGTTCGGCGGCGAGCGCCCGAACGACCCCCTGCGCCCGGCCGACCCGTTCTGCCACTTCTACGAGTGCAGCGACGGCAAGTGGATCGGTGTGTTCGACAACGAATACCGCCGCGAGCTGCCGAAGTTTGCAAACCTGTTCGGCATGCCGGAGATCGCCGACGATCCCCGCGCCGCCAGCCTCGAGGCGCTGCACGAGACCGACTTCGTCGTCGAGATCGTCACGCGGCTCAACGCCATTTTCAAGACCAAGACGGTCGCCGAGTGGGAAGCCTTCCTCTCGGAAAACAACGTCTCCTGCGAGCGCATGCGCACCATCCGCGACGTGAGCACAGACGAGCAGGCCATTGCCAACGGCTATATCCAGAAGGTCACCTTCAAGGACGATCTCGAGGTCATGATGCCGTGCCCGCCCATGCAGCTGACGGAGTACGCCACGCGCCCCTACACGTCCGCCGGCCGCCTCGGCGCCGATACGGACAGCATTTTCCACGATCTTGGGTATACCGATTCGGAAATTGCCGCCATGAAAGACAGCGGCGCGATCCAGTAACACAATATAAAAGGAGAAAGCGCATATGAAAATCGTTCTGGCAGAAGTGCCCTACACCAAAGACAGAGACATCAGCGTGGAAAAGTCCTGCGTGCCGGAAGGCGCGGAGCTGACCATGGCCGTGTTCGACGAGCACGCTGAGAATAACGATGCGTTCTACGCCGAGATCAAGGACGCCGACATCATCATCGACGGCTACGTCCACTTCGGCAAAAAGGAGATCGACGCCATGGATCACTGCAAGGTCATCTCCTTCCAGTCCACCGGCTACAACGAGGCCGACCTCGACTACGCGAAGGACAAGGGCATCGCCGTCTGCTCCATCCTCGACTACTGCACGCAGGAGACCGCCGAGAGCGCCATGGCGCTCATGCTCAACCTCCAGCGCGGCATCCGCCAGTATGACCGCAGCGTCCAGCAGGATCACGTCTGGGATTACCAGGTCGTGCCGCACCTCAAGCGCATCGCCGGTCAGGTCATGGGCATCGCCGGTCTCGGCCGCATCGGCCAGTCCGTCGCCCGCAAGGCGCTGGCGTTCGACATGGAGGTCATCGCCTACGACCCGTTCCTGCCGCCTGCCATTGCCGAGAACCTCGGCGTCAAGCTCGTCGATTTCGACACGCTGCTGGCCGAGTCCGACGTGCTGAGCCTGCACATGAACCTCACCGAGGAGAACTACCACATGTTCAACAAGGAAGCGTTCATGAAGTGCAAAAAGCACCCCATCATCGTCAACGAGGGCCGCGGTCCGCTGATCTGCGACGAGGATCTCGTCTGGGCGCTCGATAACGGCTATATCCGCGGCGCCGCGCTCGACATGGTCGAGAGCGAGGATCCGGATCTGGACACCTGCCCGCTCGTCGGCCGCGACGACGTGCTGCTCACCCCGCACAGCGGCTACTACTCCGACACGTCCAACTATCTCGTCGCAAAGCTGTCCATGGACAACGCCCTGTACTACGTCAACGGCGAGTACGACAAGGTCAAGTCCATCCGCAACGGCGTCAACGCCTGAGCACCCTCCCGCTTGTTTCCGCTGGGCAGCCAATTTCCATTTTCTTTTTTCTACCCTTCTTTCTGTTCTGTTTTTGCGATTTCAACGGATATATCTTCTCTCCTACCAGCCGTCCAGTGGATTCCAAATATCCGTGTCCGCGTCCGGTCTCCGGCACGGACGCGGGCCTGAAAACCCGTATGTACCGGGCGCCGCGTCAGGTGCCCGGTGCTTTTTTGCGGTTGACACTGCCCGGCGGGAACAGTAAAATGAAAAGGACGGGCGGGGGCCCGCCAGAGAAAGGGAACGTTTTTTTAGATCGCGGAGGTGTTTCCTATGGAACCTGCAAAAGTATATTTTTCCGATCTGCGCGCGGATGAGATCAGCACGCTCGAGAAGCTGCACCGGCTCATGAAGGCGGCCGGCTTTGAGCAGATCGATTTCAAGGACAAGTATGTCGCCATCAAGCTCCACTTCGGCGAGCCGGGCAACATGGCCTATCTGCGCCCGAACTGGGCGCGCGTCGTGTGCGACTATGTGCGCGAGCTCGGCGGCAAGCCGTTTCTCACCGACTGCAACACGCTCTATGTCGGCGGCCGCGCCAACGCGCTCGACCATCTCGACAGTGCCATGCTCAACGGCTATTCGCCCATGACCACCGGCGCGCAGTGCATCATTGCCGACGGGCTCAAGGGCGAGGACTACGACCTCGTGCCCATCCGCGGCGGCAAATATCTGCGCGCGGCGAAGATCGGCCGCGCCATCATGGATGCCGATATCTTCATCTCCCTCACGCATGCCAAGGGACACGTGTCCGCCGGCTTCGGCGGCGCGCTCAAGAACATCGGCATGGGCTGCGGCTCGCGCGCCGGCAAGGAGGAGATGCACAGCTCCGGCAAGCCCGTCGTCGATCAGGATAAGTGCATCGGCTGCGGCAAGTGCATCGAAAACTGCGCGCACAACGGCCCGCACATCGAAAACGGCAAGTGCACCATCCTGAAGTTTAAGTGCACCGGCTGCGGCCGCTGTGTCCATGTCTGCCCGATGCATGCCATCCATCCGGACTACGACATTGCCAACGATGTGCTCAACTGCAAGATCGCCGAGTATGCCAAGGCGGTCGTCGACGGCCGTCCGTCGTTCCACATCGCGCTCGCGCTCGACGTGTCGCCCTGCTGCGACTGCCACAATTTCAGCGACGTGCCGATCGTGCCGAATGTGGGCATGTTCGCGTCCTTCGACCCCGTGGCGCTCGACACCGCCTGCGCCGACATGATCAATGCCCAGACGGTCAACCCGAACAGCGTCATCGCGCATGAGCATGACCATCCGCACGACCACTTCACGGCCGCGCACCCGGACACCGACTGGCGCGCCGCCGTCGAGCACGGCGAGGCCATCGGCCTCGGCACGACGCACTACGAACTCATCGAGGTCTGATCGGAAATAACGCAAAGGCTCCCCCGGAATTCCGGGGGAGCCTTTTTTGTCATATGTATTCTCTTTGAGTGATCCGTTTTATGATCGCCCGAGCCAGAAGTCCGGCGACGCCTGTCTTTTTTGCAACATGCTTCTTGCCGTGCAGATAGAGTGCCTTGACCTCGATGCCCGCTATATCCTCCGCGGTGAGCGGATCATCGCCGAGAACGACGAAATCGGCAATCATACCGGGTGCAAGCGTGCCGCGTTTATTCTCCTCATGGCTCATATACGCGGGATTTGCCGTTATCATTCGCAGCGCGTCGAGACGCGATATGCGCTCGTCCGGATTGGGATGATTTACGGAGCACGCCATACCGTACAGGGGCTTTGGACGCGTGCACGGTCCGTCGGAGCCGTCGCCTACGACAAGTCCGAGGCGGTGCATCGTTCCCAGCGCGTTTAGCCTGTCAGTGCGCTCTCTGCCGAGCACCGAGCACAGATACTCGTCCGGCTCCTGCTTCCAATATATAAACGGCGACTGCGCGGCTATGCACAGCTTTATCTTTGCCGCGCGCTTTAGCTGCTCCTCGCTTGCAAGGCAGACATGGATCATCACATGGCGCGCATCGTCCCACGGCTTATCGGCATAAGCCGCCTCATATGCCGTTATGCACTGCTCCACCGCCGCATCGCCTATGGCGTGCATGGTTATCTGCCAGCCCTCGCGGTTTGCGCCGATGGCGAACTCGTTCACGCGCTCCTGCGGATAATTCAAAACGCCGTAGTTGTTCGGATCGTTCGCGTACGGCTCCTTGAGCGCCGCGTCCTCTGAGCCGAAGCAGCCGTCGAGGGCAAGCTTGAAGCAGCCGCCGACGCGCTTGAAGCCGTGCTTTTTCACGGCCTTGAGGTCCATGGTCTGGAAGAATATGCGGAACGCCTGCGGCAGGCCGGGCGCGAGTATTTTTATCATGTCTATATCCAGATCGTTTGCAAAGCCCACGCCCTCAACGGTGTGCACGAGCCCGATGCCGACCGACGCAAGGTACTCCGCGCCTCCGGAGAGACCGCGTATAATATCCATCGTGGGGATATACGCCGTCGCCTCGTTCACGCCGTTATAAAACGCCGACTGGTACAGCCATCCGGTCTCGGTATTGCAGCCGGGATCGGATTTCACCTTATCCGACAGCAGTGCCAGCATTGCGCTGTTGCACACGGCAGCATGACCGTCGTACTTCATGACCATGAGCGGACGCTCCGTCCAGTCGTCAAGATCGCGCTTTTCGGGCAGCCGATGCTCGGCAACGGTGTTCGCGGTGCAGCCGTAGCCCATGAGCACCTTGTTTTTCCGGTGACTGTCGGCATAGCGCCTGACCGCCGCCTTTGCTTCGGCAAAATCTTTGACATCCATGAGATAGAATGTGTTCTCAAAAACGCACAGCGAGCCGAAATGCATATGCGTGTCGCCGAACGCGGGCGTTACCGTCGCGCCGCCGAGATCGACCCGTTTTGCCTTGCCGTAGCGCGGAGGGATGCTGCTTTCATCGCCGAGCCACACGATGTGACCGCCCTTTACCGCCATCGCGGTGTAAATGCGGTTTTCCTTTTCGCAGGAGATGAACCTGGCGTTCGTATAAAGCTCCATAACCTCATTCCTTTCACTTCTAAAATGGGCTCCATGTAGACATGGAGCACTACAGCCTGTTTCGTAAAGACAAGTGTACAGCGGGGGAGCGCGAGGGGGGGGTAAGCCCCCGCTCGCAATTGGATCATAGCCATCAAAAACGACTGAAAAACTGATGGATCCGTTTTATCAGGCTTTTTGACGAGCGCAGCGAGATTTTTTATGAAAATTTATTTTTACAAAAAATGTGGCGTTTTTGAAGCGTATAAAAAAGTCTCTGACTTTTTGTACGCTGAGGGGCTCCATGGTAAACATGGAGCCCAAATGTTTTCAGCCTTCGGGTATGTGTATCTCGCGGATGAGAAAATCCTTGCCCGAAAGTATGGTTTTTTCAAAGCTGCCGCAGCCCACGCACAGGCTCTCGTCAACGACGGCTGCGCCGCAGCCGAGGCAGCGGGAGGTCTCTATCTTCATCTGCTCCTCGGTGAAGGTACCACGCAGATCCTTGAAGGTCTTCTTTGCAAGCTCCTCTGCGGAAAACTCCTTCTCAAGACGCATACGCATCATGACAGAGCACATATCGTCGTCGACGATGGGCTCAAGAATTCTATACTCGGGATCCTTTTAGGTAATACCGGTATAGGTCATGCTTTCAAGGCTGATCTTAGAAGCCAGCGCAAGAATATTCGGTCTGTTCGCCATTGTTTTTCCCCGTATAATTTTCCCCCTATAAATATATTTTGCAGTTTTGGTCTATCAATAGTTTATATCATGAAACTATGCACTTTGTCAATTATTTGGCGTTGGTATTAGGTGACTGTTCAGCTGTTTTTTCAGAGGCACATTGACGCACCCATTGGCTCCCTTGTGTAAAGGGAGGTGGGTTGCCGCATGGCGGCAAGCCGGAGAGACTGTGCCACTCGCCGTGGCGGGCATTGCGTTACCAACACTGGTAGTGGGTTTAGCTGCGTCATCTCGACAATAACAAACCGCGAATATGCGGGCGACCAATGGTCGCCCGTTTTTTATTGTTTCGTCGGCAATCACCGGTCGGGATGCCGCAACAACCGTACTGGCAGGCGCGTCAGTTCGTCTCCAAAAAGAAGTCCTTGTCGATTATCGCCTGGAGCGCCTGCTGCACGGCGGTGTCGAAGCCGAGCTCACGCAGCTTGCACACGCCCTCGATGGTCGTGCCGCCGGGGGAGCACACCGCGTTCATGAGTGCGATTGGGTGCTCGGAGCTGTTCATAGCAAGCGCGCCGCTGCCCATAACCGTCGCGGTGGCGATCTCCTCGGCGATCGGTCTTGCAAATTCCGCGCGGACACCCGCCTCCGCCAGAGCGTCAATGTACATCAAAACAAACGCGCCCGATGCCCCGCCGAGAGCTCCGAATGCCGGAAACAGGTCTTCATCTATATGGTACACCTTGTACGCCTTGCCGACCGACGAGAATATCGCGTCGGCGGTTTTTATATGTGCGCTCGTTGCCGCCTTGCCGCCGTATATCGCCGTTACGGAGACTTTTTATACTTGAAGTCGCTTAACAACGAGTATAAATTGGATATTCAACAATAGAGAAAACGACCATACCAGGCACGAAGCCCGATATGGTCATTATTCTTTTGCAACCCGCTTGAAGAATGCCAGTTAAAAATATGTTTTTTGCATATCCCTAATTAGCACCTTCTGATGGGGGAGCCTTTTGCTGCCTCGCGGGCTTTCAGTCCAGCAGCGCGAGCGCCTGCAAAACGGCCGCGGCCGACGCATCGGCCGCGTGCTGCTCGAACTGCTCGAACGACGCGGCGGCCGTGCCGTCGGCCAGATCCGAGATCGCACGCACCACGGCAAACGGCACGCCGCTCATGCTCGCCGCCTGCGCGACCGCGCCGCCCTCCATCTCCGCCGCCATGGCGGCCGGGAACGCGCGGCGGATGGCGGCCTTTGCCGCCGCGCCGGAGATGAACTGGTCGCCCGTGGCGACCAGGCCGCGGTGCACCCGCTGCGCGCCGATCGCGTTGCCGGCCGTCTGCGCCAGCAGCGCGGACAGCACCGCGTCGGGCGCGAACACCGTCGGCGCGCCGGGGTCGCCCATGCACACGCAGCCGCGCACGAAGCCGATGGGCGCGGCATCAAAATCGTGCTGCACCAGCCCGTCAGCCACCACGATGTCGCCGACGGCGAGGCCGCTTGCCAGCCCGCCTGCGATGCCGGTGTTGATGACCGCGCCGGGCGCGAACCGGTCGATGAGCACCTGCGTGCAGCGCGCCGCGCTGACTTTGCCGATGCCGCACCGGACGAGCACGACCTCCCGCGCGCCCAGGCGGCCCGTGCGAAAGACCAGCCCCTGTACGGTCTCCTGCGCGGGCTGCGTGAGCGCCGCGATGAGCGCGGCGAGCTCCGAATCCATGGCGCCGATGACGCCGATCCGGCCATAAGCCAAGAGAAACGCTCCTTTTCGGCAGCGCGGCCGCGCCGCACTGCGGTTTTTTCGTCTACCTTAATCCTTCTGCCCGCCAGTGTCAAGCCGCCGCTATGAAATTTATGAGTTGCTCATAAATTTGCGGATATCTTGTTTCTGCCGTGTGACCTGCTATCATGAAGGAAGCTTCAAAAATCACAGCAGGAGGAATGCATCATGCTCAACGAAAACGTCAAAAAACTGCTCAAGGAAAACATGTGGGACCTGGCCACCTGCAGCGCCGGTGTGCCGAATGCGGTGCCGGTCGCGTTCAAGGACGTGACGGACGACGGCAAGCTCGTCGTCGGTGACGTGTTCCTGGACACGACGCTGCGCAACCTCGCCGCGAATGACGGCCGCATCGCCATCTTCGTCTACGACGCCAAGACGCTCGAAGGCTATCAGATCCGCGGCACGGCCGAGCACGTTGCGGACGGGCCGGTCGTGGCCACGTTCAAGGCCATGGTCGAGCAGATGTTCCAGGGTGCGGCTACGGCGAAGGGCGCGCTCATCATCACACCGGAGACCGTCGTTGTCACGATGCCGGGCGCGGAGAACAAAAAGGTCTTGTAACGGCAATTTTCCATCGCTTTTTGATTCTTCTCTTTTTGCCCGGGGCGGGACGCGGGACGCGGTGCGCGTTTCGCGCCCGTTTCTGCACACTTGCATTCGGGGCGAAACTGCGGTATGCTGTAGGCAACAAACGGCGGAAAGGAGCCATTTTTATGCGCATTGCAGTTCCTTATGAAAACGGAAACATTTTTCAGCACTTTGGCCGCTCGGAGGCATTCAAGTTCTACGACGTGGCCGACGGTGCCGTCACGGCGGCGGCCGTCGTGTCCACGAACGGCAGCGGCCACGGCGCGCTGGCTGGCTTCCTGATGCAGCGGGGCGTGGATACCCTGATTTGCGGCGGTATCGGCGGCGGTGCCCAGATGGCACTGGCGGAGGCCGGTATCAAGCTCTACGGCGGCGTCAGCGGCGAAGCGGACGCAGCGGTGAACGCCCTGCTGGCAAGCGCGCTTGCATACGATCCCAATGTCCGCTGTGATCATCACGACCACGCCCACGGCGAGGGCGGCCACACCTGCGGCGACCATGGCTGCGGTCATCACGGCTGCCACTGAGGCGCGCAAAAGCTTTATACCATCGTTTTTGAAAACCGGAGCGGAAACGCTCCGGTTTTCGCTTTGCCCGGATGCGCCTGCGGTGCGATTTTCCCCCTTGCAGATGAGCGGCCTGTGCGGTATATTGTAATTTGTCAGACAGCATTTTGCCGCTGACGGAAAACCACGCGCGATAAGGAGAACAGACGCAATGGATAAGCAGGAATTGACACAGCTGCTGCAGCAGGTCGCCGACGGCGACGTGACCCCGGACGATGCGGCGCTCCGGCTGAAGATGCAGCCCTTTCAGGAGATCGGCGCGTACGCAAAGGTCGATTTCCACCGCGGCATTCGTCAGGGGGTGCCGGAGGTCATCTTCGGCGAGGGGAAGGCGAAGGAGCACATTCTCGGCATTGCCCGGGAGATGCTGCGCAGCGGCCAGCGGACGATCCTCATCACGCGCCTGGCGGCGGAGGCGGCGGCCTACCTGGAGACGGACCTTCCGCTGCACTATGACAGCACTGCCAGAGTCGGCATCATCGGCGAGCTCCCACCGCCCGGCGGCAAGGGGCGCATCGTCGTTGCGACCGGCGGCACGAGCGACATCCCCGTTGCAGAAGAGGCGGCGCTGACGGCTCAGGCGCTTGGAAACGAGGTCGTGCGCCTGTATGATGTCGGCGTGTCGGGCGTTCACCGGCTGCTCGCCAAGCTGGACACGATCATGTCTGCGCGCGTCATTGTTGCGGTCGCGGGCATGGAGGGGGCGCTGCCGTCCGTCATCGGCGGTCTTGCCGACTGTCCGGTGATCGCCGTGCCCACGAGCGTCGGCTACGGCGCGTCGCTCGGCGGGATCGCGGCGCTGCTGAGCATGCT
>OKVC01000556.1_pt1 | contig 16716 bp, 15 predicted proteins | sample 1606641 | NCBI WGS metagenome assembly OKVC01 (sample SAMEA3882518, study PRJEB24775) | human gut metagenome | biome: human-associated habitat; feature: intestine environment; material: feces | place: Netherlands | collected 2009/2010
CCCTTCGTCGGGTGGCACCGTGTTTTTTTCATTTTCGCAGGCCCTTTGCCAGTGCGATCAAATTATCCAGTTGCTCATTGCTCAACCCTTTTGCGATAGAGTAAAGCTCGTTTGCTTTTGACGGACTGGCTGCATCTATATCAAAGAAGTCTTTGGGCGTTATCCCAAGATATTCGCAAATGTAAAATATCCCGGAAAGTGACGGCATGGATTTTCCGCTTTCAATGTTGTTGATATAACCGGGATTTTGTCCCATGGATAGGCTCATATCACGGGCAGAAACGCCCTTTTCCTCCCGGAGCTTTGCCAAACGCAAGGAGAAATCTTTCTCAGTCATTAACCACTCACCGCCCTTTATTATATTGTAGCCTATAAATGCAGAAATAATATTTGCTCACAGGCTGCAATTATGTTGCGGTGATGGTTTGTGGATGTTATTATATTGACAGGTGGTGGTTATCAGATGATAGACATGAAATCCAGAACGGCTTGTTTCACCGGACATCGGGAATTGCCGACAGATGATCTGCCCGAAATTTCCAAGCGCTTGGAGGACACTTTGGTCAAGCTGATTGAGCAAGGCTATCGCTATTTCGGCGCAGGTGGTGCCTTGGGATTTGATACTCTGGCAGCGCAGGTTGTCCTCCGCTTGAGGGAGCGTTATCCGCAGATCCGGCTGATCCTTGTGCTGCCGTGCCTTAACCAGACTCGAGGCTGGCCGCAAGAGAATATCGACACTTACGAAGAGATCAAGCGCTGCGCAGATAAGGTGACTTATACCTCGGGGCACTATTTTCGGGGCTGTATGCAAAAACGCAATCGGCATCTTGTGAAAAATAGTAGTTGTTGTATTTGTTACTTAACAAAAGAAAGTGGGGGAACAAAGAACACTGTTGATTTCGCAAAAACAAGCGGAATTAAGATTGTTAATCTTGCAAAATAAAATGGGGCGCTTTCAAGCACCCCGAAATACCTGTTTTCGTAAAGTAAACTACTCCACGAATCTTCTTTCTGACCATTTCAGTCTTTATAATTATACTTAGTGTTGTCGAATTTGTCAATATTATGGAGGAATTTGCCGCAGAAAAGTCCTGTACGCTCATTCTCAAAATGATTTAAGTCATACTTTTGACATCCAGTGGCGTTTTCACAAGGCATTCTCCGTCACGATCACCGTCAGCACAAAAGGAACAAGGAGGAGATAGACTATGCCTAGAAGAGGTGAAAACATTTACAAGAGAAAAGACGGACGTTGGGAGGGGCGCTATATCAAGCAATATGATATAAAAGGGAAAGCACAGTATGGATATATATATGGCAAGACGTATTCAGCCGTCAAGAAGTTGTTAGCAGAAAAACAAATCAAAAATATTAAACCCGAAAAAATACGAACCGGTTCCGTATATAAAGACATATTAGTTTCATGGCTCGAATCGCAACGTTTAAATAAGAAAGAGTCAACCTACGCACACTACTATCAAATTATCCATACACACTTGATTCCCGACATTGGTTTTATAAAAATCGAGAGAATGTCAACAAAGCTAGTTGAAAAGTATATTACTCAACTGCTCGAATCAGGAAGAATTGACGGAACAGGAGGCCTTTCAGCAAAAACAGTTAGTGATATTCTTGCAATTATTAAAGCGACCATAGAATATGCTAACTACAATGATTATTTGCTACAGTGTAACTTAGATAAGGTATATATTAAGCAGCAAAATACGGAAATGAGAGTTTTATCTATTGATGAGCAGCAAAAGCTAACACTTGTGTTGTTAGAAGAGACTGATTTAACTAAATTCGGCGTATTACTATCTCTCTATACCGGCATTCGCATCGGCGAAGTATGTGCTTTGAAGTGGGAAAACCTAAATATTGTCGATGGAATTTTGTCTATTAAAGAAACAATGCAACGAATAAAGGACACATCTAGCTACAGCACATCTAAGACCAAAATCGTTATCACAGAGCCCAAAAGCAAGTGTTCAATTAGAGACATTCCGTTACCTTCGTTTATTACATCAATTGCCAAAGGCTTTCAATGTAGGAAGGATGCGTATGTTTTGACAGGGGAAAAAAATAGGTACATTGAGCCTCGCACAATGCAAAATCGGTTCAAAGCATTAATCCGCGAAAGCCAAATAAACGATGCTAATTATCATACCCTGCGGCACACATTCGCAACAAGGTGTATTGAAGTCGGATTTGAACTGAAAACCCTTAGTGAAATTATGGGACATTCAAATGTCAATATCACATTAAACAGATATGTTCAATCATCTTTGGCTTTAAAGAAAGAAAATATGAGTAAAATCTCATATGATTCCCTCCATTCGCCGTCAATAAAATAGTCAAGTAGAGGCTCGATGTGCTGTATTGCCACAGACTTCGAGCCTCTTTTCCTTAAGTAGTTTACTTTACGAAAAGCAAAAATTACAAATTCGAAATTGGTGGTGGACAATGATCAGAGGAAAGTGGGTAGTTAGTCCGGACTATAAGGACAGTTATATTGAAGTTCTTACAGAGAATTTGCTTCCGTTGAGAACCAAAGCTGAGATCACACAGGAAGAGCTGTCCGCAATGGTTGGCATATCCAGACAAACCTACTACGCTATAGAAACTCGCCGGAGGCAAATGTCATGGAACACATATCTTTCGCTAATTTTGTTCTTTGACACAAATGTGGCAACCCATTCAATGCTAAGGGATATCAATGCATACCCAATAGACTTAATGATAAAAATGTCGGGACAAGGGTGATTCCTTAGCATTTAATCTCTGTGGATGGAAAGGAGGACTAAATGGAGTCGAATACGAAACTCGACAGGAAAACGGTGATAAAGTCTACGCTCTTTATCACAGGCTTTTGGTCGTTGACGGCTCTACTGTTTTGGGGATTGTTTAAGTTATTTGACACCATTGACATTAGTGCCGCCATTACTTCTATTGTTAATGCGTAATAAAAGACGAAAGGAAGATCGTATGAAACGGACAGGACTGACAGCCGAGCAGGTTGAAGAAAGTCGCAACAAACATGGGTCAAATAGTTTAACCCAGATACCCGCGGAGCCACTTTGGAAAAAAATCCTTGAAGGATTTAAGGATCCAATGATTATGATCCTTCTCGTTGCTCTTGCTGTTCAGGTAGTGTTGTTCTTTTTGGGACAAGCTGAATGGTTCGAACCCGCAGGCATTCTGATTGCAATTATGATTGCAAATGGTGTTGCATCGGTCAGCGAGAGCAAACAGGAAGGTAAGGCTTCCGCACTTAAAGCGGAGGAAGAAGCAAAGGAAACAGCCAAAGTCATTCGTGATGGAAAATTGGAAGAAATCCATGTAAGCGAAATTGTCGTTGGAGACATTGTGTATCTTCAAGCAGGTGATAAGATCCCTGCTGACGGTATCGTAATTGAAGGCGAACTGAAAGTTGATCAGGCAGCATTAAACGGGGAAACGGAAGAAGCCGACAAGATTCCCTGCGTTGATGGTGCCTCATATGATGTTAAAGACCTTCTAAATAGGTACTATGCCTATCGAGGCACTGTTGTTTGCGGCGGCGAAGGTTACATGGAAATCAAAGTTGTTGGTGATAACACCTTGTTTGGAGAGCTGGCGCTTGAAGTTCAGGAAGAAACAAGAGAAACACCGCTACAGGTCAAGTTGGGTAAACTCGCAAAACAAATCTCTACATTTGGTTATATCGGTGCAATAGCCATCGTCGTCGGTGTAATGGCGAAGACATTAATTACAGGCAGTATCCCTTCTGGTATCTATGAATGGATAAGGCTTATCATGGATGCCATTACTGTTGCTGTTACGATTATTGTCTGCGCTGTCCCGGAAGGCCTGCCGATGCTTACATCCATTCTACTGTCTTTCCAAAGCATGCGTATGGCAAAAGACAATGTCCTCGTTCACAAAATCAATGGTTTGGAAACGGCAGGCAGCCTAAGCATTCTCTTTAGCGATAAGACTGGAACCATTACAGAAGGCAGACTTTCTGTTGTGGAAATGGCAACGGGTAATGTGACGGTATTTAATGCTCTTTCAAAGATGCCCTCAAATCTTGCTCTTGATGTGATTACTGGTATTGGTGTCAACAATAGTGCGGTCGCAAGCGATGGAGCCATCATTGGTGGTAATAGCACGGATCGAGCGTTGATGGCGTTTCTTATGTCTTCTAATGCCGTGAATAGTATGACGAAGGAAGATGTTAGAGCTTTTAATGCGTTTGACTCCAACAGGAAGATGTCGAGCGTTACCATCACACGTGATGGTAATAGTGTAACCTATGTTAAAGGCGCACCCGAGAAGATCATTGAAAGATGTACCCACTACATTGACGAGAATGGGGAGATAAAGGAACTTGTCGAAAAGAATTATTTGACATCTTATATCGATGCTCAAGCTGGTCGTTCCATGCGCCTTTTGGCCGTGGCAAAAGTTGATGGGACAAGCGAAGATGCAGAGCTGACATTGGTATGTGTCATTAGCATCCGTGATAACGTTAGAAAAGAAGCAATTGATGCGATCAAGGAAGTTCAGAATGCCGGAATCCAAGTCGTTATGGTCACTGGTGACCGAAAAGAAACAGCTGTTGCTATTGCAAAAGAGGCAGGACTGCTACAAAGCAACGACGATGTAGCACTGACTTCTGCTGAAATGGCAGAGAAATCTGATGAAGAACTCAAAAAGATTCTTCCTCATCTGCGTGTGGTTTCTCGCGCCCTGCCCACAGACAAGAGCCGTCTCGTGAGAATTGCCCAGGAGCTTGACCTTGTCATTGGTATGACTGGCGATGGTGTTAATGACTCCCCGGCATTGAAAAAAGCCGACGTTGGTTTCGCAATGGGAAGCGGAACCGAAGTGGCAAAAGAAGCCGGCGACATCACTATCCTTGATGACAACTTCGCTTCCATTGAAAAGGCCATTCTCTACGGTAGAACGATGTTCAAGAGCATTAGGAAATTCCTTATCTTCCAGCTCACAGTAAATGTGGCGGCTGTGCTGACATGCTTTATTGGCCCTCTGCTTGGTGAGAACGTCGTGTTGACAGTCATTCAGCTGTTGCTGATCAACCTCGCTATGGACACTCTCGCTGCAATTGCATTTGGCAGTGAGCCCGCTCTCAAAGAATATATGAGAGAAAAACCCATTCCGAGAAACGCAAGTATCATTAGTAAGGATATGTTCACTCAGATAATAATTAGCGCACTATATATTACATTTATCTGCCTCTCTATCCTCTTCTTGCCGCCGATCAGAAATCTGTTTGGCAATGTTGACACAACTTATCTGAAGTCGGCACTTTTCGCAACATTCATGATGGCAATTACTTTCAATGGATTCAATGCAAGGACAAGCCATATGAATCCGTTTGAGGGTTTGGGAAGAAACAAGAGCTTCCTTATTGTCATGTTTGCAATCTTCGCTATGCAGTTTATTTTTGTCACATTTGGAGGAAATGTCCTTAGTGTCGAGAGCCTTTCGCCGATGTCCTGGCTTATCTGTGTGGTTCTTGCCTTCCTCGTTGTTCCTATCGATATGATAAGAAAAGCATTTACCAAGAAGTCTAAGGAGTAAATCGAATATGGCGATTCAGCGTGGATAAAACCGTAAGGTCCTTTGATGACATCCGCAAATGGATCAGGTTTTAATTGGGGGCTCTACTCGGCTCCCCAGGCGCAAGTAAGATAGGAGGATTTTGAATATGTCAGTTAATCTTGTAAAAGGACAGAAGGTTAATCTTTCAAAGCAAAGATACGGCCTGTCAAAACTCATGGTTGGACTTGGCTGGGACGAGATTCAGCAGAAAAGAGGGCTTTTCGCACCGAAACCGCAAGATATTGACTGTGATGCTTTTGCAATCCTGTTAGGCTATGATGGGCATCTACTTAATCACGCGACAAAGCTCACTGAATGCACGGTATTCTTTAATAATCTTCGTTGGTCGAATGGATCCATTCAGCATATGGGAGATAACCTTACCGGAGCTGGCGAAGGTGACGATGAGCAGATCTTTGTTGATCTCAACAGCGTACCCAACGATGTGGGTTGCATCGTATTCGCAGTAAATATTTACGAAGCATTCAAACGGAATCAGCACTTTGGCATGATTCGCAATGCGTTTATTAGAGTAGTTGATTATGATCGCGGAGTAGAACTTTGCCGTTTCAATCTCAGTGAAAACTATGCAAATCAGACGGCACTCATTGCAGGCGATATTATCCGTACTCCCGACGGATGGGAGTTCAGAACGGATGGAACAGCAGCGAGAGTGGAGAGCCTTGTTGATGTGGTCTCCGCTTTTGCCGAATAATAAAGGAGGCAAATAACATGAGTGTAAATCTTCAAAAAGGTCAGAAAGTTGATTTGACCAAAGGCAACGCTGGGCTTCGCCGCGTTATGGTAGGCTTAGGCTGGGATGAAGCTCAGCAGACTCAGTCACGTGGACTGTTTGGCGGTCTCTTTGGAGGCGGTGGCAAGGTCGAAGACATCGACTGTGATGCGATTGCTTTCCTTCTCGACAGAAACGGTCAGATTGCGAGCAGACAGGATGTGGTGTTTTTCAACAATCTGAAGCACGCAAGCGGATGCGTAATCCATCAGGGCGATAATCTTACCGGTGCCGGCGATGGCGACGATGAGCAGATCATGGTGGATCTCTCAAGGCTTCCTGCACAGTATGAGCGTATTGTTATTCTTGTCAGCATCTATAAGGCTTCAGAGCGGAATCAGCATTTTGGTATGATTCGCAATGCATTTATTCGTTTGGTAGATGCCGACACGAACAAGGAGCTTTGCATCTATAACCTTTCCGAAAACTATCAAGGTATGACCGCAATGGTCTTTGGCGAAGTTTACAGATACAATGGCGAATGGAAATTCAACGCCATCGGACAGCCCCTACAGATTTGGTCTGTAGCGCAGCTCGCTGAAAAGTACGGTCTTCCGCGTTCTGTGTGGAATCGATAAAAACAAATATAAAAACGGAGGTACATAATAATGGCTGTTAATCTTCAAAAAGGGCAAAGAGCTTCCCTCGATAGCTCTATGAAAATGGCTCTCATCGGCTTGGGATGGGATCCAAACAAGTATGACGGAGGGTACGATTTTGACCTCGACGCTTCTGCCTTCATCTGCGGTGCCAACGGAAAAGTTCTGAGCGACAACCATTTCGTCTTCTATGGTAACCAGGACTTTGGCAATCACACTGTTTGGTCGAGCGGCGACGATCAGACTGGTGGCAACAGCGCAGACGGCGATGACGAGCAGATCTTTATCGACTTTTCGAAGATTCCACCCGAGGTCGATAAGATTGCCATTACCGTAACCATTTATGATGCAGTGAACCGCCGTCAGAACTTTGGCCAGGTATCCAATGCATATGTTCGTGTAGCAAAGATCCAGAATGAGTTTGATACTGTTGGTGAAACCGTTATTCAGTTCGATCTTGAGGAAGAATTTTCTATTGAGACTGCGCTTGTGGTCTGCGAGATCTACCGCAAAAACGGCGAATGGAAATTCAATGCTGTCGCTGCTGGTTACCAGGGCGGATTGGAAGCTCTCTGCCGCAACTACGGCGTCAATGTCTAAAAAAACGCAATCAACTCATGCCATAGTATGGTTGGAACAGTTTTGGCTATACGGATCTTTTCTATAACAGTTACATTGTAGATGGCGAAGCTATTCCGAACAGAGATGGCAACAACCAAATAGCGTAACGAGAATTTGAGAAATAGGCCATAGATGTCTATGGCCTATTTCCCAAAATAAAGGTGAAGCATGAGCATTTATGAGAAATCAATTATTAAAGTATCTCACATCGAGGAAAGTACTAACCTCCTCGGTCCCTATAATCGGTTTGTCATATGGGTTCATGGATGCTGCTTTGATTGCGAAGGGTGTTTAGCTGAAAACACAAAGAACGGAGTATACGAAGAAGTTGAGATCGATTTACTTGCCAAACGGGTTGCTAAAAGCCCATGTGAAGGGATAACCATAAGCGGCGGTGAAGCAAATGCGCTGTTGAACCTCATCAGAAAGATAAAATATCAGCTTGACATAGGCGTTATTGTATATTCAGGGTTCACATTGGACGAGTTAAAACAAGATGATGATATGTCTTTATTTCTCCCGGAAGTTGATATTTTGATAGATGGCAGGTATATCAAGGAGTTGGATGATAATCGTGCCTATGTCGGATCTTCAAACCAAATAATACACTACCTCTCCCCCCGGTATGCAAACATCGGGAAAGAGTATTACAGTGCAAACAAAAGACGAGCGGAGATAAAACTAACCGGAACACAAGCAATATTGATTGGTGTGCCATCACATAATGTGCTGAAGACATGGCAAGATATAAAAGAAAAAAGCGGAGGAATGAACAATGATTTCTGAAGTCCAAGTGTTTGCAAAAGATAAAATAAGGCTGAATATCTTGCGGGATGTCTTAGGCGGTATGATCAATGTCAGTTTCCAGCAAAATAATAGCTTACCTCAAGACTATGCCTCGCAGATCCACACTGATGGGAAAAGAGTCTATGTGTTTGGCAAGTTCAATATCTCTGAGGATGCCAATGAAGGTGATACTATCACCATTCGTCCGATTATGATAGATACTCCGCTGAAGATTACTTTCCGTGCCAATGCCAATTTCTCAGGAAAGAAAGCCAGTGTGGTAAGAAACTCCACAAAGATGGTCGAGCAAGAGTTTGAAATTAGCAGTGAAACGCTGTGTTTAGAATTGCTCCCTCAAGGAAAGCAGTATTACTTACTGAAAGTTACCAACGACGGTGGAATTGCCGCAGTACCGGTTCAGAACACGACTTTGCAGCCGCCAAGAAAGCCTGCTGCAAAATCGGAGCCCGATCCAACGCCTAAAAAAGCTCCGCTACAACCTGCAGTTCAATTCGATGAAGTTGTCCCCGCCCAAGAAGATTCTCCTGTCGATGACCGGTTTGAAGGATCTGGCTTAGGTTCAGGATTTGGTGGAAGCGATAGTCGATTTGAAGCGTTTGATGTTGATCCCGTAGCAGTCGTGAGCGACACAACTCCGAAAAAGGATTTTGAACCAGTAGAAGAAATCTCAGTAAGAACGCAAGCGCCAGATCATTATTCCCCCGCGCAGAATGTCATCACGTCCGAATCTCGGCAAGATGATATGGATTTACAGCGGATTGAACAGGAAATATCCGTAATTGAACGCCAGCAGGGACAGCTATCACGGAAAAAGCAAAGTGCAATAGACCATTTGGAAAAGATAGAAGCTGAATATCAAAAAGATTATGCGGCCTTTGAACAAGAGGTGGAAGACTACAAATCTCGCTTGGATGCAGACGCTTCGGTCATTGAGCATTATAAAGATCAAGATGTAATGCCCATTGAAATCGTTTTCCAAGAAATCCGGCTCAAGCTTGAAGAAGCAGAGGAACAGATTCGGTTTTTCATAGAGGCAAAACAACGCAAAACCATGGAAATCGAGAATGAGATTAAGTCAAACATAAAACAGTAAAGAGTTGATCGTATGGATGAGATAAGGCGCCTCGAGCAAGAGATAAATGCCCTGCAAACCCAGCTTCGTCAGCAGAATGCAGAAGCAGCAAGAGTTCGGCAGAGCCTCATAGATGATAATCGGCGAAACTTGGAGTCATACCAAGCTGATATGCGTCGTGCTATCAGAGATCATGATAGTAACACCCAAGCCGAATATGAACGTCTTTTGCGTCAGTATCAAAACTCATTAAGCGCAGACGTTCAAGTAGAACTTGCAAAAATGGATGCCGACTATAGTCGACTCCTTAACGATGTTAAGCGCAACGAAGCTCTTCTCCTTCAAAAAAATCAGGAATTAGAGCAGGCTATTGCAGCCATTCGAAATGATGTTTCTCGAAGGAATGAAGGCAGCAGCCAAGAAGCAAAAGAATACTTGCAGACTGCAACGAGCACTTTTCATGTTATCGAAGCGAAGCCTCACGAAAAGTTCATGCCGAAGCGGCTGCAGATATTCTTCAATGCAATAAAAGACGGTCAACAGCTTTTCAAGGCCGGATTATATGAAGCTGCAACTGCAGTTGCCATCTCTGCGAAATCCGGATTGGAACGCCTTGGATATTCAATAGACGATAAGGTCGAGGAATGGGATAAGCAGTTCGATTTGTTTACGCTCAAGTTGAGCTATTTGCAGAACAAGATTCAACAAGAGCTTGCAGATTGGGAGCAATACACGGGTGATCCTAGCAATGGTAAGGCCGAAATAAGGACTCGCCATTTAATTGCAATAAACTTTTGGTGCAGAGGCGAGTTTGCCAACACTGTTCAGACAGCCAAGAAGTATCAAAAATATGTTTCTACCTTCTCTCAAGTTGGAAAAGAAGCCTATTTGAAGCAACCCGACAGTCCTTCGGTTGATGATCTCAAAAAATTTATTGAGGAGATTGGAAAGACTGACCAGCGATTGTCTGAGCTGAGCGAACTGTACAAGAGAAGGTATGCGGCATCCTGTGAAAGATCTGAGTGGGGTGAAGAAATTATCGACTTCCTCACGACAGAAATTAACCTTGAATGGCTCGAACATCTTACAGGCTTTAAGGAAGCTGCACCAGAGGTGCTTGTTTCGAAGGATTTTCTTGATTTCATCAAGAGCCAGTACGGCGATTTGACGATTACGGAGGATATGCGGGAATGGTTGAAAATCGTTTTTGAAAACTCCTCCGAAAACAAAATCTATGTGTACATCCTTCCTCTCGAAGCACATGGCATTGTTGTAAATCATATTATCCTGCATATTGACTATGGCGGCCCGGAGCAGGAAATGTATTCGAGGGATATCTATCAACACATATGCGAAGCTATTCAGCTAACCGATGAAAGCGATGGCATCGTCAACTACGCCGCAGATGTTAATGAACTAAAAGTAAGCGAAAACAAGGTCTACAGTGAGACGGGAAAAGACTTGGAGCGAATGAAGCGACAAAACAGATAACGAGCAAAGGAGATTTGAGTTATGAGCGGAGAAGCAGGCGGTTTGATCCTTATTCCATTAGCATTGGCGGCAATGCCACTTGTCCTTGGTGGCCTTGCAATTGCAGGTGCCGTGTCTGTGGGAGTCAAAGCAGGTGGTGCCGCTGTCAGATATGAACAAGAACAAAGGCAGCGGAGAGAAGAAATCCGACGGAGTGGAGTCGCTCAAAGCATTGGCGATTTTCGCGGAACTATGCTTAACAGCATGAATGAACAGACTTCCTTGAATATTCAAGCCTCCGAGCGGATGATGCTGGAATTAGAAAGCCAGAGAACAGCAATGCGCAGGGCGGCTGAACAGCAGGATACGCAAGCATTCCAGTCATACGTCTCTAATCTGAAAGCCGCTCGAGCTCAAACGATGCAGGCTATTGCGAATACCCAAAACGAATTCAACGTCTCTTATCGGCAAAAAATCGCAGAAAGCATGGGACTCATTTCTCAAAAAATAAATAAGCAATACTCTATGTACATTGATGAACTCCAGCAACTCCAGGCAGACATGGCTGCAAAAGATGCGAGAGCTCAGGAAATTGCCAATGCCTATATTGAGGAAGCGAGGACACTTCTGGCTTCGCTATCTGATGATTTCGATGGGCAGAAGTTTTCTGGCAGGCAGTTGGCTACGCTTAATAACCAATTCAACCAAGCTGTTACTCAGTTCAATAATGGGCATTATGAGAGTGCCATTGCAAGTGCCAAAGATGTGGCAATAAATACCCTCGAAGAAATCTATGAAGCTGATGCCCAGAAACAGGAATGGGAAAACTATTTTAAGCTGGCTCTTGTGCTTTCTGAAGAAGTAAAAACCTACATTGAGTCTCAGTCAGTCATTACGGAAGATGCAAAAGCATATGCCGAAGAAGCTTCCGGGAAGAAACTTGAAGATGAGATCGTTGGAATAAAGGTCTCTGAATATACCGATAGAAACGCGAAAGGTCAAACACGCTTTGACTACCTGCTTTTTAAGGCAAATGAAGTGTATAGGGCGCTTCGTGAGCCGCAAGCACAACAGCTAACTACTGATCAACTCAAGCAGTATGTCAGTTTCCTTAACAACGATCTTTATCCAGCAATAGCGATGTGCATTAACAAGGCTATTATCAATATGAATAATGCTTTTTCAAGACAAAATATAAGTGAAGAAATCATCGATTTCTTTGAGGAACACAATTTCACTTTTAGCGGTTACGCTTATGATGATAATTGTCACGACAAGGCGTTACATGTTGGCCTCGAAAACCCTGCCACCGGAGAGGAACTGATCATAACACTGGCTCCCGAACTTTTGCAGAGCGGGGATATTCAAACCCATGTGGATTTAAAACAAATAAAGGGCGACGAGGCCAACGAAGAAAGAAAAGCTTATTACCGTGAATGTGTTGAAGAAGTTGTCAGGGGAAGCAATCCCTATGCAAAAGTCAACATTAAGTGTAAGAGCGAAACAAGAAATAGGCTTTCAACCGATACGGAAACAAAGAAAAAGCTAAAGAGATAAGGAGCTAAAGATGTCCAAAGGTCATAAAAGAATAGTGTTGATACTTATAGGGGTTCTTTTAACCGCTGGTTCCCTTATTTGGATGACTTATAGCACATCAAAAAATCTCCCGATTCCTGCCATCACTTTCTCCACCGGGGTAATTGCTATTCTTGGAACTATCAAGGCAATGATGTTTGATCTTTCCAAACGATTTGGATCAGCAAATGCTGATAGAAAAAGTAGGGGTATGAGAAAAGATGTATTTTGACTGGACTTATTTAGTGCTCGTTGTTCCTGCGATGATATTCGCAATGTGGGCAAGCAATCGAGTAGACAAAACATTCGAAAAGTATCAATTGCAGCACTCTGCCAAAAGAATAACGGGCGCTGAAGCGGCAAGGCAAATACTTAATGCAAATGGTCTTAGAAACGTACCAATCGACCTAATTACAGGCAATCTTACGGATCACTATGATCCTACAGCGAATGTAGTCAGGCTTTCGCAGAATGTCTATAACAGCACATCAACAGCTGCTATCGGTATCGCGTGTCATGAAGTCGGCCATGCATTACAATACGCCACAAGCTATCCTCCTGTTCGCCTACGAATGGCAATTATACCTGCGACGAAAATTGGTTCTCGACTATCGGTTCCGCTGATCATTATTGGCATTCTGCTTGGATCTTTGTCTTACTTCTTTACAGTCTTGGCATACATTGGAATAGCATTCTTTGCCCTAAGTACCTTCTTTCAATTGGTTACCTTACCGGTTGAACTGAATGCCAGCAAAAGAGCTTTGCAACAAATACAGGCCAACGGATTGCTGTATGAAAATGAGATTCAGGGAGCAAAAGATGTATTGACCGCAGCAGCTCTGACATATGTTGCTGCTTTGGCTGTGTCTATAACCCAGCTTATCCGATTCTTGATGATAGTTGGCAGAAGAAGACGATAATTATTGAGCTTGGAGAGGTTGAAATGAGTTCTATTTTTGAACGTCCAGAGTTGAATAAAATATTCTTGGTGTACGGGAACCTCGATGATATGTTTATATCTCCCGATCTTCAGAAAAACAACTTCCGTCCTTTTCTGAATTCCTATCTTCGCAGTTTGGGATACGAGCAAATCGTGTTCTATTCAGGTGCCAAGAATACAGGCAAATATGTTCTGGATGACCGTAGTGCAGTTCTTGCAATTAACAAGAACAAAGGTAAGACTGGAACTGCTACTTCTGACTATTCATCCGCTCCGAGCGACAGCGCGCCAAAGAAAAAACATCGCATACTGAGTCCTCGAGCACAAGCTCAAGAGTCTCTCGCTTCTAACAATGCAATCAGCGCGCCATCCCAAACGACCAGCTCAACGACAGATATCCTCAGCGACTCAAAGTTGATTTATAAGCAGCCAAAGATTACCCCTGCCGAGTTTTTGGATGACGCAAAAAAAATGATGGCAGATTCAAGAATTAAGACGGCCATTGTTTTTACGTTCTTTCAGGATTTCGTTACAGACGGATCCGCGCCTCTGCAGCAGTACTCAGAGTTGCTTTCGCATTTGTGGGATGAGTATACCCTCAACAGCAACGAGAATATTTGCATTTTCCTTGCGCCTCAGATGGATGCAAACTCTATTTCACACCTATTTGATAACTTGGCAAGCGGTGATGTATTACGCGGCAGATTCTTTAATGACAACAAAACAATAAACAGAAGCTGCACAATCCACATTGGGCTGCCCAACCAAGATGAATTCCGCTATATGCTTGATTATCTTAGGATAGTCGGCGATTCCGGGAAGAAAATCACATTTAGGCGAAGCGAATTGCCTAAAATTGTGTCCTCCCTTATGTATCTAAGCAGAGAGGCGGATCGAGAAGAAAATCGTGCTGGCTATCTCAGCTCGGTCTATGAAAACATTGTTTGGTATATCAAGCAGCAGGATGCAGACATTGTGGAATTTACTGAGGATACAGTAAAAACCCTTTACAGCAAGTTCAAAGCAAATGATAACGCTGATCCTATGGAGACTCTGATGAACACCAAAGGGTGGGAATCTGTTGCAAAAAGGATCAGCGAGATCGTTGCAGATTATAATCAGAAAAAGGCTCGTGCGTTAAAAAAGCACCCTCAGAAAAAGAAGCAAAAAAAGGCTGTTTGTTCCAACGAGCGCATTGATACCCCAGATGATGATATAGCATTTGACTATCCCGTTCCCCACTTTGTTATAAAGGGAAATCCCGGAGTTGGAAAAACCACGGTTGCGAGGCTGATCGGTCAGATTTTCTATGAGACTGGCATTCTCAAGAAAGGAATGACGATAGAAGCAACACGTGAGGATCTTGTTGATCGATATGTTGGCGGGACAGCAAACCGCACCAGAGAGCAGATCATCGAGGCTCAGGAGAGCGTGCTGTTTATTGACGATGCCTATTCTCTGCTCGATAAAAGCGACGATAACAATTACCCCAAAGAGGCAATTGACGAAATCGTTGCCGCCATGACAAATACAAAACAGTATCATTTCTGCATGATCATGGCTGGATATCCTGCCCCAATGGACGAGCTTCTGAAAATGAACTCGGGGTTAAGCAGCAGATTCAGCAAGGCAAATATTCTGACAATAGAAGATTATCCGCCCGAACTGCTTAAGACTATTTTTGTCAACAATTGCAGAAAAGATGGCTACAGATTTTGGGGCGACAAAGAAGGTGAAGAAACCCCACTCGATCTCGATCTGTTCTTTAAAAACATGTACGAGCAGCGAGATCGTGCAAATTTCGGTAACGCTCGAGATGTAGTATCCGTAGCGAGGGAAGCAAAAATGCAGTCTTCCCTTAGAGATGATGAGGAACGCTGCATTAAAAAAGAAGACTTTGGCAGTTATCTAAAGTATTTCGAGCAGCATGGGGTGTCGTCCATTGATGATATCTACGCAGAAATCGATCAGTATGTTGGCTTAGAGTTTGTAAAAGAGCTCTTCGACAATGTGCGGTTAGAAATCCTCGATGTGGAAGACTGCAAACGCCGAGGCGTGAAGCCGGATTCTTATCCCGACCATTATATTTTCGCGGGTAATCCAGGAACAGGAAAAACTACAGTCGGCAAGATGATTGGGGAATTCTATCATCTTATGGGTGTTATGGGAGGCTCTGAAACACTCTTTGTGGACGCATCCGAACTTATTGGAAACCATGTCGGCGATTCGAAAAACAAAATCGTTGAAAAGATCCAAGAGGCTATAGATCACAACTCCATCCTGTATATTGATGAAGCTTATCAGATTGCAGATACGGCATACTCCTCCGAAATAGTTGGAGCGATGATGACAAAGATGACGGAGAACGCTGCTGATTTTAAAATGATCTTCGGAATGTACTCAAATAGAGTTGAAGACTTTTTGAAGCTGAATGCAGGTCTCTCTCGACGTGTCCGTATTGTTGAGTTCCCCGACTATACTCCAGAGCAGCTTGTAAAAATCTTTGACAAGACACTTGAGTCACAGGGCCGGACAATAACAGAAGAAGCCCACCATCTCATTGAACTGTTGATGGAATACAAATACAACACTAGGACCGAGAATTTTGGCAATGCTGGCGATGTAAAAAAACTGGTCATTGATATGAAAAAGCTGCTCCTCAAACGGTCGAGCAAAGCAGCGGGTGGAGTGGATCGTTATCAATATACAGCAGAAGATATTCCGGCAGATCAACTCGAATTGATTAAGGATCAGATCAATCCACGCACATTCGATGATATCATGAAGGATCTAAATGAGCAGATCGGGTTGTCTGATCTGAAGGAGATCATCCTTCAAAAGCAAGAACAGTTGCTGTATGCCCAAAAGAGCGGGAAATCGACGTATGGCATCAATCCTGGCTATTACTTTTTTGTCGGCAATCCTGGTACTGGCAAATCCACAAGTGCAAAGCTCTTTGGAGAGTGCCTTCGTGAGCTTGGCATCGTAAAAACAAACAACTTCTATTCTTGTACTGCAAAGGATCTCATCGGACAGTATATGGGAGAAACAGACAAGAAGACTTACGAATTGCTAAAGAAGTCCATTAACGGAGTCCTTTTCATCGATGAAGCATACAGCCTTTCTTATGCCGAAAGTGCGCACTCTGACTCGAGCTACAAGAAAGAGGCTTTGGAACAAATCATCGCTTTTATGGATGATCCAGAGCATCGAAAAAGATGTTGCATAATCC
>OKVC01000557.1_pt1 | contig 16713 bp, 9 predicted proteins | sample 1606641 | NCBI WGS metagenome assembly OKVC01 (sample SAMEA3882518, study PRJEB24775) | human gut metagenome | biome: human-associated habitat; feature: intestine environment; material: feces | place: Netherlands | collected 2009/2010
GACCTCCAGGCGGCGGAGAGCCTTGCTACGACCTATTCAAAGATCCTGGCGAGCAATTCTGTTTTGGATTCCGTCCTGAGTGATTTGAGAGCAGAAACTTCATTGTCGAGAAAGGAACTTAGCCGCATGGTGAATGTCTCCGTTGTGTCGGATACACAGTTGCTGGAGGTGGTAGCGACCTCGACCGATCCGGAGCTTGCCTGTAAGATCGCCAATTCCTTTGCAAAAGTTGCGCCTACTGAAATCGTTCGTATTACCAAGGCGGGCGGCGTCGAGGTCGTGGACCGACCGGAGGTGGCAACGGAAAAATCTGCTCCCAGAACCGTATTTGACAGCGCGATTGGATTTGTGGTTGGCGTGATACTGGCTTCAGTTGCTATTATTCTGCGAATGATGGCCGATACGACCATCTACCTGCCGGAGGACATTGAAAAGTCCGCCGGTGTGACTGTCCTTGGTCAGATACCGGACATCCATGCGACAAATGAGAATGCTGGCTGCTGGAAGCTGGCGGAGGGAGGTGCAGTGCTCTATGGCGAAAAAGAAAGAAAGCCGAAAGGTAGCGATTGAAGCTGTTCGTACAAGCAGGAAACGTCTGCTGACCAATGAATCTCCATTTGCGATAAAGGAAGCCTATGTAAAGTTGCGCACCAGTTTGATGTTCTGCATGACGGCGGATAAGGAGCGCCCATGTACGAGCTTCGCCGTCACTAGCGCAAAGCCCTCTGAGGGCAAGAGCCTGACAGCAGCCAACATTGCCATTAGCTATGCAATGTTGGGCAAAAAGGTGCTCTTGATCGATGCGGATATGCGCAAGCCAACGCAGCGCCGCCTTTGGAGAGTGGAGAAGCCTACCGGACTTTGCGATTTTCTTGCAAAAATATCGAAGCTGGAACTGGACAAGGTGAAAGATCTGCCGCTCTGGATCGTTTGCACTGGAACCATCCCGCCGAACCCCTCCGAACTGCTTTCATCTGAGCGTATGAAGCACTTCGTGGAAGAAAGTGCAAAGGTTTATGACTATATTATTATTGACACGCCGCCAATCAATACGGTCGCCGATGCCCAAATTGTTTCGACCTATGTGGACGGTGTGGTACTCGTAGTCAAGTCCGGCGATACGACGCAGGACGAGCTGAACGAGGCCATCGATGCAATACGCCGTGCGGGCGGAAACCTATGCGGCACGGTGCTCAACGGCCTGAATATGAAATCCGTGAAGTATGCTTACAAATATAAATATGGGGGCAAATACGGATATAAGTATTCCTATTCTGAGTCGTATGAAGCGCGGTAATATGAAGCTCGACTTGTCGCTTGACTACCATGCCCATATTCTTCCTGGCTGCGACCATGGGAGCGACGGCCTTGCGACCTCGTTGAAACAGGTGGAGATGGCAGCTTCTGCTGGCGTGAAAACGATCTGTGCAACGCCGCATTTTTACCCGCACAAGGAGTCCGTCGAATCCTTCCTGCGCCGTAGGAAGAAAACTGCAGGGCTGCTGCTCCGTGAGCTGCCTGAAAACGCTCCGCTGATTCAGCTCGGCGCAGAGGTGCTGATCTGCGATGGCATGGAACGGCTGGACGGCCTGAACCGCCTGTGCCGTGAGGGTACAAACGAGCTGTTGTTGGAAATGCCGTTTTATGCGTGGCCGGAGTCGATCTGGGACACGCTGTATCTTCTGTGTGACCTGGCGGATATTCAAATTGTCCTTGCTCACGCAGAGCGGTATCCTGCAGAGAATATTGAAAAACTGATTTGTGAGAGCGTGCCGCTCCAGCTCAATGCAGAATGCCTGACAAAGCCGCTGAAACGTAAACGGTATCTTGAATGGATTGAAAATGGATATGTAAAGTACCTCGGAAGCGATATCCATATGCTGGGAGATTCGTACGAAGATTGGACTAAATGCCGAAGACTTCTAGGCAAATAATTGGAGCAGAAAGGGGCGCTTTATGAGCGCAGAGAGATATGGAGCATATTCTGTACTCATGTCAGTCTATAGCAAGGAAAACCCGGCATGGCTGAAACTTGCAATTGAAAGCATACAGGATCAAACACTGCCGACTAGCGATTTTGTTTTGGTATGTGATGGGCCGTTGACTCCGGAATTGGATGGTGTCATAGCTGAAAAGCATTGTCAGATGGGCGAAATCTTAATGGTCGTGCGGCTTGAGAAAAACGTGGGTTTGGGGAATGCCTTGAATGAAGGAATAAAACATTGCAGGAATGAACTGGTTGCGCGTATGGATAGTGATGATATTGCATATCCAGACAGATGCGAGAAGCAGGTCGCAATCTTCAATAAGTATCCGATTGTAAGTATTTGTTCAGGCACGGTAATGGAATTCTCGAAGAACCCGGAAACTATAAACTGCAAAAGGGTCTTGCCGGAGAAAAACAAAGAAATCATTGAGTTCGCTAAAAAGCGGAATCCGTTTAACCATCCATGTGTAATGTATAAAAAATCGGCAGTAGAGGCAGTAGGCTCGTATCAGCACTTTTATCTGCTGGAGGACTATTATCTGTGGATTCGAATGCTGATGGCTGGTTATGAGGGATACAATATTCAAGAGCCGCTGCTCTATATGAGAGCAGGTACAAGTATGTATAAACGAAGGGCGGGTCGGCGTTACGCAAAAACGCAGATAGAATTGTTCCGTTTCATGTGGAAGCAAGGATTCATAAATGCTTGGCAGTATGCTGAGAGTTGCATTATCCGAAGTAGTTCTGCGCTGTCACCGAACTGGCTGCGCAAGTATATGTATATGACTTTTCTGCGTAGCTAAGGGCGCACATATGAGAGTACTGGAACAACATACGGGAATGACGGCTCATCAGACACTTCTGCTTGAAATGCTGAAAGATATTGATATCGTCTGCAAAAGGCACCGAATATCATATCAGCTTTTTGCAGGCACGGCATTAGGAGCAGTCAGACATCACGGCTTCATTCCATGGGATGATGATGTGGATATTATAATGTCTCGCAGTGAGTATGAGCGTTTTTTCAAGGAAGCGGCCAAAGATTTTGACGAGACTTTATATTTTGCCCAGCAGGAACACAGCGCTCATTGGCCAATGCCCTACTCCAAATTGCGGCGAAACAATACGACCTGCATAGAGAAGTATTATCCAAAGGATTTGAAGACGCACCAAGGCGTGTATGTCGATATCTTCCCGTGCGATAACCTCTCTGATTGCACTTTGATGCGGAAGATACAGTTTTGTGTATCAAAAATCATTATTGCAAAAAGCCTATATGCTCGTGGGTATGAAACCAATAGCGTGATTAAGAAGCTATTCATGCAGGTATGCCGCATGTTCCCGCTCAAAGGGCTCAAGGCAATTTGTATACGAAAAAAAGATCAGAAATCGCAGTTAGTCCATACATTTTTTGGCGCAGGGAGCAAATACGAGAAAAATATATTCCCGCGGGCATGGATTGAGCAGTCCGTTGAGATGCAGTTCGAGGATGGAGTATTTCCGGTATCTGCCTATTATGACGAGCTGCTGACGAAGCTGTACGGCGATTACCACGCGCTCCCAAATCCGGAGGACAGAAAGTGCAAAGAGCATGTCGCCATTCTGGATCTGGAGCACCCGTATGAAGCGCATCTGTCGGAACTTCATAATATGCAGTTCGACGTTCTTACAAGAAGCATTCGATAAATGCGATTCCGGATATTTTCGAGGAGATAATATGGTAGAACCGCGAGTACTTGTTGTTAGTCACAATGTTTTCAGTTCTTCTGGAAACATGGGGAAAACAATGATGCATATGTTGGCTGGAATCCCCCCAGATAATCTCGCACAATTGTACTTCCATCAGGAGATTCCGACTCGAAGATGCTGTCTGCACTATTTCAGAATGACGGACAGCAATATTCTGCATTCGCTGTTTACACGAAAAACAGAGTTCAGGGTCTTTGATGCATCAGACATTGATGAATCGGCGGTGCAGAGCAGAACCGACACAGGCTGGCTGGCGAAGGTATATCAGTTTTCCAGACGGCGTACATCATTCATCTATTTTTTGCGGGACACAATGTGGAGATTCGGCAAATGGAAAACCAAGGCGCTTTTGGAGTGGGTGCAGGCATTTGCCCCTAATGTCATATTTTTAGCGGCCGGAGACTATGCGTTTCCCTATCGTATCGCCATCTGGCTGTCGGATTTCCTGCACATTCCGATTGTGATGTGGTGCGCAGATGATTTCTATATTGAGCCGCTGAATCATGGACCTTTTTTTCGTCGAATACAATGCCAACAGCTGGTGAAGCTGGCCCGAAAGGTCATTCATCGGGGCGGGACTATTGTTACGATCAGTGACATGATGCAAAGAGATTATGCACGCTTGTTTCAAGTTCCAACAAAAACGATCCGAATCTCAAGTGCAATTAACCATTACTCGCTGCCTGCTGATTTCCGGTCGGGTGTTGTTTATGTTGGGAATTTGGGAATCAATCGCATTGTACCGCTGACTGAACTGGGGCGTGCGCTCAGGGCAGCCGCAATAACTGGATTTGAGACAATCAATGTATACTCCGGTGAGCGGAATTCCACAATTCTTCAACAAATCAACAAGGGAAATGGATTGACTTATTGCGGATGTATTTCTGAGCGAGAGGTTGAGCGGCTCTTAGGGACAAGTAAGTTTATTATCTTTACTGAAGCCTTTGATAACAAATCAATTTGTCGTACTAAGTATTCCCTTTCTACAAAAATTGCAGAAAGCCTACGAAGCGGAGCATGCATTCTTGCGTATGGGCCATCTGAAATTGCAGCAATTGATTATTTGAGACGTTATCGTGCTGCATACATACTCGAAAAAGCAGAAGAACTTCCTAATGCAATACGGCATTTATGCGAAGAAGCCAATGAGTACAGTCATTATACACTATGCGCACAATCATTGGCCGAACAGTTTCATAGCGCTGAAGTTAATGAAGAATGTCTAAGAGATATTTTCGTGGAAGCAATTAGTAATTATAAAACTGCGGAGGTCAAGGAATGCAAGACGACAAAGTGACAAGCAAACAAAACAAAATCCGAATACGCCAAAGGAATGCAGGGATGACATATCGAAAATGGATATCAGTATTTTTGTGCGTCATATTCGTGTGTGGCCTGTTGGCCGGGTGCGGCAATGACAAAGTGCAAGAAGAACAGAATGATAATGTTTCTGCAAATACGATTCCAGAAGATGTAGTCGTTCATACGGACTACGGTGATCTGCATTATCCGGATCGTTGGCAGGAGTATGTTACCATTCGCCAGGAGCAGAACGGCAACACGATTGCGGTTACCTTTGAAACCAAGAGCGGAGAAGAAACCTATGAATTGTTCAAGGTTTTAATTGGTGATGACAGCAGTGAGGTTGTCGGCAGCCTGACGGACGACACGGGAACCCAGCGAAATGTTTATCTACATGTTGAGGAACTGCCTGCCGATTCTGGCTTGGAAGAGACAGAGCAGACCCGCTTCTACGCAATGCAAGAGGACTTAAATTATCTGATCGATCATTTAAGCTGAATGTAATTACAATAGGAGGAGAACTGTTATGACAAGTAGACTGGTGAAACGACATTTGTCTTTGTGCCTTGTTCTTGTGATGCTGCTGACAGCTATGCTGCCGGTCAGCGTCTTCGCGGCGGGCTCAAACGATGAAGGCTCTGCTGCTTCCGGGGGGAACGCAGCTGCAACTACGATGATTTCAGACTATGCAACATTCCTTTCCTGTTTCAAGGTTCTGGAAGGCTATGCCCAGACCTATGCGGAAGAAAATGCCGGTGAGGATGCCAATGCGCTGATCATCAACTATATCCGTACAGGCGTGGAGCGGTACACCTCCGGCACTTGGGAAATGGTCTGCGGCAAGGAGAATACTGCCTTTACCGCCTATGTTTCCGAGCAGGATACCGCGAACAATACCTCGGCTTCTGCACTGAAGAACTTGGGCAACTTCACATTGCCCAATGGCAATAAAGTTGACCTTGGCCATGTGTTTGGCGCAATGGATGTGGCCAACTATGCCAAGGCGCAGGGGATGACTGCGGCTGTTGTGCAGGCACGTGCCGATATGGGCAGCTGGGCCGGTGACATCGCGGACCTGATGTTCTGCGCCGAAAATGTGGACATCCCCGATAAGGTGGATACCACGGAGACGGACGTTGACATTCTGGCTGCCAACATTCGTACAAAATACCTCGGTGTAGATTACGGCACACTCAACAGTGTGGGTCACTCCTTCACTGATACGGACCTCTATGGCGACATGGATGCGTTCTATCTCACAACGGAGATGAACCGCGGCGGTGTGGCGTTGAGCACGATCATTGAGAACTACTTTACCGCAGGGCTTACAGACGCAAGCCGCGCTTCCTACTTCCTGACCAACCGTCTGGGCGGCATGGTCACCAAAGACGGTATCCGGAGCAAGGTTCTGAGCACCTATACCGGGAATACCCTGATCGGTGCGCTGGAGAGCTCGTACTCGCTGACAGATCTGCCCAATTGCGAGACGCTGCGCAAGGCCTGCTGCTATGCATTTGCGGATTATCTGTTTGATCTGGCTGGCGATCCCAACGGCACGGATCCCGTTGATCCCGACCCGGTCGATCCGGATCCTAAGCCCGAGCCGAAGCCGGATAATGCCTACTATTCTGTGTTTTCTTCGGACACGACGACGGTCGCGCCCGGTGTGACGCAGACGATCAACTATGCACTGACCAAGGACGACAAGCAGATCGTCTACTACATTGCCACGGCGGATATCGCCCGGGAGGATGTGAGCATCCACGCCAATTATCACGACAACGATCCGAGCCAGGGCTGGGCAATGTCCCGCGTGTCCGATCAGATGGCGGCGGCTCAGAAGCGGCATTCCGATCCGTCCGATGCGGCAAACTACGTCGAGCACTACAATGCAGTGGTCGGTGTCAACGCTGACTTCTACAACATGACCACCGGTGCCCCCAGCGGCGCTCTGGTTATGGATGGTGTCGAGTATCATGGCGGCACCTCCAAAAACTTCTTTGCGATCCTGAAAGACGGGACTGCCATGATCGGCGTGCCCAGCGATTACGCAGCTTATCAGGATCAGATCCAGGAGGCTGTCGGTGGCAGCGTTTATCTGGTCAAGGATGGGAAGCCTGTCGTGACCAGTGCGGCGGACTATTATAACAGCCGTCATTCCCGCACTTGTGTGGGTATCACTGCTGAGGGCAAGGTCGTCATGATGGTGCTGGACGGCCGTCAGGAACCCTTCTCCGCTGGCGGCACTGCTGAAGAACTGGCACAGATCATGCTGGACGCAGGCTGTGTGACCGCAATCAATCTGGATGGCGGCGGTTCCACTACCTTCGTAGCGAAGCAGGAAGGCAGCAATACGCTCACGGTTGTGAACCGTCCTTCGGATGGTTATGAGCGTTCCGTTAGTTCCTCTCTGATGGTGGTCTCCACGGCCCCTGTCTCTACGGAGTTTGATCATGCCCTGATCACCTCTGCTTACGATTACTTGACGAGCGGCGCCGCGGTTCGTCTGGTTGCTTCCGGTGTCAGTGTGTCCGGCAGCGCTGCGGAACTCCCTGCCAATCTTACATGGAAGTCCGCAGATGAAACCATCGGTACCGTCTCTGAAGATGGTGTTTTCACCGCCGTCAAGAAAGGCAGCGTGGAAATTCAGCTCCTGTCCGGTGACACGGTGATCGGCAGCAAGACGCTTACCGTGGTCGAGCCGAATGGACTGAAATTTTCCAAGACAAGCATCAACGCCATCTACGGGGATTCGGTGCGCCTTCCCCTGATCGCAACCTATAATGAGAATCCCGTCGCTGTATGCGCGGGCGATATCACATTTGAACTGAGCAACAGCGCAGCAGGTACTGTGGAAGCTGCGAACAATGGCTTTGCCTTTACTGGCAGCGAGGGATCCGGTCTGCGCAACGTTACCATTACGGCTATGATCACGCGGGACTATTCCATCAGTGCCACGATCAAGGTCGCCATGTACAGTGCCAATCAGGCGATTTTCGACTTTGACAACGCCACAGGCGGCGACAGAACCTTCGCATGGACAAGAGAAGTCTCCAACGCGGAATATCTCCCCGGCGGCGACGGCGAGACAGACCGCTATCATGTGATCGATCCCAGCCAGCCCATGAACGTCACCTATGTCTTCGGACTGGATATGATGACGATCAAGATGCCTGAAAAGCTGGAGCCGCTTCTGTCCATGGTTGCTGGCGGCGATATTTCCGGCATCACGGCCTGGGATCTGCTGCTCCAGCTGGCAGAGCGTGTCAGCCCGAAGACTGAGGTGACGGTGAAGTTCCAGTTCGACCAGAATGTCGATGTGGACATTTCCAACCTGACGGTGTCGAATGATTATTTCCGTCTGACATCCGCATCCATGGACGAGAATAATCTGCTCACGGTGAAGTGCAATTTCATCAAGCAGAGCCAGGCCATTGATCCTGAAACGGCCAACCCCATCTGCATTCTCAGTGGTGTAAAGATGACCGCTAAGAACGGCGCGAATCAGACGCTGACAATTACGAACGCTGGTTCGATCGGCTATGATATTTATCTTGGCGCAAACGCGCTCTACAGCATGGCCAAGCAGACCTCTTTCCAAGAGCAATATGGTATTTATCCCTATGAGGAGCCGGAAAATGTCACACATCCCAAGGGCGGCCATTTTTACTGCGAATCGTATCAGAAATTTACGGATAAGTTCATTCTGGATGGCACAGTTTGGTCCGGCTGGAAGCAGATCAACGGCGCAACCTACTACTTTGTGGATAACGTTGCTGTGAAGGGCGTTCACAAGGTCTCTGGTCTCAACGATGAAAGCAACGAGTATTTCTACCAGTTCAATGAGACGACCGGTGCTTGCGAGGGTAAGGTCACAGGCCTGTTCGAACTTGACGGCGCACGGTATTACGCCATCAAAGGTGTGGCCAAGTCTGGCTGGTGGAACCTGACGGATGCAGATGGTGAGAACAGCTATTATTACTTTGATAAAGAGACATTCAAAGGACTGAATGGCCCGAGTAGAGCATTCTTCGAGAATGTGACGTACACGTTTGATAACGGAAAGCTGTTGAAGGGAGAATGGCTGACAACCGATCAAGGAACCAAGTATTATTATGGGCCGACATTCGTACAGGGAAAATGGTATACGGTTGAAGGCGAAAAGTACTATTTCGACCCGCAGGGCTATCGTTATACAGGGCTTAGATATGTGAAAGAAAGCTACAATCACGATGATCATATCTACTGGTATGACTTTGGCGAAGATGGGATTTGCCACGGCGTATATCAGCACACAGGCCTCTTCTATCTTAACGGAAATACGTACTACACCATCGACGGAATGGTCTGCTTTGGCCTGTATTTAGCGGAAGATGGATACTACTACTATTTTGGAAGTGGCAATTATACCGCTGTTAAGAACACCCGTCACTGGGTATCCTTCCCGAATGACACTGGTCTTGCACAGGCGTTCTACGATTTTGACGAAAACGGCAGGATGATTATTGATAATCCGGATCCGAGCAAAAACGGCATTGTCAACGAAGACGGTACGCTCTATTACTACGTGAATGGTGTCAGGAACTATGCCGGTCTGATTCAAATTGACGGTGACTACTATTACGTGAACAGTTCCTGCAAAGTAGTCACGAGTCAGCGTTACTGGGTATCTAAGACCAATGATCTGCTTCCTGCCACCTTCTATAACTTCGATGCAGACGGTAAGATGACGGATGCACCGATTCCGACGCCTGAGCCTGATCCCGAGCTGAAGAATGGCATCGTTAGCGAAGATGGCGAGCTGTATTACTATGTCAATGGTGTCAAGACCTACGCTGGTCTGATTCAGATCGACGGCGATTATTACTATGTGAACAGTTCTTGCAAGGTTGTTACCAACCAGCGCTATTGGATCAGCAAAACCAACGATTTGCTGCCCGCCACCTTCTATACCTTTGGTGCAGACGGCAAGATGGTCAAATAACCAAAAGACCCATGGGGTATGGTGATTTTAGCGCCATACCCCATGGAAGATACGAATACGAAAAGGAGTACGTATTGCTTGATCTTGTATTTATCTGGCTGAAGGAGCATTCACTGATCGTGCTCCTGCTTCTGGGAACTATCTTCAATGTGTTCTGGCTGTACAGGATGCGGCGGCAACTCCAAATGAAATGGTACGCCGTGATAGCATTCTCGGTGCTGCATACGGTATGTGGTGTTTTGAGTGTAAAAGCATTTGCGTTTCTGGAAACCGGAGATGCTGGCAACATGAGCTTATTCGGCGGAGTGTTCTTTATGCCAGTGCTTTATTTCATCAGCGCAAAGGTTTCAAAACGCAATATCAAAGCCGTTTTTGATATTTTTACGATTTGCATGATCTTCACGGTGATGTGCGCTCGGGTCAACTGCATCGTCTCTGGATGCTGCGCTGGCTTAGTCATACCGGGAACGCACGTTCACTTCCCAACAAGGGAACTCGAGATCCTCTATTATATTGTGATGCTGATTCTGCTCATCCCCAGAGTGAAAAAGAGCAAGAACCCCGGCAGTATTTACCCACTTTATATGGCATCCTATGGAGCGTTCCGCTTCATTGATGAATTCTTTCGGACGTCCTCTACGGGGATGCTATTCCACCTTTCTCATGTCTGGGCAGCCATCGCATTTGCGGCGGGACTCAGCATTTACATAGAAATAAACGCCAGAAATCATCAAAGAAAGAAGGTAATAAAGAAATGAAAAGCACATTGAAGCGATTCCTTTCGCTTGTGCTCTGCATGTGCATGGTCATGGCACTGCTTCCAAATGTGACCATGACAGCGTTTGCAGCAACCAGTGGCACTGTGACAGGTTTAACCGACGAAAATATCGGGCTGAGTTTTGAAGGTGATGCAGATGATGCTTGGTCGGCCAATGGTACGAGCATTATCGGCGCAGCTACCAGCACGGGTGGAACATGCGGCGATACATCCTATAAATCCACACTGACAATTACAAATAAGAAGTCGACAACAGCAACCCTTTCCTTTGACTACTCTATTGAGCAGAACAGCGGAAAAATTCAGGTGGATGGTGCAGAGGTTTCTTCGGGTGCCAGTTTTACCAAGGAACTGGCGGCAAACGAGAGCGTTAAAGTATACATCGAGTCTGGCAGCACCAGTGCTGCTACGAAGATCACCCTTACCAACGTGGTTCTGGTAAGCGATGTCAATGCAACTGCGACTTTCGTGCCTGCTGAAAACGGTACTTATACAGTAGACGGAAAACTCATTACCGAGAAATATAGCAACACGCAAAGCTCCATGACTGCTTATCAGGTAGTGGCGACCCCGGCGGATGGTTATCAGTTCATGGGCTGGTATAACCTGACCACAGGCAAATGCATCGCGACTGCGGCAACCACCGCCCTGAATATCGAAAGTGACTGCACCGTTACGGCGAAGTTTGTGAGCAAGTCTCTGGCGCTTTTTGAGACTGGCGGTCAGCGGTTTGCAGACCTGAATGAAGCGGTTGCTTACGCACAGGCAAACGGTCAGTCCAAGATTACCTTGGCTGCGGATGGCTCCATCAGCGGCAGCTACACCATTCCGGCTGGAATTACACTTCTGATTCCGTTCGACGCGGCAGGGACACTGTATACGGATGCTCCTGCGGCGATTCGGACGACTCCCGCGTCTAAGCCTTTCCGGACGCTGACGATGAGCGAAGGCACGTCCATTACCGTCAATGGCGCGATCAGTTTGGGCGGCAGATATTTTGCAGCTGGCGGCGGTCAGCAGGGACGTCCCGTTGGCGATTACGGCTATATCAAAATGGCGGATAACAGCTCCATCACGGTAAAGAACGGCGGCAAGCTCTATGCATGGGGCTTTATCTCCGGCAGCGGCTCTGTTCTGGCGGAATCCGGCGCTACGGTGTACGAATTCTATCAGATTGCAGACTTCCGCGGCGGCAGCGCATCTTCCGCCATGGGCCATGGGGTGTTCCCATTTTCGCAGTACTTCGTACAAAACATCGAAGTTCCCTTGACGCTGAATGCCGGTGCCAACGAACAGGTTTACAGCGGCGTTTATGCATCGAGCACCACATTTACTACTGCTATTAATTTCATTGGCGACACCGGTATGTTCAAAGTGGAATCCGGTAGCTTTACTAAGGATTACGATGAAAAGACGGATCGTCTTGTATTCACAGTAAACGGCAAGGCGGCATTGAACACGTTGGCGCTAACGCTTGCAGGCATGGATGTCGACTCTGCAAGCTACGTATTGCCCATCACCAACAACATTACCATCAATATCCAGTCCGGCAATGTGACCATCAATCAGGATGCAGCTCTGTTGGCGGGCGTTGAGGTCAATATTGCCGAGGGCGCTGGCCTAACGGTTGCAAACGGCAAGAGCATCTACATCTATGACCGTGACGAGTGGGTCACCCAAAACTTTGTTACCGGAGGCAAGTTCAAAGCGGTGCTAAATGCCCCCGGAAAGCATTATAACCGCACAGAAGCAAACCTTATCGATGCGAAGGTGGACGTCAACGGTACGCTGACCGCCATCGGCGGCATCTACACCACCGCCAGCGGTGCGGACATCTGCTCCAGCAACGGCACCGGTGTCTATAACCAGCAGGGTACCCCCGGCACGGAGACCAAGACGTATCAGTACACGCAGAAGGGTTCCGACGTGACGGCACATGAGATCCCCATCACCGCCGCCAAGCTGCACAACGCCGACGGCAGCTATGCCGACACGAAAGGCAAGAACTCGGGTACTACATTCTATTATTCAAACGGTGTGTGGGGAACTGCCAAGCCCTGCGATCATAAAAATACCGAAATCCGCAACGCGAAGGACGCAACCTGCACCAAGGATGGCTACACCGGCGACACCTACTGCAAGGATTGCGGCAAGAAAATAGGCACCGGCACGGCTATTCTCGCCAAGGGACATACCGAGGTCATCGACGAAGCTGTTGCAGCTACCTGCACCACACCCGGCAAGACCGAAGGCGCGCACTGCTCTGTCTGCGGAACGGTTATCAAAGCGCAGGAAGAGATTTCCGCCAAGGGCCACAGATGGAATGAGGGCGAGATCACGACCGCCCCTACCTGTGAGAACGCCGGTGTCAAGACCTACACCTGCACAGTTTGCAATGCAACCAAGACCGAAGCAATCGACGCAACCGGGCATACCCCTGTTGAAGTTGCGGAACAGCCCGCTACCTGCACCGAGGCTGGCCATAAAGCCGGTACGAAGTGCTCCGTTTGTAAGGCAATCCTCTCCGGTATGGAAGAAATCCCTGCGACCGGCCACACAGAAGTAATCGATGCAGCAAAGGCTCCGACCTGCACGAAGACTGGTCTGACCGAGGGCAAGCACTGCTCCGTCTGCAACGAAGTCCTTGTTGCGCAGGAAGTGATCCCCGCCAAGGGACATACCGAGGTCATTGACGCAGCAAAGGCTCCGACCTGCACCGAGCCTGGCCTGACGGAAGGCAAGCATTGCTCTGTTTGCAACGAAGTTATTGTTAAACAGGAAGTGATCCCGGCTACCGGTCACAACCCGGAGATTCGCAATGCGGTCGAAGCAACGCTTACAACACCCGGTTACACCGGCGATACGTATTGCACGGTTTGTAATGAGCTTATCGCAAAAGGCGAAGTGATCCCGTGCCCGACCGGCTGGCTTGAGAGCGAGCAGGGCAGACAGTACTACAAGGACGGCGAACTGCAGAAGACCGGTTGGACCGTCATTGACGGCAATACCTACTATCTGGACACCGAAACCGGATATGCGGCTACCGGAATCACGACACTGGTCCCCGATGGAGCAACGGAAAAAGCCCGCTGCGTCTTTGATGCGGAAGGCGTATTCCAGAGCGACGTTACCGGTGTTTACAGCGTCGGAGCGGACACCTATTGGCTCAACAGCGGCATCATCGAAGAAGAAGCCGGCCTGAAGCGCGTTGTCAAGGAGAACGGCGAGGTCAACTATTATTACTTCGCGGTTCAGAAGAATCTGGAGGAGCGTGAGGGCCTGACCCTCTCGGCGGCGGTGAAGAGCACTGTGCTGAACGGCAAGGATTGCTGGCTCCACAAGACCAATGGCCTTGCGCTTCCTGAATGGGGCTACTACTTCGATGAGAACGGTGTCATTCTGCACGACGAGGACACCGGCAAGAACGGAATCCTGAAGGCTGGCGAAGATCTCTTCTACTATGTCGACGGCATCAAGGCTCCTGCAGGTATGATCAAGATCGGTGACGATTACTACTATGCCAACAGCAAGGGCCAGCTGATCGTGAACCAGACCTACTACTGCTCCAGAATGAACGGTCTGATGGAGGAAGGAACCTATGCCTTTGACGCAAAGGGCAAGCTCATTCCGGGTGCTACGGACAAGAATGGCATCGTGAAGGACGATGACGGCGTGCTTCGTTACTATGTCAACGGCAAGGTAACCTATGTTGGCCTGATTGAAATTGACGGTGATTTCTACTATGTCCGCAGCAGCGGTGAGGTCGTGAACGATTGTGTGTACTACATTTCCTGGACGCATGGTCTGAAGGAAGCCGGCTACTACACGTTCGATGAGAACGGAAAGCTGACCGGCACTCCGAAGAATGGCATCGTCGAGGAAGATGGTGTTCTGCATTACTATGTCAACGGAACACTGACCTATGCGGGCCTCATCAAAATTGGCGATGATTATTACTATGTGAATTCCAAGTGCGAAGTGGTACGCGATTGTGATTACTACATTTCCTGGACGCATGACCTGATGCCCCAGGGCAGATATCACTTCGACGCAGATGGCAAGCTGACAGGCAGCGTCGCACCTCTGAAAAACGGGATCTACGAGGAAGACGGAAGCCTGTACTTCTACAGGAACGGTGAACGTACCTATGCCGGTCTGATCCAGATCGACGGCGACTACTACTATGTGCGTTCCACCTGTGAGGTCGTCCATGACCGCAGCTACTATGTGTACTGGACGCACGGCCTGATGCCGGAGGGATATTACAACTTTGACAGTGCTGGCCGGATGATTCTGGACAGCGAAACCGAGTAAATACACTGGAACCGCCGGGGCGCACCTTGGCGCCTCGGCGGTTCTCTTTTATCACACAACATCGGAGATGAGAAGGATGAAAGTGCTGTTTGTCAATTTGGTATATGGGACTGGAAGCACTGGAAAAATCATCGCTGATATCATGAACCTGCTGAAAAAGTATGGCAATGATGTAAAGACTTTATACGGTACGGGAGCATGCTCCGACAATGCGGACACAGTGAAGGTGTCTGGAAAGCTGGAGTATTACTTTCACAATGCAGTATCACGATTCACAGACCATGCGGGACTATATTCCTGGGCGGCGACCAGAAAGATGATCCGAGAAATCAGAGCGTTTCAGCCTGATCTGATCCATCTGCACACGCTGCACGGCTTCTATGTGAATTACGAGATGCTGTTCCGCTTTTTGAAGGAAGCGAATATTCCCGTCGTTTGGACTTTGCATGATTGCTGGACTTTTACCGGCCATTGCACACATTTCTCGCAAGTCAAGTGTATGCAATGGCAGACCGAGTGCCGGGACTGCAAATTGCTGTACCGGTATCCGCAATGCTATTGGAAAGGCGATGTAAGGCATAACTTCCTTCGCAAAAAGAATGCCTTTACCGGTGTAAAAAGTCTGACCATCACAACGCCCTCGCAATGGCTTGCGGATCAGGTTTCACAGTCGTTCCTACAGAACTATCCGAGAACCGTTATTCCCAACGGGATTGACCGCACGATTTTCCGCCCACAGTCCAGCAGCTTGCGTGAAAAGTATCATCTGGAAGATAAGAAAATCGTCCTCGGGGTAGCCAATGCATGGAATGCACGCAAGGGATTGCCAGACTTGTTGACGCTTGCTGGCCGCCTCGGCTCTGACTATCAGGTGGTTTTGATTGGCCTAATCGAAAAGCAACTGCCGAATATTCCTTCCAATGTGCTTGGGCTTTTACGCACGGCAAATCAAATCGAATTGGCGCAATGGTACTCTACCGCAGATGTGTTTGTGAACCCTACCTATGAGGAAACCTTTGGCCTGACTACGGTAGAGGCCCAGGCATGCGGAACGCCAGTGGTGGTATACGAAACGGACGGTTGTCCTGAAACGGTAGCACCGGGAAATGGACGCTTGATTCCGCAGGGCGATATGCAGGCACTGGAGAATGCCGTGAGAGACGTGGCAGACAGCAACTGGCGTGCGGACCCTAAAAAAATGGTGCGTTTTGACAAGGACACGGTGTATCAAGGCTATGTCAAACTCTATGAAAGCGTAAAGGATCTGAAGGAATGGGAGCTTACGAAGGGCGGCACGCGCTGATCTTTGCAGCCGCGCCCGAAACAGACTACAGTTACATCCGCGCGTTCCTCGGGGAGCATCCGGACGCGCTCATTGCCTGCGCCGACGGCGGTCTGCGCCATGCGCGCGCGCTCGGCCTGCACCCGGACTTCATGATCTCGGACTGCGACTCCATGCCCGAGACCGAGGGAGACGAGGTCATCCGGCTGAAGCCGGAGAAGGACGACACCGACACCATGCTGGCGGTGAAAACCGGGCTGGAGCGCGGGGAAACGGAGTTTCACATCTACGGCGGCATGGGCGGCCGCCGTACGGAC
>OKVC01000565.1_pt1 | contig 16536 bp, 18 predicted proteins | sample 1606641 | NCBI WGS metagenome assembly OKVC01 (sample SAMEA3882518, study PRJEB24775) | human gut metagenome | biome: human-associated habitat; feature: intestine environment; material: feces | place: Netherlands | collected 2009/2010
ATAGGCATCACTGTCCTGGTCTTTGATGGTCTGTTCAAATTTTCTTGCCGCCAGTCCCACAGCTTCCATCGCGTCTATGTAACTTTGAACCTTTCGGGAAATTGCATCCAAATGGCTCATATTTAATTTTAAGTCTCGTTTCATTGTATGTAAATCCCCTTTTATTCAAAACTCATACTTTCAAGTAATTTAACGCCATCATCATATGCGCTCTCCATGATCTCTATTTGTTTTTCCACCTCTGTTCTCTGATCTGCATTTTCGAAATCCATTTCTGTAAAATCTTCTCTTACCTCTTTTTTAAGATTCTTAAGACTCTCTATGTAACTACTTTTTTTGCTTTCTGCATCGCTCTTACTTAGTTCCCCCATTCGTTTCCCCTTTCTCAGCAAGCTTTTCGTCCATTTCCTTTATGTTTTGTTTGATTTTATCGGCATCTTCCATATATTGTTGCATATTCGTCTCCAGCGTATCCATATTCCACTTCTTTGATATCTCCAGCACTCTGGTCAATTTATCCACAAAATCAGAATTCATACTATCGAGATTTTCTAATTCTGTTTTAAAACCATTCTCAACACAGCTATGAAATTCATCTTTTGCATCATTCATCTCTTGAATCGCATCTTCCAATACCTGATAATCTACTTCAACCTTTTTGCCCATTCTTCACATTCTCCCTCTGCATTTGTTCAAAGAATCTCTTTCTCTCATCTGCATTTGCAAATCCCATGCTCTTTCTTCTCTGGTTTATAATTAACTCCATTTTCATCTGGTATAAAAAGACTTCTTCCAGCTCATCTTCATAACCGCGATAGATTACCTTTTCAATCATTGCCGGAGTAAATGACAATACGTTTCCTGATCCTGCAATTCCCAGCGGATATACCACACCCCCATATGGATAATAACAGCCTTCTCCTGTTCCAAGAAACCGCTTGGTAATAACAACCCGGAAATTCTCTATTTCTTTATCCTCGATAATTCCCTCTTTTTTTAAATCAACCACACTTCCAAGCGGAAGAATATCCTCAAACAGCCCTATCATATCTATAATGAGCTTTTGCATGGCTTCTTTCTTTAAAACAATTCCGCCATTATCGGTACGCAAAATATAAGTATTATCTTCTATTTCAAAATATACATTATTTGCACTACGCTCACTTATTTCTTCTTCATGTTCTTCCAGAACATAAGCATATATTTTATATAAAAAGGAAATCTCCTGCATAAGAAACTTTCCAAGTGTTTTCAAATATTTTTTCTGATACTCTGCTATATCTGCAATCGCAATATATTTTTCCCACAAATTGTCTATTTTTTCTGCGTTCATTCTAATTTTACCTTTTCCTTTAAAAAAGTGCCTGCATTATTCGCAGGCACCCCTTGTTTTTATTCCCTTACTGTTCGCTTTCTAGTTTCCTGCAAGTTTCTCATCAATTTCAATAATCTTCTTCATGCACTTGTCGATGTAATCATTGAAACTCTCTACTGCTTCCGGAACTGTAGTTGTCAGAAGTGTTTTATACTCATCCTCATAAGTTGAAGATGCTTTGTCATAAGCTGCACCCTCCCAGTAATCTGGAAGTTCATTCATAGTGTCATCAATTGTTTTTGCAGCACTATTCAATTCCTTAACTGCGGACTTGATTTTCTTCACACATCCTTCAATTCCAGTTCTTTCCACTCTTGTTGCCATAATACTATTTCTCCTTTCAAAATCAAAAATTTATATGTAAAACCATGATCATGGTATTTACCCAAAATACACTAAAGATTGTTTGGTGGGCTATCCTCCGTGCTTTCTGACATGTCCTCTGTTTCTCCTGTTAATTTTTCATATGCCGGATATACATTTTTTTCTTCATTAATATACCATCTGCTGTCACTTATTAATCTCATGATTTTTACTGCTTTTTTGGGATTATCCATAATCCAGTCTGCCGTCATAAAATTTTTTTTTGAAAATCCATACTCTTTGAATAGATCTATTGCCTCCTGCTCCGTACTATATAGTTCATTTGCTAATTCGTAACTTAATACGGTTGCAACTTTCTCGGTACCTTCTGTCGATTCTAGTTTGTAATAACTATAATCCGGCCATTTGTCTTCATCCATGTCCCACGGATATCCTGGAATACTTTCCACATGATAAAGATGTATCATAACCCACATTTCATAGTCTGTTAATCTATCTTCGGTAAAATATGCATTTTGTTTCTTTCTCTGCTCATTTTCATAATATTTCCATCCATATATGGCACCAATTACTATGCTGGTCAGAATAACTACACATGCTGCCCTTTTTAAAATCTGTTTCTTCATACTCTATTTTTCACTTTCTATTGCATCGTTATATGCCTTTTGCTTATCCGGATTATCATCTATTTCATCTGTTATTTTTTGATATGTTTTATCCGGTTCCGCAAATATCTCATTCTCCGATATATCAAGTTCCAGATCACTATTAACCTGATTAATAATATTCACTGTATCTTTCCCATGATTTGCCACAATCTCTATTTCTTTTGAATCAGCAGTATCATATTCTACAAAATTTACACTATAATCAAAATCACTATATAATTGCGCTGATTTCACATCATCCAGTTGTTCCTTTACTATTTTCACATTATCTTTTGTTTCTTCATAATCAGCTGCAGTATCTATTGCAAAAAAAGCAACATCTCCTACAATCGGAATATATCCTATCGCTTTGCTCATTCCGGTTTTTCCGGCCTTTTTCGCATAAGATGCCAAACCTTCCGCTGCCTTGCCTATAGCTTCCCCTTTCGTCTCATCCAATACAAACTTGCCGCTTTCTTCTGCTACGGAATACCCGCCAAAGTATGTTGTCAGAATGGTCTCCGCATCTTCCTCAATTTTTATATCAGGAGAATCTGCATATATATCTGCCCGAAAGGCTCCAATCTCCCGGACTGCCTGTAACACAGTAATACGCTGGAGCATATCATTTCTCTCTTTCTCCAGCGAATTGTATGTCTTTGATATGCTGCCCTTTTTAAAATACGTTCCTTCATGCTCTATTTTTCACTTTCATCCTCGTTTGATACAGTATCCTCCGTGCTTTCTGACATGTCCTCTGTTTCTCCTGTAATTTTTTCATATGCCGGATATACACTATTTTTACAGCTAAAATACCTATCACCTCCTCCACTTATTAACCTCATGATTTTTGCGGCTTTCTTTGGATTGTCCATAACCCATTCGACGGTCATAGGTTTTTCTTTGGAAAATCCATATTTTGTGAACAGCTCAATTGCCTCCTGCTCCGTGCTATGTAATTCATTTGCCAAATCATAACTTAATACAGTTACAACTTTCTCGGTATCTTCTGTCGGTTCTATCGTATAATAACTATAATCCGGCCATTTGTCTTCATCCATCTCCCACGGATATACCGGAGTACTTTTCACATGATAAAGATTTACCATAATCCACATTTCATTTGCTGTTAATCTATCTTCAGTAAAATATGCAGACTGTTTCTTTCTCTGCTCGTTTTCATAATATTTCCATCCATATATGGCACCAATTACTATGCCGGTCAGAATAACTACACATGCTGCCCTTTTTAAAATCTGTTTCTTCATACTCTATTTTTCACTTTCTATTGCATCGTTATATGCCTTTTGCTTATCCGGATTATCATCTATTTCATCTGTTATTTTTTGATATGTTTTATCCGGTTCCGCAAATATCTCATTCTCCGATATATCAAGTTCCAGATCACTATTAACCTGATTAATAATATTCACTGTATCTTTCCCATGATTTGCCACAATCTCTATTTCTTTTGAATCAGCAGTATCATATTCTACAAAATTTACACTATAATCAAAATCACTATATAATTGCGCTGATTTCACATCATCCAGTTGTTCCTTTACTATTTTCACATTATCTTTTGTTTCTTCATAATCAGCTGCAGTATCTATTGCAAAAAAAGCAACATCTCCTACAATCGGAATATATCCTATCGCTTTGCTCATTCCGGTTTTTCCGGCCTTTTTCGCATAAGATGCCAAACCTTCCGCTGCCTTGCCTATAGCTTCCCCTTTCGTCTCATCCAATACAAACTTGCCGCTTTCTTCTGCTACGGAATACCCGCCAAAGTATGTTGTCAGAATGGTCTCCGCATTTTTAATACTTTCCATGTCTATGCAGGAACTGTCCATCGTATATTTTACTTTTATGGATGAATCTGCCAGATTTGAAAATGTCGGTGCACTTTCTGACCCTATATTTCGATATTCTTTGAATTTTATGGTCAGAGCCTTGCTTTCCTCGTCTTCCTCAATTTTTATATCAGGAGAATCTGCATATATGTCTGCCCGAAAGACTCCAACCTCTCGGACTGCCTGTAACACAGTAATACGCTGGAGCATGACATTCCTTTCGTCTTCCAATAATTCATATGCATCCTGGTTCTCATCCTTGTCTATTCCCTGCATTGCCTTTAATGTCACTTCGGATATAATACCGGCATAAGCCAATACCTGGTTCAACTTATCATTATTAACATTCCATTCCGAGTAATCTTCGTTGCACTGTCCCGCTGCCGGACCAAAGAGCTCATTATACCAAGGCATATCTACATCTTTGGTCTTGTCGATAAACAGCTTGAGAAAACGTGTCAAATCCTCCGCGTCCAGATTCAAATACACAACGGACAATGCATAATATTCCTCCGCTGTAATCTCCGACGCATCCTTTCCAACGGTCTTTTCGATCTCATCCCAGTTTATGGTTGTATTTCCAGTACTGTCCGTTGGCATAAACCGGGTAAAATAACAGTTTTGCATACGCATACGCCAGGAATCACGCACACTTGTATCATAATTTCCATTCTTGTATGCTTTTTTCATATATTCAAGGCCTTCGCGCGCAATACTCCGCATACTTCCTACCGTAGTAAATAATTTTGCTGTCGCATTATCGATTGCATCATACTTTTCTTCTTTTTTCTTCCATGCCTCATATAGTAGCCCCTGCACCAATGCCAAATCCAAATTTTGCTGCTCCAATATTTTTGCACCGTCAAGTTCCTCATCCCCTACCGAACCGGATAATGTATTAAAATCTGAAATATCAGAGCAGTTGGCCGCCCGCATCGTGCGTAAGATCATCGAATAATCTTCCATTTGCATTCGCAGATTGTCAAATGCCTGGAATAATAATTCTATTTTAAACTATAGTTATTTTGTAAATGTTCGTCAATTGTACCTTAGTCCTACTTTTAGTATAAATTAGCACGAAAATCACCTAAACTTTTGATTAATTTTCCACTTTTCACCATCAACAATAAAAATCCGTGGCACAAGCCACGGATTCCATCACGTTTTCACTTATGTTTTCCTATGAAACTTTCATTCTCAGATGATTGTTCGCGCCACTGCGCGTACCATATCCGTCATTTATTATGTCAGGCATCTTGTAATTTACGTCAATACCTTTGCTCAGATCTACTGTCCCACCTGCAAGTACAATGCGATTAATTTTAGCAACATTCTCCAGCATGGATTACCTCCTTTAGGACCAGATTCAGCACAGTCTCGAAATCTTCAGATTTATACCAGCACACTTAAAATTGCAGAATGCTGAATATCCATTTCTATACTACTGCCGAAGCACTCTCTTTCTCCAACAAATTGTATGTCTTGGGGTTCTCATCCTTATCGACTCCCTGTATCGCCTTTAATGTCACTTCGGATATAATACTGGAATAAGCCAATACCTGGTTTAACTTATCATTATTGGTCTTCCATTCCGAGTAATCTTCGTTGCACTGTCCCGCTGCCGGGCCAAAAAGTTCCGTGTACAAAGGGGTATCTACATCTTTGGTCTTGTCGATAAACAGGCTGAGAAAACGCGTCAAATCCTCTGCGTCCAGATTCAAATACGCAACAGACAATGCATAATATTCCTCCGCTGTAATCTCCGACGCATCCTTTCCAACGATCTTTTCGATCTCATCCCAGTTTATGGTTGTATTTCCAGTACTGTCCGTTGGCATAAACCGGGTAAAATAACAGTTTTGCATACGCATACGCCAGGAATCACGCACACTTGTATCATAATTTCCATTCTTGTATGCTTTTTTCATATATTCAAGGCCTTCGCGCGCAATACTCCGCATACTTCCTACCGTAGTAAATAATTTTGCTGTCGCATTATCGATTGCATCATACTTTTCTTCTTTTTTCTTCCATGCCTCATATAGTAGCCCCTGCACCAATGCCAAATCCAAATTTTGCTGCTCCAATATTTTTGCACCGTCAAGTTCCTCATCCCCTACCGAACCGGATAATGTATTAAAATCTGAAATATCAGAGCAGTTGGCCGCCCGCATCGTGCGCAAGATCATCGAATAATCTTCCATTTGAATCCGGACATTTTCAAATGCCTGTCCCTGTAACTCTGAATTATTCAGGAAATCTTTAACAGCTGTCTCTGCAGCTAATATCTCATCATTATTGCTCTTTAATTTTTTGCTTGCCCCAGTGCAACTCTTCTTGATTGCTTCCGGGTCCAAATATGAATTCTCGTTCATTTCGCCTCCTGTATGTCTTCTGTCTTATGTATCACCTTTACTCATTAATACACGCATCACTGAGCGATTGTTCAATTACCTGAAACATATTCGCCATGTTTTCAATCTTCTTTGCATCCCCTGCTAATGTCTCTCCGAGTAATTCCATTAAATTCTGAGATTTATTAAAAGAAATTCTGCATGCACTATTTGCCTTAATGGTTGTCTTTGTATCTTCCGGATCCATCTCTTCTGCTACACATGCTTCTGCCGCATCTGTCAACCCCTGTACATTTTCCTTAATTTCATCATAGTCTATTTTAATACTCAACGTTTCTCCTCCATAAATTAATAATCCTGTTTTAAACTATAGTTATTTTGTTAACTTTCGTCAATTGTACCTTAGTCCTAATTTTGAACAAAAATATTCTAAAATAATTTCAAAAAAAAATCCGTGGCATATGCCACGGATTCAATCACGTTTTAATTTCTTTTTCTTTTATGAAACTTTCAATATAAACTTTTGAATTTCTTTTTCGTCGGACACTTTCTCAATCTGTGCACCTACTCCTCTGAGTTTGCGCTCCAGTTCCTCGTATCCTCGTTCAATATAATAAATATCATCAATCACTGTAATACCTTCTGCGACAAGTCCGGCAATCACTAATGCTGCTCCGGCACGCAGATCCGGTGCATTCACACGCGCTCCGGTATAACGGGATACGCCACGGATGATGGCAATGTTTCCTTCTACCTGAATGTCGGCTCCCATTCGAGTCAGCTCATCCACATACTTGAAACGATTCTCAAAGATGCTTTCTGTCACAGTACTGGTTCCCTCGGCAATTCCAAGAATGACTGCCATCTGTGGCTGCATATCTGTCGGAAATCCAGGATAGGCGAGTGTTGTCACCTGTGTATGACGCAACTTTCCATCGGAAATGATACGAACCGCATCGTCGAACTCTTCTACCTTGCATCCAGCCTCGACCAGCTTTGCTGTGGTTGCTTCCAAATGCTTCGGAATGACATTTTTTACAAGTACATCACCGCCTGTTGCTGCAACTGCAAACATGAAAGTACCTGCCTCGATCTGATCCGGAATAATAGAATATTCTGTCTTGTGAAGTTTCTCCACTCCCACAATTCGAATCACATCCGTTCCTGCTCCACGAATGTTTGCGCCCATACTGTTCAGAAAGTTTGCCACATCAACGACATGCGGTTCTTTCGCTGCATTCTCAATGACAGTCTTTCCCTCAGCCATCGCTGCCGCCATCATAATATTGATAGTTGCACCAACGGATACTTTATCCATATAAATATGTGTTCCGCTCAGGCGTTCTGCCTCTGCAATTACAAGTCCGTGGGCAATGTCAACCGTTGCGCCCATGGCACGGAATCCCTTGATATGCAAGTCGATCGGACGGCTTCCAATATCACATCCACCCGGAAGTGCAACTTCTGCCTTTTTATATTTTCCAAGTAATGCACCGATCAGATAATACGATGCGCGAATGCGACGGATAAACTCATTGTCCACACTCACGTCACGTATAAATGAACCATTGATTTTTACTTTGTGTGCATCGACACGTTCTACTTTTGCGCCAATTTCTTCGATTGCCTGTAATAAAACATTAATGTCCCGTACATTTGGCAAATTTTCTATCGTAACGGTCTCATCCGTCATAATTGATGCTGCAAGAATCGCAAGAGCCGCATTCTTCGCTCCACCAATCTCAATTTCACCATTCAGTCTGTTTCCGCCTTTGATCACGTACTGTTCCATATCTCACCTCAAAAATGAAATGCCCCTACTAATATACTATTCGTTACTTTTGCGATTGTTATTCATTAATTCCAGTTTCTCAATAATTTGTTCCACTGTCTGTTCCACATTCAGTCCTTCTTCGGATATCCGGATATCTGCATACTGCTCATATAACGGGGTGCGCTCTAAAAACAGGTCATGAAGATCCTGACCCTCTTTTAAAACAACTCCACGCCCCTTTATATCAGCAAGGCGTTTCTCCAAAGCAGCATATGGTACTTCCAGATACAGGATCGTACCGATCTCTGCAAGGTGTTCCATGGCTTCTTTGCCATATACAACGCTGCCCCCCGTCGCAATAATTGCATGATGTGCTTCTATTGACGCATTCACACGATTCTCAACTTCAATAAATCCATCTGTGCCATCCTGGGCAATAATTTCACGTAAAAGTCTGCCTTCCTGCTCCTGAATCACCAGATCCGCATCTACAAACTGATATCCCAATACCTTGGCAAGGATAACGCCGACGGTGCTTTTACCCACCCCCGGCATTCCAATTAACACAATATTATCTTTCAACATTATTCTGTGCTCTCTTCGCTCTCTGTGGAAGCATTTGGATCCTGCTGCGTGAGGGAGTTACTAAATTCAATTTTTGCTAATGCTTTCTTCACTACCTTCCAGCCGTCATCTTTCTGCCAGCCGCTCAGTACTTTCTTGTATAAATCGTCCTTTCTCTGGTCGATAATACTCTGACGGTTCTTCTCGGTTGCATCCTTGTCCGTATCACTGTCAATACGAACGAAGTACTCTGCATCATCTGTCTCGATCAGTCCGGAAGTCTCTCCTTCTTTCAGATCATCAAGTGCCTTCTTTACATCGTCTCCCAATGTATCGTTATCGGCATCATAAGTTCCGGTCGTTGTCTCATAATCATGTGCTTTTGCAACACTCTCAAGTGTGGCGCCGTCTTCTTTCAGCTCATCTGCCATCTCAGATGCTGTCTTCTTGATCGCAGCGACTTCATCATCGGTATAATTAACAAACTGATAGTTTTCATCGGTATGTCCGTTGGTTGCAATCTTGATCATTGTATAGGCACGCATATTGGCCTCATCATCGGAAACCTTGGTATCTACATCTGCTTCGATTGCATCTTTCATCTTGTCCCTTACTGTGTAAAGTGTAAGAATCTCTTCTACGATATCTTCCGTTGCTCCCATCTCCTTGATTGCTTCTGTGGAGTTGGAATCCATAAACTTCTGTGCTGCTTCTTTGACAGCCTTCTTGTCTGCATCGGTAAGCTCCACATTGTAATCTTTCATGTGTGCCTGCAATGTGTACATCTCATGCAGTGTCTCCATTGCCTGATCCTTGACGGTTTCCTCTAACGTAGTACCGTTTCCGGAAATGTCTTTGCTCCAGATGTCACTGGTCTGAAGGTATGCCTTATATGCATCCTCCATTGTTGCCTGCTCATAACGGCAGTAAAAATTTGCAACCCCGAGTGTAACGGTCTGTCCGTTCATGCTGGCTGCTTTTGCGTCTTTATTTATACCGCATCCGCTCATGGATGTAGCGCACAGTGCGGCTGCTAATATAAAAGCTGTAATTTTTTTCGCTCTCATAGTTCCTCCTAAAAATATGCTCTATTCTGAGCATTTGCTCATATATTATAGTGCTTTTTCCCTTAACTAGCAAGAACTTTCTGCATTTTCTGTGCATAAGACCGTTTTCATCTGTTCCAAAAGTCGGCGCAGTGTATCCAGCACATCATTTGCAGCCTGTCTGGAATTTACTTTCAGCAGATAGGTAAAATAAGGGCCTTTGGCGTCTGCCACAAATTTCAGTGCCGGTGCATTTGCCTGCACAAGCTCCGGAATCCTTGCAGCATCTACCTTTGCATGCTCATACATCACAAGTTTTAAGGAATCCTCTTTCTGTATCACTTCTTTAATGTATGCGCTATGTGCAAGACTCTTCAGCCGGGCAATCGTAAGAAGGTTCTGTACCGACTTCGGTGGCTCCCCAAAACGGTCGATCAGTTCTTCTAACATTTCCTCTGCCTCATTATCTGTCTCCACACCTGCAATCCTCTTGTAGATATCCAGCTTCTGGGATTCATTTGCAATATAAGTTGCCGGAATGTAAGCATCTGTCCGGATATCCACAGATGTATCAAAGCTTTCCTCCATCACATTGCCCTTTGCCTCCCGTACAGCTTCATGGAGCATCTTGCAGTACAGGTCATATCCCACAGCTTCCATATGTCCACTCTGCTCTGCGCCGAGAAGATTTCCCGCGCCACGGATTTCCAGATCACGCATCGCAATCTTAAAACCACTTCCGAGATCCGAATATTCTTTGATGGCGGCAAGTCTCTTTTCCGCCACCTCTTTGAGCATTTTATTTCTGCGATACATAAGAAATGCGTACGCCGTACGATTGGATCTCCCCACACGTCCACGCAACTGATACAACTGGGAAAGGCCCATGTTATCCGCGTCATGAATAATCATTGTATTCACATTTGAAATATCAAGTCCTGTTTCAATAATTGTCGTAGACACCAGTACATCAATCTCTCCATTGATAAAACGATACATGATATCTTCCAGCTGAGTCTCCCGCATCTGTCCATGTGCAAACGCCACATTTGCCTCCGGCACAAGTGCCTGGATTTTTGTTGCCATCTCATCGATATCTCTTACACGATTGTATACATAATACGCCTGACCGCCTCTGGCAAGCTCACGGTTGATTGCTTCCCTCACCAGCTCCTCGTTATACTCCATGACATAGGTCTGTATCGGCACACGGTCCATCGGCGGCTCCTCTAACACGCTCATGTCACGGATACCAATCAGGCTCATATGAAGTGTTCGTGGAATCGGTGTGGCGGTCAGCGTCAGTACATCCACGTTGTTTTTTAACTGTTTGATTTTTTCTTTATGTGCCACTCCAAAGCGCTGTTCCTCATCTACGACAAGCAGCCCCAGATCTTTGAACTGTACATCTTTAGAAAGCAACCGGTGCGTACCGACGATAATATCCACCTGGCCTTTTCGCAGATCTTCGATGGAACGTTTCTGTTCCGCCGCACTCCGGAAACGGCACAGCAGATCCACGCGAACCGGAAAGTCTTTCATGCGCTGTGAAAAGGTATTATAGATCTGCTGTGCAAGAATCGTGGTCGGTGCCAGATAGGCGACCTGTTTATTCTCCTGCACTGCCTTAAATGCCGCGCGGATGGCAATCTCTGTTTTGCCATATCCCACATCACCACAGATCAGACGGTCCATAATCTTGTGGCTTTCCATGTCCTTCTTCGTTGCCTCGATTGCAAGTTCCTGGTCTTCGGTCTCTTCAAACGGAAACAGTTCCTCAAACTCCCGCTGCCATACAGTATCCGGGCCATAGACAAATCCGTCCTGTTCCTCTCGTGCCGCATACAGTTTCACAAGATCCTGTGCAATCTGTCTGACCGCGCCACGGACACGATTCTTTGTCCTGCCCCATTCCTGTCCACCCAGCTTGTTCAGCTTCGGTTTCCGCGCATCCTTGCCCGCATATTTCTGAATCAGTTCCAACTGCGTTGCAAGAATATAAAGATTCGAACCTCCGGCATACTCGATTTTAATATAATCTTTTACTTTATGATCTACCTCAATCTTTTCAATTCCTTTATACACGCCCAATCCATGATTCTCATGTACTACATAATCGCCTACGCTTAAGTCCGTAAAGTTCTGGATTTTCTCACCCTCATAAGTACGGTGACGTTTTTTCTTTTTCTTCTCTGCACCGAAAATATCACTCTCTGTGATCACCGCGAACTGCAGTACCGGATACTCATACCCTCTGTGTACTTTTCCATAGCAGACCATAATCTGTCCCGGAAGCAATTCATGGTCATAATCCTCTGTGTAGAAACAATTTAAACCTTCATTTAAAATATCCTCTGCGAGCCTTGCCGCCCTCGTTTTCGAACCGGACAACAGAATCACTTTATAACCATTTTTTTTATAATGGTTCAGATCTTTAATAAGAAGTTCAAAACTGTTATTGTAAGAGTTGACGCTTTTTACATGAATGCCATAAGACCCGTTTAATTTCAGTCCACAGCTTTTGGTATCCAATGCCGCCAGCGCGATACAGGAAAAATGCTCCAGCCGTCCCATGATTTCTTTGTACCCGAACAGTTCTTTCATCTGTCCGGGCAAAATATAGCCTTTCTCGAGACGCTGCTTCATGCTCTCTGAAAATTCAAGTTCGGTCTGCCGGCCACGCTCGGTACTCCTACTGAGTTCATCGATAAACAGATAGGTTTCTTTTGGATCAAAATAATCCAAAAGTCCCACCTTCGCTTCACAGAAATAAGACAAAAAGGCGTCCATTCCGGCAGTGACAGCCAGTTCTCCCCACTCTTCTGCCAGTTCCTGTGCCTGTGACAGCGCACGGTGTGCTTCCTCCGTCTTCATTTCTTTCCGCAGCTTTTTCGAAAAAGATTCTGCCTCTTTTAGCAGTTTTTCGATGCCTGCTCTCTTCTCTGCTTCTGTAAGCACCAGCTCGCAAGCCGGATATATCACTACTTCGTCCAGATTCTCAATCGACTTTTGACTTTCCACATCGAAAGAACGAATCGTATCTACTTCATCTCCCCACATCTCGATACGGACCGGATTGTCTTCTGTCAGCGGAAAAATATCCAGAATACCGCCACGGATAGCAAATTGTCCCATGCTCTCCACCTGATACTCTTTTTCATATCCCATACAGACCAGAAGATCCTTCATCTGTTCTAAATCAATGGTATCCTCCGGCGCAATCCGACAGATGCTGTCCCAAAGCTGCTTTGCCGGTGCCATGGTATTCATAAGCGCATCGAATGTCGTGATAACCGTTACCTCATCCTGCTCATGAATGGCACGCAATGCCTGAATACGCTCCGCCGTCAACAGATTTCCCCGGATATCGGACTGGTAAAACAGAACATCCTTTGCCGGATAGTAGACAACCGCCGGATCAAAAAAGCGGTAATCCTCGTATAATTCTTTTGCTTTCTGCTCATGAAAAGTGACAATGATCTTATTTTTACGACCATTGCCAACTCCATAAATCATATGTGGTTTTTGCGCATCGATGCAGCCTGTAATGGAAATCAGGCCCTCCTGCTGCATGTTGTGCGTCATTTCTTCAAATCCGCTTAATTCTTCTAACGGTTCTACAAATGCTCTCAATTCGTTCTACTCCTGCTTTTTTGCATTAAAATCATTCATGGCTTTGTCCACCTGCCCCTGCATCATCAGCACTGCTGCCGCCTCTGCATCCTTTATGGCATCTTCCACGAGCGCACGGTCCTCCCTGGAAAAATGTCCCAGCACATGATCTGCCAGATCCCATCCGGCCGGTTTCTCGCCCACACCGACTTTGATCCGCATAAAGTTCTGGGTTCCTGTGCGGGCAATGATACTCTTGATACCATTATGCCCACCTGCGCTGCCTTTCTTGCGCACACGGATATTTCCCGGTGCAAGTGAAATATCATCGAATATGACAATCATTTCCTCTTCCGGGTCAATCTTGTAGAAATTGACGATCTCCGCAACACTGTCTCCGCTCAGGTTCATATATGTCTGGGGTTTTGCCAGCAACACCTTCACGCCATCAATCACACCGGTTCCGCAGAGTGCTTTATGCTTTTTCTCATTCATGGAAATGTTGTATTTATCCGCCAATGCATCAATGGTGTCAAAGCCAATATTGTGTCTTGTCTTATCGTATTTTTTCTCTGGATTTCCCAGACCAACAATTAAAAACATAGTATATCCTCTCTTCGCTCAAAAAGGGCTATGGATTACTCCACAGCCCCTATTTTTATTCTTCTTCCTTCTCCTGCAAGACTTCTTCGTATTTTTTCAAGATCAGATTCTGTATCTGTTCTCTTGTTCCGGAATTGATTGGATGTGCAATATCGCGATATTCTCCATCACTGGCCTTTCGGCTCGGCATTGCGATAAATAATCCCTTCTCTCCATCAATCACCTTGATATCATGTACCACGAACTCATCGTCAATCGTGATCGATACTACAGCTTTCATCTTGCCTTCTTTATCCACCTTACGGATTCTTACATCTGTAATCTGCATATGTGCCCCCTTCCAAATCCGTAGATCCCATCTCCTAAAGAAATGTGTGATCCTTACAACATGTATCTTTCGTTATCTTCCGATACGATCAGGACGCCTTTTTCACCGCAATAGTATGTATTTGCTTTCAGAGTCCCCCTACTCTCTACAATACAATTTTCTACATGTGTGTTGTCCCCGATATAAGCATCATTTAAAATAATGGAATTCTTGATAACACAATTCTTTCCAATAAATACCTTCTTAAACAGAACTGAATTCTCCACACGGCTATTGATAATACAGCCACTGGAAATCAGACTGTTACGGATTTCGGAACCTGTGTTATATTTTGCCGGCGGAAGATCATCCACCTTCGAATATACCTTTGGTTCCTGACGGAAGAAGTATTCTCTTACATCCGGCTTCAGGAAATCCATGTTTGTGCGGAAATAATCATCCACACTGGCAATATTGCTCCAGTAATTGTTCATTTTGTATCCATAGATGCGCTTGATATTTTTGTAACGGATCAGTACATCTGCTACAAAGTCAAACCGATTCTCTTCTGCGGATTTCTCCAGAATCTCAATCAGCTGTCTTCTGCGGATCACATAAACGCCTGTTGAAATAGTATTGGACTGCGCAATAATCGGCTTTTCCTCAAATTCAACAATGCGGGCATCCTCATTCATGCGCAAAACACCAAACCGGCTGACATCCGCATCTGCAGGCATATCTTTGCATGCAACTGTGATATCGGCTTTCTTGGCAATGTGATAGTCAAGAAGTTCATTATAATCCATTTTGTAAACGCAGTCACCACTGGAAATAATTACATATGGCTCATGGCGTCTTTTCAGGAAATCAATGTTCTGGTACATTGCATCTGCGGTACCGCGATACCAGTCACTGTTCTCTGCTGTCACCGTTGGTGTAAACAGATATAATCCTCCCTGCTTACGTCCGAAATCCCACCACTTGGAAGAATTCAAATGTTCATTCAGTGAACGTGCATTATACTGAGTAAGTACTGCTACCTTCTGGATGTGCGAATTGGACATATTGCTGAGTGCAAAATCAATTGCCCGGTAGCTTCCTGCAATCGGCATCGCTGCCACTGCACGCCTCTGTGTAAGCTCCCGCATCTTGTTGTTGTTACCGCCTGCTAAAATGATTCCAACTGCTCTCATGATCTGTCACCCGCCTTTATCAATACTCCGCCACTTTCAAGAGCACCCTGTACATAATCCTCCTTCACGGTAATACCGCTGATCGCAGTATTCTTTCCAATCTGTACTCCTGCCGGAATCACAGAATTCTCACCGATCGTAACCAGTCCGGAATTGTAGATATCAGACCTGAGCTTGTTCGGTGCTTCATTGCCGATTCCAAGGGTTACATTATCTCCAACCTTAACATTCTCCGCAATGATCGCTTTGTCGATCACACAGTCATTTCCTATCGCAACATCCTGCATAATGATCGAATCCCGGATCACGCAGCCTTGTCCAACAACAACACCTGCGCCGATCACACAGTTATGTATCTCGCCGTATATCTCAGCTCCGTCGCCAATGATGCTTCTGTCGATCACAGCTTCTTTTGAGATATACTGTGGCGGTATAATTGAATTATTCGTATAAATTTTCCAGAATTCCTCATAAAGATTAAATTCAGGAATAATGTCGATCAGTTCCATATTAGCTTCCCAGTAAGAACTCAATGTACCGACATCCTTCCAGTAACCATTATATTCATATGCAAACAGTCTCTGCTTCTTTTCATGACAATACGGAATGATATGCTTTCCGAAATCACATCCCGGCTGATCTTTCATCTTGATCAGTGCCTCTTTGAGCACCGGCCAGCTGAAAATATAAATTCCCATGGACGCAAGATTGCTCCGCGGATTCGCCGGCTTCTCCTCAAACTCGGTGATTCTCTTGTCTTCATCGGTAATTACGATTCCGAAACGACTTGCTTCTTCGATCGGAACCGGCATTGCCGCGATCGTCACATCTGCATGATTCTCCTTGTGAAAATCCAACATGACCTCGTAATCCATCTTGTAAAT
>OKVC01000571.1_pt1 | contig 16487 bp, 13 predicted proteins | sample 1606641 | NCBI WGS metagenome assembly OKVC01 (sample SAMEA3882518, study PRJEB24775) | human gut metagenome | biome: human-associated habitat; feature: intestine environment; material: feces | place: Netherlands | collected 2009/2010
GAGTTAGGTGAACACGATGAGAGGTTCTGATCGCACAGAAAAGCACTTCCTGCACTCCGTCTGAAGCTTGAAAATTGAATATTTATACCGAAACATCTTAGCTATACCCCATGAGCATACTGCTAAATATAAATGTTATAGCCACGTTTGTTGACATTATTCATATAAAATGGTATACTTAAAATAAAATTTATACATAATGAAAAGAGTAAATGTGATGAATAAACATACCACTATTGATAAGTCAACAGGCGAGAAAAAATGCAGCTGCTTTAAACGCTGTGGCGGCTGTCAGTTGGATAAGGTCTACGCCCAGCAAATAGAATGGAAGCAGGCAAAAGCCGATAGAATGTTGAGCCGCTTTTGCAGACCTCAGCAGATAATAACTATGGACGACCCCTATAATTATCGCAATAAAGTCCAAACTGTCTATAAGGTCAACAGCTCAAAGCGTATCGTCTCAGGAGTATATCAGTCCTCTACCCATAGCATGGTAATAACTGACGATTGCTTTTTGGAGGATATAAGAGCACAGCAAATAGTCGCTACCCTTAAAGAGCTTATGGCTGACTTCCGTATCCTTCCATATAACGAAGAAAGTGATCAGGGCCTTCTTAAGCATACCCTTATCCGTACCTCCCAAACAACAGGCGAGGTAATGCTCGTGCTAGTTACAGCTACCCCCATATTTCCTGCAAAGAAAAATTTCGTTAAAGCTATCACCGAGAAACACCCGTATATAACCACTATCATTCAGAATATCAATAAAGGCACAACCCCTCTTACTTTGGGTGATCGTGATATTATAATGTACGGCAAAGGCTATATCACCGACGAGATGTGCGGCTGTAAGTTCAGAATTTCACCTCATTCTTTCTATCAGGTAAACCCCGAGCAGACCGAAAAGCTATATTCCAAAGCAGTTTCCTGCGCAGAGCTTAAAAAAGGCGATAAAGTTATCGACGCATATTGCGGAACAGGCACTATCGGTCTTATCGCTGCAAAAAGCGGTGCAGACGTGGCAGGCGTTGAGCTTAATGCCGAAGCCGTAAAGGACGCAGTTTCAAATGCCAAGCTCAATAAGCTTGACAATATCAGGTTTTATAATGAGGACGCAGGTGAGTTCATGACAAAGCTTGCGCAGGCAGGTGAGAGCTGTGATACAGTTTTCCTTGACCCTCCAAGAGCAGGCACAACAGAAGAATTTGTTGAGGCCTTGGGCAAACTCAGACCTGAAAAGATAGTCTACGTTTCCTGTAAAATAGAAATTCTCGAGCGTGATTTGAAGCTTCTTGCAAAAATAGGCTATAAAGCACAGCTTATCCAGCCCGTTGATATGTTCCCGCATACCACAGGTATCGAAAATGTGGTGCTTTTAAAAAGAAAAATGATATCGCTCACACCAAATAGAACACATGATAAAAAGGGGGATAAAAAAATTGAACGAAAAGGTAAAACTTCTCACAGATAATATCGAAAAAGTTATCGTCGGCAAGACCGACTCTGTGCTTAAAATAATCACAGCCATGCTTTGCGGCGGTCATGTTCTTATCGAGGACGTGCCTGGAGTAGGCAAAACTCAGCTTGTATCAGCCCTTGCAAGGTCAGTAGACGGCAAATATAACCGTATCCAGCTTACCCCTGACGTTATGCCGTCCGATATCGTTGGCTTTTCTATGATAGACCAGAAAACTCATGAGCTTGAGTATAAAGAGGGTGTGGCAATGTGCAATTTCCTCTTGGCAGACGAAATAAACAGAGCCTCCCCAAAATCTCAGTCAAGCTTGCTTGAAGTCATGGAAGAACATCAGATATCCATTGACGGTAAAACTCATGAGCTTCCGTCACCATTTATGGTGCTTGCCACACAAAACCCAGTGGAAACTTACGGCACTTATCATTTGCCTGAAGCCCAAATGGATAGATTTCTTATGAAGATATCAATGGGCTATCCCTCATATGATGATGAGCTTGATATCATGTCAAGAGCCGAAAGATCAGGCTTTGCAAAGAATATCCAGCCTGTCATGACCCTTGAAAACGTCTGTGAGCTTATGGGCTACGCTGAAAATGTGACCGCAGAGCTTTCTGTGAGAAAATATATCCTGAGCCTTGTTACCGCAACAAGAAATTCAGATTATGTAAAGCTTGGCGTTTCTCCCCGTGGAAGTATCGCACTGCTCAAAGCTTCAAAAGCCTATGCCTTTGTTCAGGGCAGAGGATTTGTCATGCCAGATGATGTCAAGGCTGTTATGCCTGACGTTCTTGCACATAGGCTTATGCTTTCTCCAAAAGGCAAATCCGCCTTTGAAAATGAAAGGGAAGCTCTTGAAAATATCGCTCTTACAGTAAAATCACCTGACGCAATAGAGAAATAGAGGATATGACCCCATGAAAAATCTTTTAGGTTATCTTACCTGCGTGGCGGTGGCGATACTGCTTAGAGTTTATATAAACGGAAGCGGTGGTACGCTTGTGCTTTATCTTTTAGCTATAGCCTTTGTGATATCTCTTGCGGCACTTCTCATTACCAAGCGTAAACTTGTGGCAGCCATAAAGCTTTCCACAGAAATAAGTGCAAAGAACGAGGAGTTTGACGCTGACATAATGCTTTTAAATGCAATACGCATTATTCCCTCATGCGTTGTTGAGGTAACGGCAGAGTGTTCAGATAATATCGGTGCTGTAAGCCCACTTGAATTTAAAACTATCGTGGCAGGCGGCAGACAGCAAAGCATCAGCGTTAAGCTGAAAACACGCTATGCAGGTCTTGGCACAGTGAAAATAAAAAGCATACGTCTGCATGACTATCTTGGAATAATCACCCTGCACCTTGACAGTTCACGTTATGAAAAAGCCGTGGGAAAAATAAAGATAATGCCGAATATTCCTGACACTGGCTCTCAAACAGAGCTTCTTAAAGCAACTTCCGAGAACGCTTCATTTGACGATAACGAAAGCGAATCAGATGAAAATGCACTTGGTCTTACAGGCGTTCCGGGCTATGACCACAGACAGTATGAGATAGGCGACCCACTGAAAAGAATAAACTGGAAGCTTTCTTCAAAGCGTGACGAGCTTATGGTGCGCCTTGATGAAAAGGTCACGGCTTCAAGTCAGGCGTTTTTCCTTGATATACCAAGCGAAAATCATGACCCTATGTTTGCTATGAATATCGATAATATAGTCGAAGCGAGCCTTGCAATGCTTTCAATGCTTATCATGGAGGGCTTTGAGAGTGAGTATAATTATTATCTTGACGGCTGGAAAAGCATGAAAATAAAGCAGGCAGGTGATATAATAGAGCTTCAAAACGACCTTGCGGCAATAGCACCATATCCGCAGGAAAAGCGTTTTGCCTTTTCTCATGAGATAGGCAAGACAGCTCCTATCTGCTTCACAGCCTGCATGGCGACTTCTCAGGGGGAATTTTCTTCTCTTATAGAAGAATTTAACGGCTCTTTTGTAGTGACACGTCTTAGCGGCCTTGATAAGCAGACAGAAAATATGTGGCTTGTAGACGAAACTTTCGAGTTTCGTAAAATGACATAGGGGGTGTGGCTTTTGAATACTAAAACTGCTCAGATAAAAAACACCCTTGTGAATATTCTTTCAAAATATGCTTTGCCTCTGCTCCTTGGAGCAGTGGTCATGAACATAATCTTTAAGACCTATCTTGTAGACAATGTCAGACTTTATACTTTTGGATATGTGGTCTATGAATGTCTGCTGTTCGCTCTTTTTGAGTGGCTGAAGCCGAAAAAAGTCCTGCGAGGTCTTGTCTATACCGCCCTTATGGTGGCAGTGCTGTTTTTGGGCTTTCAGCTTCTTCATGCTGGATTTGAACATTCTGGAAAATCATTTATCAATTGGTTTTATGTAAACAGGCAGGAGATAGGTCAGATAGATGAATATTTCTACTTTCTGTTTGTGGGACTAGGCTTCTTTATCATTTCGGTGCTTTATTATTTCACCATTGTGCGCTATAGAAGTTTTGGAACGATGCTCGTTTTGCTTTTTCCGTTTTTTATTTACGGAAAGCGTGCCGACTCAATGGATACTCTTGACATAACCATAATGCTCACTGTGTTCATTGCACTTATGGTGCACAGCAGACTTGTTTCAGACGAGAGCAAGCATGACCTTGTTATAAACGGCTCTTATGTGGCGGCATCGGCGGTTTTCGTTACCCTTGTGGGTGCGCTTGCAATGCTTATGCCGACTTCCTCAAAGACATCTTATCTTGAAAAAAACAGCAACTTCTTTGATGTGAATATCAAAAGCAGTGGCACATATGACAATCTTAGTGATGAGTCTTCCCCAAGATTTGGCGCAGACGCAACGGGCGAGATACTTTTCAACTTCACCACAACCTCTGATGAACAGGTCATTTATCTCCGAAGACAAGCCTTTGACCTTTTCAGAAACGAGAAGTGGGTGACTGACGATAGCTTCTACAATTTTCATTTTGACAAAAATGTTCATCTTTACGGTGACAATGAGGTGAACTCACCGAGCTATGTTTACAGCATTGCAAAGTCACTTGCGGATAAGGATTACAGCAAGGATCTTGGCGTGGAAAAGTCACAGTTTCCTGATGATCTGTTCAGTGAAAAGGCAGTCATGAATCAGTTCAGCGACAGCTTTACCCCTAGCTATATCCCTGCCCCGCTCATGATAACCCCAGGGGAAAACAACGTTTATATCAAAACAACTCACAGCGAGGTCTACAGACCATATGACACCGCAGGAAATAAGCTTGGCATCAGCTTTGAGTATATTCCCGAAACTGAGAGAGAAAGACAGGCTGCGGCAAACCTCAATATTACCGAAAATCAGTTCAAACTGCTGCTTTCTTATGGTTTGACAAACGGAGATGTCACATCAAATCAATCGGTGAATATTTATAATATATATGCGTTGTACACAGACGTTTCTGCATATGACGATAAGGGTGGAAAAATGGAGGCTCTTGCAAAGAGCATAACGGAAAACTGCAAAAATGATTATGAGAAAGCTCAGGCGCTTGTGGATTATTTTGAGCAGAACGGCTATGTTTATGATAACGAGTATGAGCCTGACGACGAGTCTATCGCATATTTTCTTTTCACGAGCAAGCGGGGAAATTGCACGAACTATGCCACAAGCATGACGCTTATGGCGAGAATGCTGGGACTTCCTGCAAGGTATGTTGAGGGCTTTGCAGCATATGAAAAGAATGAACGTGGAGAGTTTGTGGTAAGAGATAGCCACGCTCACGCTTTTGTAGAGGTCTTTATCACAGGCATTGGCTGGATGACTTTTGACCCGACAGTTCCGGGCTATCAGCGTGACTACAGTGCAAATGGTACGAACTTTGATGTTTCAACTTTTGTAAGCTATTTCAGCAGGATCGCACTGTTTATCGGTGTAGCGTTTGTGCTTGTGGTTTTCGTATTCCTTAACAGAATTATCGAGGTGTTTTTCCGACTGTCACTTAAATTCAGAGATAACGGCGACAGAGTCATAAGGCTTTACAGGCGGGTGGTAAGGCTTTTGACCATAGCTTCTAACGATAAGCTATCGGGATACACGCCTGAAATGATAAGAGAATATCTTGTTAAGAGGCGTGGAGTTGAGCTTGGCGGTCTTATAGATCTTTTTGAAAAGACCTGCTTCGGTGGATATGTTCCTGATGAAGCCGAGTGGAAAATGGTCTATGCAGAGTACAAGGCACAATGGAAAAAGCTCACAAAGCGTGAGAAAACTTCTTTGGAGCTTGATAAGAATATGTAATGAAATGGCTGTGCGGGAAAAATCACGCACGGCTATTTTTTGTGTATAAAAAAGGCTGCCGTATAAAACAGCAGCCTGAGAGTGTAAAAAAATCTCCAAAATAGCAGGACGTCAAGGACGCCCACTGTATCTGATATTTAATTAAAGTGAAGCGAGAAGATCGCTCATTGCGTAAAGTCCTGCCGGCTTTCCACAAAGGAAAACGCCTGCATTCACCGCACCCACAGCGAATACCTGCTTTGAATGAGCTTCGTGCTTGAGGGAGATGACTTCATCTCTGCCTGCAAAGATTATCTCATGCTCGCCAACAATAGTGCCACCACGGACAGAGTGCATACCGATCTCGGTCTTTTCTCTCTTTGCTCTTACAGAATGACGATCGTAAACATAGTGATACTTGTTGTCAAGCTCCTCGTTTATTGCGTCTGCAAGCATGATAGCAGTGCCTGACGGAGCGTCTATCTTCTGGTTATGGTGCTTCTCGATTATCTCGATATCATACTGACCGCCAAGAACTTTTGCGGCAGTTTTTGCAAGATTTGCAAGAAGATTGATACCAAGGGTCATGTTGAATGTGAAGAAAACAGGTATCTGCTCGGAAGCCTTGTGTATCTTCGCTGTATCTTCCTCGGTGTAGCCTGTTGTTGCGATAACAAGTGCAGTGCCGTTTGAAAGGCAATAGCTGAGAAGTCCGTCCAGTGCGGAAGGGTGTGAGAAGTCGATTATTACATCAGGCTTTTCAGGCAGGTCGGCAGGCTCTTTTGCTACAGGGAAGTCTGCATAAGCCTCGCCAAATTTGTCGATACCTGCGCTTACTGTGCAGTCGTCACGCTCTGATATAACGTCATATATGAACCTGCCCATTTTTCCGCAGGCACCGCATATTGCGATCTTTGTCATTTATATCATTCCTTTTCTTTTTGATTTGTAGATAAACGTAAGTGATAATGTCAAAGACAGCGTTTGGGCTGTCGGGGATGCCAACCCTTACATTAGTACAATTTTATAACGGTAAACATAAAGGGCGAATTTCTCCGCCCTTTGTATTTTTTTTACTTGATAAGTCCGAGAGCGTTCATTGACGCTTTCAGCTTTTCTATCTTATCATCGCTCATTCTTACAAGAGGCAGACGGCACTCGCCGACCTCAAAGCCCATAAGGTTAAGAGCTTCCTTGACAGGGATAGGATTTACGTCGCTGAAAAGTGCCTTTGCAAAACCAAGGGTCTTGAATACCTTTTCTCTTGCTTCCTCGTACTTTCCATCAAGGCAGAGCTGTGTGATCTCATGTGTTTCAAATGGCATACAGTTGGAAAGAACTGAGATAACACCCTTTCCGCCCAGAGCCATGATAGGAACTATCTGATCGTCGTTGCCTGAATAGATATCAAGGTCATCGCCGCAGAGAGCTGCCACCTGTGTTATCTGGCTGATGTTTCCGCTTGCTGCCTTGATAGCAACGATATTGTCTATCTTTGCAAGTTCACGGCAGGTCTCAGGAAGAATGTTCACACCTGTTCTTGACGGTACGTTGTAAAGAATGATAGGCAGTGTAACAGCCTTTGCGATAGCGGAGAAGTGTGCGATAAGTCCTGCCTGTGAAGTCTTATTATAATAAGGTGTAACACAAAGCAGAGCGTCAGCACCAAGCTCCTCAGCCTTCTTAGAAAGGTTTACGGCATACTCTGTATGGTTTGAGCCTGTGCCTGCGATAACAGGAATTCTGTGATTTGTCTTTTCAACAGCATAGCGGATACACTCGATATGCTCCTCATCTGTCATGGTAGCACTTTCGCCTGTTGTTCCGCAGATTATGATAGCGTCGGTGCCGTTATCGATGTTGAAATCGATAAGCTCGCCCAGCTTGTCAAAGTTGATAGAGCCGTCAGCGTTCATAGGTGTAACGATAGCAACGCCTGCACCTGTGAAAATAGTCTTTTTCATAAACAGCACTCCTTTCGTGCGTATATATGTGTTATATTAGTCAAAATAGCCCTTTGCTGCAAGAAGCTCAGCCAGCAGAACTGCTCCGCCTGCCGCACCTCTCAGTGTATTGTGTGAAAGGCAAACGAACTTATAGTCATACTGTGAATCTTCTCTCAGTCTGCCTATAGAAACTGCCATGCCGCCCTCAAGGTTTCTGTCGAGCTTAGCTTGTGGACGATCGTCCTCTGTGAAGTAGTTAAGGAACTGCTTTGGAGCGCTTGGAAGCTGAAGCTCCTGTGGAACACCGCTGAAATCTTTCCAAGCCTGAAGGATCTCTTCCTTAGAAGGTTTATTCTCAAATGATACGAAAACTGCTGCTGTGTGACCGTCGGAAACAGGAACTCTCAGGCACTGTGTTGTGATAGCTGGAGCTGTTGCGTCAACGATAACATCGCCCTCGATATGACCCCAGATCTTAAGAGGCTCTTTCTCAGACTTTTCTTCCTCGCCACCGATATAAGGGATAACGTTGTCAAGGATCTCAGGAAAGCTTTCAAATGTCTTGCCTGCGCCTGAAATTGCCTGATATGTGCAGGCAAGAGCCTTTGTTACCTTATACTTATCCATGAGAGGAGCAAGGGCAGGAACGTAAGACTGGAGTGAGCAGTTAGACTTAACTGCGATAAATCCTCTCTTTGTGCCAAGTCTTTTTCTCTGTGAAGCGATTATCTCGATATGCTCAGGGTTTACCTCAGGAATGACCATTGGAACATCAGGAGTATGTCTGTGTGCGGAGTTGTTTGATACAACAGGGCATTCAGCCTTTGCATACTTTTCTTCAAGGGCTCTTATCTCGTCTTTCTTCATATCAACTGCGCAGAATACGAAATCTACCATTGAAGCGATCTTCTCAACGTCCTCCTCGGCGTTCAGAACTGTAAGCTCACCGATAGCTTCCGGCAGAGGCTCTGAAAGCTTCCACTTGCCTGCAACTGCGTCCTTGAGCTTTTTGCCTGCCGAACGTGGTGAAGCGGCAACGCATACTACATTGAACCATGGGTGTTTGTCAAGAAGCAGAGAAAATCTCTGACCTACCATTCCTGTTGCACCGATGATACCGACATTGTACTTTTTCATATTAAAACTCCTTTTCCTGTGCCATGGTAACAATTTTCTTTGGCGTTATACACTAAAATATGCCGCTGTTCAAATGTTATTTTGCACAAAACATAAAAAATAAACAAATAATAAAAAAACTGGTTGAAAACCAGTTCATCATACAATATAATAAGAATGTTGACATAAAAATTTATGCCGATAGCACTCCACCATTTGTAATGATGACAACTGATAGTCTATTAAACTAACAGTCAGCAGGAGTGTTCCCGATACTCCGCTTCGGCAGTTTTACCTTTCTCATTTACCATAGGCGTTGGGACGCTGTTGTGTGGGGTCACACGAAAAATGATACTCATTTCAACTGCACCTCTATCTGTTCTGTTTAATGATAACAAATATTTAGCGTTCTGTCAATACATATAGATAAAAATATTTTAATTTTCTGTAAATTAATAAGTTTATATGAAATTAAATGGCTTTAAAGAATGCTGACAGTTGTTGGAATAAGGACTTTGAGAATGGTGAGAGTGGGACGTAGAGGACGCTGTTCCCTACATTATTATAATTATTATATTTTAAATAAATAGGAGATATTTAAAATGCTTGATATCAACAATATGAAAAGATCGGATTTTTATTATGACCTGCCTCAGGAGCTTATTGCACAGACCCCTGTCGAGCCTAGAAATGCTTCGAGAATGATGAAGATAAACAGGCAGACGGGAGAGGTGGTACACGACCATTTCTATAATCTATGCAACTATCTTAAAAAAGGTGACTTGCTTGTGCTTAACGACTCAAAGGTGCTTCCTGCGAGGATATACGGCGAACGTGAGGACACAGGCTCGTTCATTGAGTTTTTGCTTGTGGAGCAGAAAGAGAACATGGTCTGGGAGATTCTTTGCAGACCTGGCAAAAAAGCCAAGATCGGCACAAGATTTGTTTTTGGCGGTGGTAAGCTGAAGGCGGAGATAATTGATGTGCTTGAGGACGGAAACCGTATCGCACGATTTGAGTGCGAGGAGAATTTCTTTGCCACACTTGACGAGATAGGTCAGATGCCTTTGCCGCCTTATATTACTGAAAAGCTGAAGGACAAGGACAGATACCAGACGGTTTATGCTCATGAGCTTGGCTCGTCTGCTGCGCCGACTGCCGGTCTGCATTTCACTGAGCAGCAGCTTGAGGACTTAAAGGCAATGGGTGTGAACATTGCGTATGTTACTCTGCACGTTGGTCTTGGCACGTTCAGACCTGTTAAGGAGGACAAGGTCCTTGACCATAAGATGCACAGGGAACATTATGAGCTTAGCCGTGAAACTGCAGACATGATAAACGAAACGAAGAAAAATGGCGGACGTGTTATTGCGGTGGGTACTACTTCATGTAGGACGCTGGAGAGCGTGGCGGCATTCAATGACGGAAAGATAGTTCCATGCGACGGTTACACGGAGATATTTATTTATCCTGGCTTTGAGTTCAAGGTGCTTGACGGACTTGTTACTAATTTTCACCTGCCTGAAAGCACGCTTATTATGCTTGTTTCTGCATTTATGGGATACGAGAACACTATGAACGCTTATAAGATAGCTGTGGAGGAGAAATACAGATTTTTCAGCTTTGGTGATTGTATGCTAATAATATCTGAGTGAGGAATTAAGGTATCGCCTGCGGCGATGATATCTCATTTCAAACTTTGTTTTACGGAGGTTTTTTCTATATGAATGACGTTAAGTCAGGGGAGAAGAAACGACTGTATTTATATGACAATCTGAAATTTCTGCTTATAGTGCTTGTGGTCTTGGGGCATTTGATAGACGACAGCACTGTCAAGCTTTTTGGTGACGGCGGCGGTGAAACAGGTGTACCGCAGGCAAAGGTTTTTAGCGGCGCATTTCTGTTTCTGTATGCTTTTCATATGCCGTTGTTTATATTCATATCAGGACTGTTCAACAGGGGTCATGATGACGGCAGGAAAGTGCTTGGAAAGACGCTTGGATTTGTTGTTATCGGAATGTTAATGAAATGCCTGAATTATTGGTCGCAGGTAAGATTTCAGACGGATTTTGACAAGGAAAACAGTGATGGCGAGATTTTCTTTGACCTTTTAGGCGGCGACGGTGTATATTGGTATATGTTCGCAATGGCGGCATTTATGGTGATTTGCTATCTGTTAAGAAACAGCAGACCTTGGGCGGTGCTTACGACGGCTATGGTTACGGCACTTGCGGCAGGGTATGACCCTAGCGTGGGCGATGAATATGAGCTATCCAGGATAGTGGTGTTTTTCCCGTTTTACTACTGCGGATATGTGCTTGACCCTGAAAAGGTGGCTGATTTTGTGAAGAAGTGGTATGTAAGGGTGCTGTCCTTGGGAGTGATAGGCATTTGGACTTATTTCTGCTTTGGAAAAACAAAGCTTGTTTATCCGCTGAGAATGCTTCTTACGGGAAGAAACTCTTATTTTTCCATATCTGAAGCAACGGACATGGATTGCACTTTTTTGAGCAGGCTTCTTGTTATGGGTATCTCGGCACTGCTTTGTTTGGCGGTGCTTGGTATTGGGCTTGATGTGAAGATTCCACTGATAACAAAGTGCGGTTCCAGGACTTTGCAGGTGTACTTCTGGCACAGAACTATAGTTTATATGCTCACATACTATGGTTATCAGGCATATCTTGCAAAGGCTTTTCCTGAACGTTGGGAGCTTTATCTGGCACTTACAGCGATACCTATTGTATTGGTGCTTTGCATAAAAATATTTGGTGTGCCTCTGGATATGGTGCTTAAAGGAATAAGGGGCAGGAATGATATCATAAAGGAGAACGGAAATGGAAAATAACTTTTTTAAGAGCGTTATTGACGCAGACGATGCACCTGTGGTTATTTGCGACCTTGAGCATACGATAGTATATATGAACCCGACAGCGGTCAAAAGATATGAAAAGCGTGGAGGAGCGGCTCTTGTGGGCAGATCCATAAAGGGCTGTCACAACGGGGATTCTAATGCCAAGATAGAACAGGTCATTGCATGGTTCAAAAAGGACAAGGGCAACAACAAGGTGTATACTTTCCACAACGAAAAGGAAAATAAGGACGTTTACATGATAGCTCTCAGAAATGATGAGGGAGAGCTTATTGGATATTATGAAAAGCATGAGTACAGAACAAGAGAAAGTATGGCTATGTACGATCTTAGAAATGGTGAGAATTAATGGATAAGATCATTGATCTTTCGCTGCCTGAAAAATGCAGGATTCTTGCTGTCAGCGATATCCATACCCATTGGCAGCTTTTTGATAGACTGCTGAAAAAGGCAAAATATGATCCGCAAAATGACTATCTTGTGATAGTCGGCGACATACTTGAACATGGCAGTGACAATATAAAGACCCTTGAATATGTCAAGGCTCTTTGCGATAAAAGCGACAAGGCAATATTATTAATGGGCAATAATGACATAATGTGCTCGAGAATGGCTTATCACTATGAGTTCAAGCGGTTTCAGCAGCAGTTTTACCGAAATGAGCATAACACGTTCAGGCAAATGGCTAATACGCTGGGATATGTTGACTGCTGGGAGGGCAACTGGCTTGAGATAAGAGAAAAGGTTGTTGAGAAGTATGGTGAGCTGTTATCTTTTATCAGAGAGCTTCCAACGTGCCTTGAAACAGAGGAATATGTTTTTGTTCATGGAGGACTTGAAAACCGTCCTGATTGGAGAAATACAGATGATATTTATGCTATAACTGTTCCGTGGTTTTTACGGAAAGAAAATCCAACAGGAAAGCAGCTTGTATTCGGGCATTATCCCACATACAATTATAAGCGTTCAAATGTGACTAATCTTCCGATAATCGACAGCAAAAAGAAAATGATATGTATTGACGGCGGAATGACTATCAAGAAGGCTTGTCAGATGAATTTGTTTATCATTGATAAGTGCGGCGAGAACTATTCTCATAGAATAATTTGGGATACAGATGTGCCAAAGAAAACTGTTTTAAAGGATTTTTCATGTGACATGAAACCTGTTTATATTGATTGGGAAAAGCAGGATATAACGATAATTGAGAAAAATGGATATATGACAAAGGTCAGAGATGAGTATTCAGAGGGCGAGGGTCTTATTCCTGACCGTGAAATATATTTTTTTGATGAAAAGCCTCATGTATATCAGTTTTTGTCATCGTTTCCTGCTGTCAGAAAAGGTGAGCGGGTATCGGTCTTTGATGAAGATGAAACAATGTCTTTGGTAATTACGGAAAATGCCACAGTCGGCTGGCTGCCGTCTGATATAATAGAATGATAAAGGAGAATTTATGTTTACATTACTTAAACAAGAGGGTGCTGCACGCAGGGGGCAGTTTGAAACTGTTCATGGAACTATACAGACGCCTGTTTTTATGAACGTGGGAACTTCGGCGGCAATAAAGGGCGGAGTTTCTTCCATTGATTTAAAAAACGAGCTTAAAACGCAGGTGGAGCTTTGCAATACCTATCATTTGCACGTCAGACCGGGTGACGACATTATATACAAAATGGGCGGACTTCACAAGTTCATGAACTGGGACAAGCCTATTCTTACAGACAGCGGTGGATTTCAGGTATTTTCTTTGGCCAAGCTGCGTAAAATCAAAGAGGAGGGCGTGTACTTCAACTCTCACGTTGACGGTCGCAGGATTTTTATGGGCCCTGAGGAGAGTATGCAGATACAATCGCACCTTGCGTCTACTATTGCAATGGCGTTTGACGAGTGTGTGGAAAACCCTGCTGAGCATAGCTATTCAAAGGCAAGCTGTGATAGAACGGTAAGGTGGCTTGAGAGATGTGTCGCTGAGCAGAAAAGGCTCAACGGACTTGAGGAGACTATAAACAAGCATCAGATGCTGTTCGGTATCAATCAGGGAGCTATCTTTGATGATATCCGTATCGATCACGCAAAAGCGATCAGTGAGATGAATCTGGATGGTTATGCGGTAGGTGGACTGGCTGTAGGAGAAAGCCATGAAGAAATGTACCATATCCTGGATGTGACCGTACCTCATCTGCCACTGGAAAAGCCAACGTATCTGATGGGTGTCGGAACCCCGGCCAACATTCTGGAAGCAGTAGATCGTGTTGTGGACTTTTTCGACTGTGTATACCCGAGCCGAAACGGCCGTCACGGACATGTATACACAAACCAGGGAAAGAGAAACCTGTTCAATGCCAAATATGAACTGGATCAGCGTCCGATCGAAGAAGGATGTCAGTGTCCGGCCTGCCGAAATTACAGCCGCGGCTATATCCGTCATCTGTTAAAAGCGAAAGAGATGCTGGGTATGCGTCTTTGTGTACTCCACAATCTGTATTTTTATAATACCATGATGACGGAGATCCGTGATGCCTTGGATGCAGGCCGCTTTGCAGAATATAAAAGACACAAGCTGGATTCCATGGCTACACCGTTGGAATAAGCTGTAACTGTCGGAGCTTAGAGGAATTTCATACAATTTTATGCAAAAAGACTTGCCCCTTAAGCTATTTTTGTGTATCATACTTACTTGTACAGAAAGTTTTACAGGCGTAATACGCCGGAATGGAGGAACAAATGGGTATTTTATTAACTGAGTCAGAGGCTGCTGCAGCAGGTTCCGGAACCAGCATGATCGTTATGCTTCTTGTATATGCAGTATTGATCGGTGCAATGTGGTTTTTCTTTATGAGACCGCAGAAGAAGGAACAGAAGAGAGTAGCTGCAATGCTGTCCAACTTAGAGACAGGTGACTGCGTTCTGACCACTTCCGGTTTCTATGGTATCATTATTGATATTACTGATGATACCGTTATCGTAGAGTTCGGTAATAACAAAAACTGCCGTATCCCTATGGAGAAATCTGCCATCAGCAAGGTTGAGAAGGCTGGAGAGAACTAAGAAGCAGTGAAAAAGGAGCAATGCCGGGATAAGGTATTGCTCCTTTTTACGTGTATGACACACTTGATAATTTGATCTATTTTAATGTGCATAATTGCATTTATGTTAATTTTCAATGTTGAAATTTCATATAGTATCAGTTATTATGAAATAAGTATTTTACGTAAAAATACAGGAAATATCACAGGAAACGAGGAAAATAACACTATGGAGTTACATATTACCTGTATTCCCGGCGACGGCATCGGACCGGAGATCGTCAGGGAGACGAAAAAAGTTTTAGACAAAGTTGCGCATAAATATGGTCATAAAATGATCTATAAGGATATTTTAATGGGTGGAGCTTGCATTGATGTCCATGGAGTCCCTCTGACAGAGGAAGCTATTGCGGATGCCAAAGCGGCAGATGCGGTGCTGATGGGATCCATTGGCGGTAATACCACCACTTCCCCCTGGTACAAATTACCTCCCGAGAAGCGCCCGGAAGCAGGACTTCTGGCAATGCGCAAGGCGTTGAATCTGTTTGCTAATTTAAGACCGGCAGTGCTCTATGATGAGCTGGCAGCGGCGTGTCCGCTGAAGGAGGAAATCAGCAAAGCGGGATTTGATATGCTGATCATGAGAGAATTGACCGGCGGACTTTATTTCGGTGAACGCAGGACCATCGAAGAGAACGGCGTGAGAAAAGCTATCGATACCCTGACCTATGATGAGAACGAGATACGCAGGATCGCCATCAAAGGCTTTGATATTGCCAGAAAGCGCAGGAAAAAGGTAACCAGCGTGGATAAGGCTAATGTATTGGATTCTTCCAGACTGTGGAGAAAAGTCGTGGAGGAGGTAGCAAAGGACTATCCCGATGTGACACTGGAACATATGCTGGTAGACAATTGCGCCATGCAGCTGGTGAAGGATCCTGCACAGTTTGATGTGATCCTGACAGAGAATATGTTCGGAGATATCCTCTCCGATGAGGCAAGTATGGTGACCGGTTCCATCGGAATGCTTTCCTCCGCAAGCTTAAATGAGACAAAGCTTGGTCTCTATGAGCCGAGCCATGGTTCTGCACCGGATATCGCAGGCCAGAACAAGGCAAACCCCATCGCAACCATTCTTTCCGCTGCTATGATGCTGAGATATTCTCTGGATCTTGATAAAGAAGCAGATGCTGTGGAAACAGCAGTACAGAAGGTTCTTACAGAGGGTTACAGAACAGGAGATATCATGTCTGACGGATGCAAGCTTGTCGGAACCAGAGAGATGGGCGATCTGATCGCAGATGCCATTGCATAAATAAAGCGGGACAGAGAGAAGAAAACGAAACAGAACAGAAAAAACCGGTACCTGGAAGAGGAAGTCTATAAACAGATACCGGATCTTATCGTAAAGAATAAAAAGGAGAGACCTTAAAAATGAAAAGTGATACCGTAAGAAAAGGCACACAGCAGGCACCACATCGTTCCCTGTTCAATGCCCTTGGAATGACAAAGGAAGAAATGGACAAACCACTGGTAGGAATCGTAAGTTCTTATAACGAGATCGTACCGGGACATATGAACCTTGACAAAATTGTAAATGCTGTAAAGCTCGGCGTTGCAATGGCTGGCGGCACACCGGTTGTATTTCCGGCGATCGCAGTATGTGACGGAATCGCAATGGGACACGTTGGAATGAAATATTCCCTTGTAACACGTGACCTGATCGCAGATTCCACAGAGGCCATGGCACTGGCTCATCAGTTCGATGCTCTG
>OKVC01000586.1_pt1 | contig 16029 bp, 8 predicted proteins | sample 1606641 | NCBI WGS metagenome assembly OKVC01 (sample SAMEA3882518, study PRJEB24775) | human gut metagenome | biome: human-associated habitat; feature: intestine environment; material: feces | place: Netherlands | collected 2009/2010
GGGATAAACGCTGAAGGCATCTAAGCGTGAAGCCCCCCTCAAGATGAGATATCCCATTCGAAAGAAGTAAGACCCCTTGAAGACGACGAGGTAGATAGGGCAGAGGTGGAAGTGCCGTAAGGCATGGAGCTGACTGTTACTAATCGGTCGAGGGCTTGACCTGAATGGTTGTGTTCACAGAAATGGAATGATAGATGTGTAGTGTATGCGGTTTTGAAGGTATATCAAATATCTTCAATTAAATAATCCTCGATAGCTCAATGGTAGAGCATTCGGCTGTTAACCGAAGGGTTGTTGGTTCGAGCCCAACTCGGGGAGCTAAAATGAAGAAGCGATACAGAAATGAGAAATCATAACTGTATCGCTTTTTTGCTGTCTGTAGCCATTAAGAAACGCCATCTAACATTTTGACGGTTTTCCATAACATTTCTTCCTGTTCATGGAAGAAAGATTTCGTTATAATAAAATCAGACAGATCACGGAACATGTGCAGAGTCAGGAGTCGTGTCAAGGCGGAACTTTTTCCGATAGGCACTTGGCGTCATGCCCTGCTTCTGGCGGAAGGCTTTGGTAAAAACTTCGGCATTCCGGTAACCACAGGAAAAAGCGACCGTTTCGATGGAGAGATCCGTATACGATAAAAGCTCGAGCGCACGCGTGATCCGGCAGGAAGAAAGATAGTCCTGCGGTGAGGTATGGAGATATTTCTGAAACAGGGTATAAAGGTAACTCCGGTTGATGCAGACATATCTGGCAATATCCGAGACAAGAATTTCATTGGAATAATTATTTCGGATAAACTCAACGGCTTTTTCCACGTAAAGATTGCCGCTCTCCCGTGCAGAAGGATCGGCAAGCGTGATTTCGCGGGAAAGAATTGAGAAAAACTGGTACAGACAGCCTTCCAGAAGATACTGGTCCGAGGTGTCATAGGTATTGTGCTTTTGCATCTGAAACAAGAGGGACTGCAGTTCACCGGAAAAGTTGCACTGGTAGACAGGGTGCTCCTCGGAAAGACCGAGTTCCTGTACATAAGAGGCAGCTTTTTCGCCGTCAAAACCGATCCAGAGATATGTCCAGGGATCATCCGCATCGGCTTCATAGTAGGTGCGGACATTTGGCATCAGGAAAAAGCCCTGTCCGGCGGTTAAACGGTAAGTGCGGTTTCCGATGGTAAAAGTGCCTTTCCCGGAAATAATATAGTGGATCACGTAATTGGGGCGTACAGCCGGGCCGTAGCTGTGGAACGGCTGGCAGGCTTCGTAGCCGCAGAAGCAGAGATAAAGATCCGAAAATTTATGCTTTTGGACGGGAAGTGTCCAGGAAGTTTCCATAAGTATACCTCACAAAATGAATCATCAGAAAAGCCGGAATGTCACAAAAGGATGAGATTCCGAAATGTCAGTAAAATTATATCGTGTTTTGCAGGATACTGCAAGCCGCTGTAGGAAATCAAAGGCCCGGAGTAGCAGCCTTTGCGGTTCACACAGCACCGGAACACTTGCTGTTCGGGTATGTAAGAAAGTGATTTTGGTGTGAGCAGCCCGAAAAAATGCGATAAGATAAAGGAGAAAAAATCATGGCAATCAAAGTAAGTGAAAATGGACGGTTATTTACCCTCCAGACAAAAGACAGTAGTTACCAGATGTTCGCAGATGACAAAAATGTGCTTCTGCATCTCTACTATGGAGAAAAAATCGGTGAGGAAAATCTTTCCGGTCTGATTTTCTGTACGGATATGGGATTTGCAGGAAATCCGGAGGAAGCAGGCCCTAACCGGAAATATTCTCTTGATACACTTCCGCAGGAAATTCCGGGAAGTGGTGTCGGTGATTTCCGTGATGATATGATTGATATCCGCCACGCGGACGGCAGCTTTGCAGCAGATTTTCGTTTCGATTCGTTCGAAATTCTGGATCATTCCTATGCCATTCCGGGAATGCCGGCGCTGTACGATACAGAGAAAGAAAAAGGCGAGACTCTTGTTATTACAATGACGGAGAAGGCTTCCGATATTGTGCTGAAGCTGTTTTACGGTGTATTTGAAAAGGAAAATGTAATTACGAGAGCGGCAAGACTCGAAAATCACGGAGAAACGGCGATTGAGCTGGAAAAAATGCTGTCATTCAGCATGGATCTGATGTATGAAAATTATGAGATGATTTATTTCTCGGGTCGTCATGCGATGGAGCGCACGGCAGAGCGGATTCCGGTGCAGCATGCAAAAGTCGAGATCGGCAGCACCCGCGGTACATCGAGCCATCATTACAATCCGGCTGTGATCCTCTGCGAGGAGGGTGCGGGTGAGACACACGGTTCCTGCATCGGCGCATGCCTCGTTTACAGCGGAAACTTTGTTGCGGCAGCACAGAAGGATCAGAAAAATCAGACCCGTTTTCAGATGGGTATTCATCCGACCAATTTCTGCTTCCATCTGGAAAAAGGAGAGGCGTTCGATACCCCGCAGGCAATCTTAAGCTATTCCGGAACCGGCCTTACCAAACTGTCACAGCAGTATCATGAGATCATCCGCGAGCATATCTGCCGCGGCGCATACAAGCATGCCAAACGACCGATTCTGATCAACAACTGGGAAGCAACCTATTTTGATTTCAACGAAGAAAAAATCCTGAAAATTGCAGAGCAGGCGCAAAAGCTTGGCATTGAGATGCTGGTGCTTGACGATGGCTGGTTTGGAAAACGAGAGGATGATAACAGTGGCCTCGGCGACTGGTTCGTCAACGAGAAAAAGATGAACGGCTCCATGGCGCAGCTTGCAGAAAAAATCCATAGGATGGGCATGAAATTCGGTCTCTGGTTTGAGCCGGAGATGATTTCCGAGGACAGTGATCTTTACCGTGCACATCCGGATTGGGCATTTGCAATTCCTGGCCGTGTGCCGAATCACAGCAGAAATCAGCTTGTACTTGATATGACGCGTGAGGATGTGCGTGAGTATCTGCTGGAGCGTCTGACAACCATTGTTCATGATGCAAAGATCGATTATGTCAAATGGGATATGAACCGCAGCGTCTGCGATGTTTACAGCCATGTGGCAGCTCAGAACAGAAACGGGGAGCTGTATCACCGCTACGTACTCGGCGTTTATGATCTGCTCGAGCGTTTCCTTGCCGCATGCCCGGATCTGCTGCTTGAGGGCTGCAGCGGAGGCGGCGGACGATATGATGCCGGTATGATGTATTACTCCCCGCAGATCTGGTGCAGTGATAATACCGATGCGATCAACCGTCTTTCTATCCAGTACGGAAGCTCGTTCTTCTACCCGATCAGTACCGTTGGTTCCCACGTTTCTGTATGCCCGAACCATCAGACCGGCCGTGTGACACCGTTCCGGACAAGAGGCGATGTGGCGCTGGCAGGAAGCTTTGGATATGAGATGGATCTGAATAAGATTTCAGAGGAAGAAAAAGAGATGGTAAAAGAGCAGGTTGCTGCGATGCATGAATATTACGAGCTCACACACGAAGGCCTGTATTACCGTCTGACCGGACTGAAAAAACAGGATTTCATGGCATGGGAGTTCGTGGCAAAGGATCAGAGCCGCGCACTGCTTACGATCGTAAAGACTGACGCAGAAGGAAATATGCTTCCGGTTCACACGAAAGTGTGCGGTCTTGCAGAGGATAAGCTGTACCGCTGCAGCCTGGACCAGGAAGTCCGCCTTGGCCGTACCTGGAACCGTGCGGGGCTGACCCTGCATCAGGTGCTGGAAGAGTATGAGAGTATCCGGGTCGAATTTACAGAAGTAAAATAAAAAAGATAAGAAAAATCTTCAACTGGATTTTTGGAGGAGGGAACCTCAATCTGGTTGGAGATTTTTTTGCATAAAGAAAATCAAAGCAGGAGGGAAGAAACGTACTCTTTACAGTGCAAAAATAGTTGTGATACAATAAGCAAAAGAAATTTTCTGACAGAAAATAAAGATGGAACTGTCAAGAAAGGAAATTGTACATGAGAAACAGAAAAAACTGTTTAGCTGTTCTTCTGATGACAACTATTGTGGTAATGGGATGTGGAAATCAGCAGGTGGAAAAGGAGAATCCATCGGCTGTCTACGAAAGAGCATCCAGTGTCCAGGATGAGTCAGAAGATGGTGAAAAAGAGTTTCTTTCTACATACCAGAATATTATAATCACACTTCCAGAAGGCTGGAATGTAATGAGAGATGAGAAAATCCAATGTAGTTTCATATCGGAAGATGGGGAAAGTCTTGAGATATCGTATCGGGAAGGAATGGCAAAAGTAGTGCTTATGGATTTTCCGGAGGACGAAGAGAGCGCTGAAAATTTGCTCTACCCGAATGAAATAACAGGGGAAAACAGCATCAGCGATTTTATGGTGAAAACAGCTAACGAAGGAAAAGATAACGAGAGTTCCTTTTATCGTTTCCAGGTAAAAAATTCCCTGCAGATTCCGATTGCATTTTTCTGCGGGGTGAAAACGGAGAATGAAGGGTATCAGATCATATGGAAAAAAGGAAGCGGCAGCAACGATACACAGCAAATCGTGCCGGAAATACTGGAGTCTCTGCAGTTCCCGGACAATGAGCTGCTGACAGAAACATTTCAGACGGCCTGCCAGGAGCAGAAAAGAGCGCTGGAAGCAGAAAATAATTCGGATGGCGTGAAAAAGCAGAAAGGAAAGAAAACAGTCACCTGTATCTCCCCGGTCAATGTACGCACGGAACCCAACATCAGCACAAGCCAGGTCCTCGGAGCTCTGACGACAGGGGAAGAAGTGGAAATGCTCGGAAAAGAGAATGGATGGTACAAGATTTCGTATGAGGGAAAAACGGCGTATGTGTATGAAGACTATGTGAAAGAAAAAGAAAATTAAAAAAATGATATTTTCAAAAAAGCTGCCGAAGCAAACAGAACCGGCAGCTTTTTTGAAATAATTTTGAAAAAGAAAAATCCCGGAAACCATCTGTTTCCGGGAAAATAGAGGCGTCGACCGGATTTGAACCGGTGGATACTGGTGTTGCAGACCATTGCCTTACCACTTGGCTACTGCGCCATATGTAATTAAATGACTCCAACGGGAATCGAACCCGTGTTACCGCCGTGAAAGGGCGATGTCTTAACCGCTTGACCACGGAGCCGAAGTTTTTGATTTGTCTGCCGTGATTTTTGCTCAGCGACAAGTAGTATATTATCATAAGAAAACGAGTTTGGCAAGTGTTTTTTGAAAAAAAATCAAAAATTTTTGAGATTTGTGTTGCCGTGCATTCAGAAGGAAAAAATTTGATGTTTCGCTGTGTAAGAAAGTGATTTATCTTTGCGTAGATATAAAAAGGGAACAGAAAAATTTGCCGGGTCAGGGCATGGCTTTTCGATATTCTTCCGGTGACATACCAAAAGTCCGGCGGAAAATGCTGGCAAAATAGCTGGGGCTTTCAAATCCGGTATCCAGAGCAATTTCCAAGATAGAAAGCGAGCTGCCGGTAAGAAGATCTGCGGCTTGGGTTACGCGGTACTGGTTGATATAGGAAATAGGCGTTGTGTGAAAGTGCGTTTTGAAGAAACGACAAAAATATTGTGGATTCATATTGAGTATAGCAGCAAGATCTGAAAGACGAATTTTGGAATCATAGTTATCCTGAATATAACGTAAGAGTTTTTTACACTGATCAGATCTTTCTTTTTTACGAGTGCAGAGGGGTTCCGGATGAAGAAAAAGCTGGTATTGCGCCAGAAGTGCAAGAATCCGATACATGTCACTTTTGATCAGAAGAAACCAGCCGATGGGTTTGGTATCGTATGCATACAGGATTTCCTGGAAAAGCTCAGATAATGTCAGTACAAATGTTTTCTGTGTCTGAGAGGAGGCTTCAGCAGCAGAAAGCTCTTCCAATGGAAAAGCCGGAAGAAGCAGTTGATGAGAGAGCAGCGGACGAATCCAGTCTGCTTCACAGGAATCCAGATAGGCACATGAGAGAATTTCTGGAAGAAATACAAGGGCATGGTGAACCGAAGGGGTAGTTCCAATGCTGCAGAGCTGATGCAGTTCGTGACTGTTGATGAAAAGAAAAGTACCTTCGGAAATTGTCCGGGTTTCAGTTTTCAGTGTCAGAGTGAGAGTACCTTTTTCAACCCAAATCCATTCTAATTCTTTATGCCAGTGAAAAGGAACAGAGAGCCCGCCATGCGCATAATCCTGATGATAGATATGGAGCGGAACAGGTTCGGTTCCATGCACGGTAAAATCCCGGATTCCGCCAGAAAGAACAGGGGAACAAGATTCAGGAGAAAAGAGCTCTTTTGAACGTTCTTTTTTCATAAAAGTCAAAATCCTTTCATTAAATACGAAAATCAGGTTAGAAAATATAAGATAATATCATTATACTGCTCTTATAGGAAAAAAGAAAGAGAGGACAGAAAATGAAAAGAGAGTGGTGGCATAGCTTAACCGTATATCAGATTTACACCAGAAGCTTCTGTGACAGCAACGGAGACGGCATCGGCGATTTTGGAGGGATTCTGCAGAAGCTGGACTATCTGCAGGAGCTTGGTATTGGAGCCATCTGGCTTTCGCCTTTTAACGATTCTCCTAATTACGACAATGGATATGATGTCAGTGACTATTATAAAGTAATGGAAGAAGCGGGCACAATGGAAGAGCTGGAAGAACTGATCGCAGCCTGTGAAAAGCGGGAAATTGTGGTCATGATGGATCTTGTTTTAAATCATAGTTCCCATCTGCACCCATGGTTCCTGGAAGCCAGAAAGGATCGAAACAGTAAATACCATGATTTTTACATCTGGAAGGAAGGAACGAAGGAGCAGCCGCCAGAAGGCGGCGGAGCATTCTTTGGAGGAAGCACCTGGGAATGGGTGCCGGAGGTTCAGGAATATTATTATCACAGTTTCAGTGTAATGCAGCCGGATCTGAACTGGAAAAATCCGTCGCTTCGGAAAGAGCTGTACCGGATGATCCAGTTCTGGATGGATAAAGGGATCCGTGGCTTCCGGCTGGATGCAATTGACAATATTGTAAAAGATGGACATGGAGGAAATGATACTCATTCAGAGCAGATTCATACATACTTAATGGAAATGAATCAGAATACGTATGGAAAATCAGAACAGATCCTGACAGTGGGGGAAACCGGAGGTGCTACGGTAGAAATGGCACAGCAGTATTCTGATCCGGAAAGCCAGGAGCTCAGTATGATTTTTCAGTTTGAACTGATGGGAATCGATGGCATCCGAAGTGGAAACTGGGATCCGAAACCGTATACGCTGCCGCAACTGAAGCAGCTCTTTGAAAAATGGCAGACGGGACTGGAAGAAAAAGGATGGAACAGCCTGTTCTGGGGAAACCATGATTTTCCGCGTGTCGTATCGCGCTTTGGAAATGACAGGGAACCGTATCGGGAAAAATCAGCAAAAATGTTGGCTGTCCTTCTCCATGGGATGAAAGGAACTCCTTATATTTACCAGGGGGAAGAAATCGGTATGACAAATGTGTCAGGGCTTCGGATCGAGGACTATCAGGATATCGAGTCTGTAAATTTTGCCGAAGACCGTAAAAAAGAAGGCTGGGAGGAAGAAAAAATTCGTACCTATCTTGCACGGAACAGCCGGGACCATGCGCGGACGCCAATGCAGTGGAATGCGGAAAAACACGCCGGATTTACAGCGGGAACACCGTGGATGGCGGAAAATCAGAATTACGAGGAGATCAATGTGGAAAACAGCAGAAAAAATCCGGATTCCCTCTTCTATTTCTATCAAAAACTAATTGCGCTGCGTAGGAAAAATGACACTCTTGTTTATGGGGATTTCCGTCTGATTGAGGAAGAAAATCCGGATATTTTTGCTTATGAGAGAAATCTGGGAGAAAAAAAGCTGATTGTGCTCTGCAATTTCCGGGATACAGCGGCAGAGATGAAAGCCCGATATGATTTGACAAAAGGAACGGTTCTGATTCATAATGATACAGAAAGTCTCACAAAAGAAGTGTGGAAGTTACAGCCGTATGAGGCGTATATAATTGAACTTCTGCAGTAAAGAGACAGAAATGAAAAGCAGCAGGAGAAGAAAACTGCAGGAGCAACTGGAAACAGGAGGGAGAAAATGTATCGCGTTCTTCTTGTAGAAGATGAAGAAATTGAACTGGAGACATTGCGGGATTATATTGACTGGAAAAAGAACGGGATTTCCAGAGTATTTACCGCGCGCAATGGCAGAAGGGCACTGGAGTGCCTGGAAGAAAATATGGCAGATATTGTGATTACGGATATTCAGATGCCAGGAATGAGTGGAATTGAACTGGCAGAGACGATCGTACGCCGGGGATATCCATGCAAAATTGTTTTTCTGACAGGATATGATGATTTTTCCTATATCCATTCCGCTTTTCAGGTGAATGCCGTGGATTACCTTTTAAAGCCATTTACGATTGAAGAAGTAGAAGCATGTCTGAAAAAAGTGAGAAGTGAACTGGAGAAAAGTGAGATAGCAGACTGGTCGCGGAAAACGGCGGCGAAGCAGTTGATGGAAATGGCTTTGCGGGAAAAACAGGAAACAGAGCTTTTACGGAAAAATTTCCGTGGTGTATTTGGAGAAGAACTGGAAGAGTGCAGGTTTGGAATCATAGCGGTTTATGGAAAAACGGAAGAAAACATCTGTAGCCAAATTCAGGAAAAATACAAGGGCATCCGTTACATCAGCAAAACGGAACGGATCAGCATTCTGCTGCTGGCGGGGTATCTGTCGGTGAAAGATACGGCATTTCAGATCTGGAATGATTTGAAAGAAGACGCACCGAGAGCCGTTGGATGGTGCAGTGGAGCATGGACAGCTGACTGCCTGTACGAAAAGGCGGAAAAACTTCGGAACTGTTGTGTTCTGGCATTTCATATGGATCCACCGGAACTTTTCTGTGCAGATGAAAAAGAAACGGAAGAGGAAAAAGCATATCATTTCCGGGAACAGAAGGAGCGGAGAGAAGAAATCTGTCGTCTGGTCAGCAACGGGAAAAAGCAGGAAACGCTGCAGACCATGAAAGATTATTTTCAACAGCTAAAGGGGCTTGCGCCGAAAACATTTGCGGGAGAAGTTTACAATCTCTATATGTATCTATGGAACCGTCTTGTTTTGAGCGATGAACTGCTGGAAAACTGGATGGAAGCAGAAAAAATTTTGAGAGAAAATGAAATTTTTGAAGCAAACAACAGTTATCAGATGCGGGAAAAGATGAAGCAGTATCTGGAACGGATGTTGGCATTTTTTGAAGAACAGAATCAAAATCCAAATTACTATGCCGTTTATCAGGTAAAAACATATCTTCAGGAGCACTGCTCGGAAAGCGCAGATATCGAGAAGCTGGCCGCGGAGGTTGGTTTGTCTCCGAATTATCTGAGGAGCCTGTTTAAAGAGGCAACAGGAAAAACGATTTTGGAATACAATACGGAAATGCGTCTGCAGAGGGCGGCGGAACTGTTAAAGAATAAGAAAAATAAAGTACGGGAAGTGAGTCTGGCGGTTGGATATGAAAATGTTTCTTACTTTGGCGTTGTTTTTCAGAAAAGATTTGGAGTGACACCAAATGAATATCGTAAAATGGTATAAAAATCGGAGTTTTCAGTTTAAACTGGTGATCGGCTATCTGGTACTGGCACTGATTCCAATGCTGTGTGTTACCTGGTACAGTTATGGAAAAACAAGGAATGTGCTTCTTACTGAAGCATATCAGAGTGCAGAACAGGAAGCAGAACGAATTGAAAAAAATTTTTCTACGATGGTCGAGCCTTACGAAACAATTCTGGATGTGCTGTATGTGGATCAGATGCTGAGCGGATATTTGTTTCAGGATTACAGCAACGATTCTTATGAAGATATGTTTTACTATATTGATAAGAAGCTCAGCGAAATCTGTCTGATGAATGCAGGAATTTACAAAATCTGTTTTTACAGCAACAATGAAACGCTTCCGCAGGATAATTATTATTTTTATTCCATGCAGGATCTAGATCGGAGGGAATGTGTGCTGACATTTGATGCGATAGGGGAAACGGTATTCTGTGGGACATCTGGAGACGGAAAAGCATTTCATATGAATCGTCTGATGAATTTTTATCCACAGGGCGGGATGAAGGGCGTACTGTCGTTACAGATTGAAAATCAGCAGATACAGCCCCTCCTCGAAACAATAAATTCCACCGATGAAATTTATCTGGTGGATCAAAAAGGATATATTCTGGCTGCTTCCGAACCGGAAATGGCAGGCCTTCCGATCCGGACCAGAATGCCGGAAGAGGATCTGGAGCAGAAAGCGCAGATTGAGTTTGAGCGTGACGGCATTTCAAAAATCGGAAATATCCAGAGCGGAGTTTTCGGAACAAAAATTCTTGTGATTTCGGATAAGGAGACGGTTTTAAAAGACGCAAAAGCTGTTTCAAGAAGGATGCTGTTCCTGATCCTCTGCAGCGCGGCTATGGTATTTCTCTGCATTATCTGTTACACAAGATGGATTTCCATGCGGGTGCAGAAAGTGGTGTATGCAGCAAAACGGATGGGACAGGGAGAATTTGATTACCGTCTGGAAAATATGGGAGAAGATGAGATCGGACAGATCGGGCTGGCGTTTAATCAGCTCAGTGATCAGATTCAGGAGCTAATTCGGGAAAATTACGAAAAGAAAATCCGGATTCAGACGAGCGAACTGAATCTGCTGCAGGAACAGATCAATCCGCACTTTCTTTACAATGCACTTGCGGTTATTTCAGCACTGGCGATGCGGGAAGGTGGAAAACAGACGATGCAGGCGGTCAAAAATTTGTCCAGCTTCTACCGGATTTCCCTGAATAAGGGAAAACAGGTGCTTTCCATCCAGGAAGAAGTGGAACTGCTGCAGAGCTATCTGAAAATCCAGCAGATGCGTTTTCGGGACAGCGTACAGGTGGAGTATGAGATTGCAAGAGAAGTACTGACATATCGAACCATTAAACTTCTTCTGCAGCCGCTGGTTGAAAATGCCATTCACCATGCGAGAAAAGAGGAAGAAGTTCTCCACATTGCGGTCAGAATTCAAAAAGAAGAAAGGGATGTGGTATTCCAGGTGACAGATGATGGATGTGGAATCGAGGCGGAAAAACTGATTAAACTGCGAAGTTCTCTGCGGCGCTTAGAGGAAGGATATGGACTGAGAAATGTTGCAAACAGGGTTCGTCTGGCTTATGGAGAGGATTATGGTGTCCGAATAGAAAGCCAGGAAGGATATGGAACGACAGTTTCTGTCAGAATTCCAGTAAACGAATAAAAAATCAAACAAAGCAGAAATAACTTCGTATTGTTTGCATAGAAGAGGAAACAGAAACCGGCTGATAAAGGTGATTTTGCCCGTCAGCCGGTTTCTGTTTCGTTAGATATTGACAGAAATCGTAAGAAAACAACAGAATAAAAAAGAGAATTATAAAACTCCGTTAAATCGAGATAGAAATCATAAAAAAGTGAGATTGTTGCAGGACAGACTATCCATTAGAATGGAAACATAGACAGCAAGAGTGTACAAGATGAACAAAAAGAAGAAAGAAGGAGAAGGCATGAAAAAAGAAAACGTGCATGCAAAGCACAAAAAAAGCCTCGCGGAACGGTTCTGGAAACAGAAATATCTGTTTTTACTGTTGCTTCCATCGTTGGTATGGGTCATTCTGATCTGCTATGCACCAATGACAGGACTGTATATGTCCTTCATCAACTACACGCCGCAGGGCAGCGGCTATTTTGCGGATATGGTGAATTCGCAGTTTGTCGGTCTTGACTGGTTCAAGTATTTCTTTTCCACAGATTTCACAAAAATCATGAGAAACACACTGGCAACCAGCTTACTGACACTGTTATTCTCATTCCCGCTGCCAATCATTCTGGCGCTTTGCCTGAATGAAGTTCGAAACCAGAAGGCAAAGAAATTTGTACAGACCGCATCTTATATTCCCTATTTTATTTCCTGGGTTATTGCGGCAAACATTTTCCTTACATTCCTTTCTTCAGACGGCGTCATCAACAATCTGTTAAAATTCCTCGGATTAACCGATGAGTCGATTCTGTTTTTCCAGAAAGGACCATATTTCTGGTGGATCATCGCGATCGCAAATGCGTGGAAGGTACTTGGATACAATGCGATTATCTATATGGCGGCAATCTCCGGCATCAGCCAGGATATGTATGAAGCAGCGGATGTGGATGGTGCGACGAGAATGCAGAAGATTCTGCATATCACACTTCCGGCATTAAAGCCGACCATTATGATTCTTCTGATTCTGGCAATCGGAGGTGTTCTGAATACAGGATATGAGCAGCAGCTGTTGATGTCTAATGATGCTATTTTAAATTATTCTGATGTACTTGATACGTATGCATACCGCTATGGTCTGAAAAACGGAATGTATTCTTACGGTACTGCAGTAGGATTCTTTAAATCCGCAGTCTCCTTCATTCTGGTCATCAGTGCAAATGCACTTTCGAAGAAATTCAGTGATGATAATACGGCACTGTTTTAGGAGGAAGGAAAATGAGAGAAAAAGCAATTAAAATCAAAAGAAAACGTTGTGCCAGTGACTGGTTTCTTGATATTTTCAAAGTGGTTTTTCTGGTGTTAGTTACTGTGATCTGTGTGTATCCGTTCTGGAACATTTTTGTGGTATCCATTAACGATGCAACCGATGCACTGCGCGGCGGGCTCTACTTTCTGCCGAGAAAACTGAGTCTGGCAAGTTATAAAGATATTCTGGGACGTGCCACATTTTTGCATGGCATTCTGATCACTGTACTTCGTACTGCAATTGGTACACCGCTGGCGGTCCTTGTCACGACAGCACTTGCCTATGTGCTTTCCAGAAAAGAGCTGCTGTTCCGGAAACAGCTGAACCTGTTCTTTATCTTCACCATGTATTTTGGCGGCGGAATGGTTCCGTATTATATGGTATTAAAGAGCCTTGGAATGCTGAATAATTTCATTGTATTTATTTTCCCGAACCTGGTAAGTGTTTATAATATGATTCTGGTAAAGAATTATATAGAGGGAATGCCGGCAGAGATTTTTGAATCGGCGAAAATTGACGGAGCAAACGATCTGACAGTTTTCTTTAAAATGGTAATTCCATTGTCCAAGCCGATTATTATGACCATTGCACTGTTTGTTGCAATTACCCATTGGAATTCTTGGTTCGATGCATATTTGTTTACGAATGCACAGTCTTTAAAAACAATGCAGTCCATTTTGGTTGAAATTCTGAATCAGTATCAGACTTCATCAGCGAACCAGGCGGCAAATCAGGCGTCACAGACCATTACGCCGGACAGCATTCGAATGGCTGCTACGATGATTGCGACCATTCCGATTATCATGGTTTATCCGTTTATTCAGAAATATTTTGTTAAAGGAATCATGCTCGGATCTGTAAAGAGCTGATGATAGAAGGAGGAAAAGAAAATGAAGTTCAAAAAAAGTATCGCAATGGCGATGAGTGTCCTGATGGCAGCGGGAATGCTTGCAGGATGCGGATCAAATGGCAGTACATCATCAAGTACTGCATCCGGCAGTGCATCATCTGCATCGGGCGAGGTATCAACAGACGGAGTTACGATTTCTATCTTTGACAAAAACTCCGGAAGCAATACCTTTGATGATCCAGTTGCAAAAGCAATTGAGGAAAAAACAGGTGTCAAAATTCAGGTAGAAAATCCAACCGGAGATCCGCTGGAAAAATTGAACCTGATGCTGACCGGTCAGAATTACCCGGATATCGTCCTGATGGATCGTGGAAATGATATTGTAAACCGTTACATTGAGGCAGGCGCACTGCTTCCGTTGAATGATCTGATCGATGAGTACGGCCCGGATGTAAAAGAGATGTACGGGGAAACCTTAAACAAGAGTCGTTATACCGATGGAAAGAATTACTATCTGAATAACTGGTACGGAGAAGATCCGGATCCGGTAGCCGGTGTTCTGATGCGCTATGATTATCTGTGCGAAATCGTTGGAAAAGACCGCGCAGACAGCGATGAGCCATTTACACAGGAAGAGTATATTGACATTTGTAAGAAATTCAAAGAACTTCATCCGACCATTGACGGAAAAGAGAGTATTGCCATTACCTTTGATGCAGAATCCAAAAACTACGATGGAACATTAAAAGGAATGTATGGTCTGAAAACATATTATCAGGATGGGGACAATCTGGAACATGTTGCCAAAGCACCAAACTTCAAAGAGATGATGTCCTTTGCCAATGAACTGTATACCGAAGGCCTTCTGGACAAAGAGTGGGTTGTCAACAAGAAAAATCAGTGGACGCAGAAACTGTCTGCAGGCAACGTATTCAGTACCTTTGCTTCCTACTGGGATACCGATGCAGCAAATACAGCACTTGCTTCTTCTGTAGGAGAAGATGCAAAATTCTATTCCTATAAAATCCTTGGAAACGGAATCAGCGCAGATGAAACTACTTACTCCGGAAGAAGTACACTTGGCTGGGATGCAATCGCGATCACCAAGAATTGTAAAAATCCGGAAGCAGCCATGAAGATGATCAACTACCTTGCAAGCGAAGAAGGACAGTATCTTCTGATGTGGGGTATTGAGGGAACCAACTGGAATATGGAAGATGGAAAACACGTTCCGAACGATGATCTGATTGAAGGATTCCAGACGGATTTTGACAAAACACAACTGGATACCGGCGTCCGCAAATGGACCTGGTTTGTAAAGAACGGAAATGGTACAGACGGAACTCCATACGATGTAACACAGTATAAAGTAAAAGAGACCCGGCAGGTGGCTATGAATCACTTTGGTGAGAACGACAGATGGGATACCGCAGAGTTTACAGGCCTTACCCCGGCAGGAAGCACTCCGGATGGCTTGAAATGGCAGAAAATCCAGGATATCTACGATCAGGAATATCCGAAGATTGTGAATGCAGACAGCCACGATGCGGCAATGGAAGAGTACGACAAGATGATTTCCGAAATGAATGACGCAGGACTGGAAGATGTAGAAAAAGTTATCACACAGAATTATCAGGAGCGTATGAAACTCTGGAATGAGTAAGCTAAAGTAAAATAAAAAAATCACACACGGAAAAGAACCGGCAGAAATCGAAATACAGATTTCTATGTCGGTTCTTTTTTATCAGAAGAAGCATTGCGATTTTCAAGGAATCTGGATATAATGAGGAAAACTGGAAAAACAGGGAAATCCAACCGCATGAGACAGGAGGCATCGTACATGGCAGCGAAAGAACAGTTAACCGCAATGGAAATGATCTGGGGATTTATGAGTGGGACGACAGGACATATGGGAAAGACGGACTTTGCGCCGCAGAAGGAAGCGTTCGGGGATTTTGCATCTCCGGAGACATATTTTCCGCGTGTGACGCCGGAGAGTGAGGGAATCTCCTCGGAAAAGCTGACGCAGATGCTTCGTGAGCTCGCCGCCGCCCGCCATACGGACATGCATCACCTGCTGGTCCTGCGGAACGGACAGGTCATCTGCGAATGCAATTTCGCCCCATACCGCAGCGGCATCTGGCACGCGACGTATTCGATGTGCAAGAGCATCACCGGCATGGCGGTCGGTTTTCTGATCAGTGAAGGAAAACTTTCCCTGGACGAGAACGTCTATGATATTTTTGAAAAACGAAATGGTCTGCTGCAGAAGATCCTGCGCCCGAATTTGACCGTGGAGCATCTTCTGACGATGAAGAGCGGCGTACAGTTCAATGAGATGGGCGTTGTTTCCGGCAACGACTGGGTGGACAGCTTCTTAAATGCGCCGGTCAAGGGAACGCCGGGCGAAGCGTTTGAGTACAACAGTATGAACACGTATCTGCTGTCTGCAATCATACAGGAGCGCACCGGCATGAAAATGGTAGATTACCTGCGGCCGCGTCTGTTTGAGCCTCTTGGCATCCGGAAAGTCTTCTGGGAGAGCTGCCCGGCAGGGATTACGAAAGGCGGCTGGGGCCTCTTCCTGTGCCCGGAGGACGCGGCCAAGCTC
>OKVC01000587.1_pt1 | contig 15973 bp, 9 predicted proteins | sample 1606641 | NCBI WGS metagenome assembly OKVC01 (sample SAMEA3882518, study PRJEB24775) | human gut metagenome | biome: human-associated habitat; feature: intestine environment; material: feces | place: Netherlands | collected 2009/2010
TCCTCTTTCACTGATTCCGAAAAGAATCGTCAAGACTGGCGTATCTTGCAACGTTTGTATCGTACCGAACTTTTGAAGAATGCCTTTAGCTGTATGTCCGACTCCCGCCTTGGCAGAGGTCAAGATAGCTATGAATGGCTTGTCATCGCGAGTCTTGCGGATACAGAAGTCTTCCATAATGAAATCATTGGATACCGTTATTACTTAGGGCGGGGCATCACTACTTTTGAACCGATGTCAGATCAAAAGTTCGTTTCGCTCTCTTCAAATTATGGGAATCTGATACGTACAGCTTCTGAGTATGCAAGTACTTTTTCTAATTTTGATTTGTCCCCGTGCATTGCAGAGCTTCGCCGAAGATTATTGGAAATGCTGTTCGGCGATTGGTACGTGAGATTATCCGATAAAGACAAGCTATCCGTCCTTGCTGAGATGCAAAAAGATTTTACCCGGATAGAAATCGCCACAGAATTAATGCGTCTTACACGCGACGACGCGTACTCCCGTTGGGTTGCGGGGGATTCTTTTAATAAGAACGCTCGCTATGTCCATTGGAAAGAAATAGCAGAAACAATTGCAGGGGACGATTTGACTCCCCAATACGAAGAATACCGAAACCAAGCACTCAGACACTTCTCTGACTTGCGAACACGGCTTCCCAAGCCAGAGCAGGCGCCAGACCCTTCTTCTCGGAATCTCGCCCATCTCTTCTCACGAATTAAAACCCTTTTCTCCTCTACCCGAAGGAATAAATAACAGATGTCTAGTAATAATCCTTTCTTTAGCGTTATCATTCCTTGCTACAACTGCGCAAAATATCTGCCAGAATGTCTGAACAGCCTGATTACCCAAGATTACACTCAATGGGAAGCTATCGTAGTCAACGATGCGAGCACCGACAATTCCTATGACGTTGCTTCCCGCTTTGCTACTCAAGATAATAGAATTCGTCTTCTCAACAAAGAGAAAAACGAGGGCCTCCATCTTGCAAGAAAAAGCGGAACAGCCCTGAGCGCCGGCAAATATGTTCTTTTCTTGGACTCAGATGACGCCTTTGCAAAGGGAACTCTTAACAAAATTCATTCGACAATTCAAAAAGAATTACCTGACATTCTGCGTTTTGGCTTAATTTGCAGAGAACAAAAAGGTATGAGCAGCCGGGCCGCCCGTGATTTCGAAGCTTGGGCAAATGTAGATTCTCCCGTTTCGGATCAAGAGCAACTACTTTCAGACGTTTTTATTTCAGCAAATGAATATGGAAGAGACTGGCATGTGACCCATAAAGCTTTCCAAGGCGATATTTGTCGCAAGGCTTTTAATGTCATGACAGATTCACGTCTCGAGCGTGCTGAAGATAGCTACGAATTTCTTGTACTCGCAAGCATGTCGGATCTGGAATTAACCGATACCAGCATTCATGGATATATATACAATATTGGACGTGGTGTAACTACGAATAGTGCGCTTCCCCTTAATCAATTTCTTATCTCGGCAAAACAAATGAAATCCTGTTGGATGGAAGCTGAGCATTTTGCGAGTTCCACAGATTCAATGCTCGTGAAGAAATCGGCAGTTCGATTAAAAGAGCGACTTACGTTCGCATTGATGAATGAATGGAAAGATCGCGTATCCGAAAATGAAAAAGTTGAAGCTGCGAAATCCATTGCTTCAATTATCGGAAAGACAGAAGCAGCAACCGCGTTAATGAGATTTGCACGAGATGACGCGTATGCTTCACTCGAATATCTCAATCCGAAGACATCATCTTTCTTAGCTTGGGCCGATTTGGCAGAAGAACTAACCAGCGGAATCGATACATTACCGGTTTCTTACACTCAGATGAGAGATGCCGCACTTCGGCATATTCAAGAATTCAAGGGAACACAGACTTTGCATAAGCAACAAGAAGAACAACGCATTAAAATTTTTGTCTCCACACATAAGAGGACTTCCGCTTTCTCAAGCGACATTCTGCAACCAGTTCATGTTGGATCAGCAAAAAGTTCCACGCGCTTCCCTTACTGCTGGAGTGATGATGAAGGCGAAAACATTTCCAACCGCAATCCACGCTACTGCGAATTAACCACGCAGTATTGGGCGTGGAAGAACGTTGACGCAGACTACTATGGATTCTGTCATTACCGTCGTTACTTCGATTTCTCTGAGACCCCACACGAAGAAAACGCATTCGGTGAAGTCATTGATGATTACATTGATGCCGATGCGGCAAAGAAGTATAGACTGGATGACGAGAGCATTGCCAAAGTGGTGAAACAGTATGACGTCATCACCACGCCATTCGGCAATCTCGAAAAAATCATCGATAAGCACGGCACTCCACGCGCGCTGTGGGAAGCCGCTCCCCTGCTGCATGACGATGATCTGAAGCGTTGCTACCAGATCCTGTGCAGCATGTATCCCGACTACAAGCAGGACGCACAGGCGTTCTTCAACGGCGACAAAGCCTGCTTCTGCAACATGTTCATTATGAAGAGGGAGATCTTCTTCGACTATTGCAAATGGATGTTCCCCATTCTTGAGGAGTTCGATAAAAACACCGACTACAGCACGTACAGCAAGGAGGCCCTGCGTACGCCGGGTCATCTGTCCGAACGTCTGCTCAACATCTACCTGCTGCATCACAAGCGTATCGGTTCCAACTGGAAGTTCAAGGAACTACAGTGCGTCCACTTCACCAATCCGGAGCCAGCGGAGCAGCTCAAGCCGCTTGACATTACCGACAAGCCAATCGTTCCGGTGGTGTTCGCAGCGGATGACAATTATGTTCCTCAATTGACCACCACCGTGTATTCAGCCATGAAGAACGCCGATCCGCATTACTTCTACGATGTGACGGTGCTGCAGCGCAACATCGCTTGGGACAAGCAGGAACGTCTGCGCGGCTTCTTCAAGCAGTTCCCGAATATGAATCTGAGGTTCACCAACGTGGACCGCGAACTTGCCGGTTACGACCTTTCCACCAACAACGCCCATATCAGCGTGGAGACATACTACCGCTTCCTGATTCAGAAAGTTCTGCCGTTCTACGACAAGGTGCTGTATCTCGATTCCGACATCATCATCAATGGCGATATCGCGAAGCTTTACAACATCGACTTGCAGGGCAAGATGCTCGGTGCGATTCGAGACATCGACTTCCTTGCCAATCTCAATGTGAAGCACGGCAAACGCATGGGCTACGCGCAAACCGTACTGAAGATGAAGAATCCATACGATTACTTCCAGGCCGGCGTGCTGGTGCTCAACACCAAGGCGATGCGTGAGCATTACACCATCAAACAATGGCTTACCTACGCCTCGAATCCCGATTTCATCTACAACGACCAGGACGTGCTCAACGCGCACTGCGAAGGCAATGTGCTGTACCTGCCGTGGGAATGGAACGTGGTGCATGACTGCGGCGGTCGTGTCGGCAACCTCTTCGTGCAGGCGCCGAACGACATTTACGACGCGTATATGAAGTCGCGCAACGATCCACAGATTGTCCACTATGCCGGCTTCCAGAAGCCATGGACCGACCCGGATTGCGATTTCGCTTCCATGTACTGGAAGTACGCACGCGAGACCCCGTTCTATGAGCGTCTGCTTAAACGTGTAGTAAAGGCAAACGAATCAGAGATTCCAGCCGGCGTGCTCCGTCCGAAGCACGAGCGCGCAGTCGGGGAGGACAACCCGATTCGCAAGATTGTCGATCCGCTAATGCCAATCGGTTCCCGTCGCCGTGATGCGGTGAAGGCGATCGGCCGAGCAGTTCGCGGTCGTCACTGACAGAAATGGGTGTTGTATTTTACGACACCCATTTCTGTATTATTTATGCCATCGTTTTAATCAGAGGTTCTTTCGTTTTACCAATCGATTCACTCATGAACGCTAAGAACAATGGCGCGATGCAAATCAGTTGCAACACATATCGGGTTGGCTCTCCACCCATGCCGGACACTGGTACCAGCAACAGATACACAAACGACATATCCACCGGAAGCATCGAAGCCACGCGACTCCATTTGCCTTTGCCGGGACGCAAAGCCAAGTACAGCATGAAGCAGGGCAGGATGGATGACCACAATGCCCTTGAAAACAGTGCATTCAATACGGGCACGCTCTGTTCCATGTCATATACAGAACGTGCAGTATCACTTCTGTTTGCCTTCAACGGCCACTGCGGAACATATTCTAAAATCGGATCGTAATACCATGCAGATTCAGTGCAAACCACCATATCGCTTGGAGAACCATCGTTGTTAGAAAAGCTGAACCAGCCGCGAACCAATCCCATCCACGATTCCAAATGACCGATCGGGTGCTCCACTGTCTTCTTGAGCCACAGCTTCATAAAATCGCTGAACAGATCAGGGTCTTTCAAACTGGTCCCTTTTACCGGATCTGCGATCTGCGGGTCGTAAGCTTTGGGAATCTTTTTATAGTCAATGGTCAGGAAGTCAGAAATCAGTTTCTTCTCCTGCTGAGTCATGTCCTCACTGTTGTATTTGACGTCATGGGCAACCTGCTGAATGGCAAACGGGATGCTTTCCTGCTTACCACTAGGGGCAACGCCAAGCGCCGGCATAACGGCTTTCGGAATGATGACCATCATGACAATAGCAATTACTGCGCCGATGGCAAACGCGGTAGCTTTCGCTTTTTTCGACAATCCGACAATCAGAAACATCAGCAGCAATGAGGGCACCACCACATACACGCCCGCTTTCTTCGTCAGGCACGTCAGTAAGCCACACAGCAATAATGTAATAATGATTCCTGGTTTAGACAGTGATGAACCTTTGGTGCGAATACCGTCAACGAACAATATGCAGAAAGGGATGAAAAACAGAACGGAAATCGTATCCTTCGCTAACGAAGAAAACATCACCGGAAAAAGCGGGAACAATGCCAAAAATGCCAATTCCACATGACACAACCATTGCGGAACGCCCATCTTCCTCGTGTACAAAAGCATCCAAGAGAAAAGCAGCGGCGCTGCAATAAGTTGCACGACAATCAGCAGATACAAACCATAAATGGAATTATGGAAAGCCCATTGTCCAAAATCAGCGAACCAACCAAACAAATACGTTAAAGCAAAAGGATGATGGTCCGTGAATCGTTCCACACCATAATGAATGAGCAACTGTTTGGAGGTATCCGACCAATACACGCCAGGGAACAACCAAAATTCATACGGAAGCCAGCACACGGCAATCACCGCCGCGTTCTTCAACCACGGTTTTATCGCATACCCATATTCGAAAAAGCCATAATGCTCTACTTGGTCTTCCCTCTTCGCTCCCTGCACTTCGGCAATCAGCCAATCAGCGAAGCGAAATAATACACAGAAAAGCACACAGAAAAGCAGCACCTTCACGCATAACGCGCTTTTAATTTGCATGATATGACCTTCAGGATTGGAAGCCTCATCTCCCAAAGCGAACATCATGCCAAGAACCAGCGGAACCACAATTCGTGGTTCAATTTTCTTTAGCATATTCAATCCGTTCATTTTCATTTCTTCTTTATCGGTTCGACTAATTCATAATGCTTACAACGCGAACAAACGATTAATATACGGGATCTTTCGGAACAGCACGGATACTGCAAGACATATGGCGAACACGCAACCGCACAACACCACATTCAGCAAAGTCACTGCAACGGAATTCAAGTTTCCCATGAACTGGAGCCATGGTAGAGCCTGTAATCTGCTCAACAGCACCAATCCGACCAAATGCAGCATGTACACGCCGAACGTGTTCATGCCGATCACCTGGAATACTTTGGCCCAAATGCCTTGGATATTCACCCGCCCCAATACCAACAGAATCAGTATCGTTGCAACGAATGACGGTAGCAGCCAATAGCCGTTCTCCACAGTCAAATTAGTGCCGTGGGTGGCATGCTGGTATCGCTGGATCAGTAACGTCAACGCATAGCAGACAACGATGCCAGCGCTGGCTTCACCCCAAGAGATATCGAACAGGGGATGATGGACGTCGGCATCGAGTTCCCCGGTCTGCTTCTGCTTTAGATAGCGCCCAATCATCCCTCCAATCAGGAAATACAACAAAACGTATCCGTACGAGCCGAAAATGTAGAATTCATCAAGTGCATTCAGAATCGAGGCGAAATCATGGTTCGTTGCGGTTCCCAGAATCTGCAGAACAAGTTTCAGGGAATCCTTGCCCACAGTAAAACCAGCCAAAACAGCCAGCAGCGCGTTGAATGCAAGCTTTCGTTCCGAATCGAACGCCATTTTCATCACAGGCAAAACAAGGTACACTGCGATCAAGGCGTTCATGAACCAAAAATAACCGGTCGGATAATCTCCAAAGCCACCGCCAAGCAGGAACAGCACAAGATCCTTCAACGTCACCGGATGGGAACCGTCCACGAAAACGAAGAACGCCGCGGCAAGCAGCCTCCAGATGGTGACCACAATGACGATGTTCAGCGTCTTCCGATAATGCTTCGCCTCATCCATCTTCCGAGGAAGAAGCAGCGCGCCGTTCACAGCGAAGAACAATGGCACGCACACCACGCACAATACGGTGACCGCCGTTCCAGCAAGCCCGCTGGAATAGAATCTCGTGTAAAATGAGTAGTGGAGCATCACTACAAAGAACATCGCCATCGATTTGATAATGTCATACCCAACCACGCGTTTTTTCATTCGCTTATATCGTTTCCCTAGCAATTATATTTATAAAACATCCGCACAATCCCATTCCTCGTGCTGTATCCCACGCAGAAACCTGTAGCATGATGAACTCGTGCAAAATCGAAAAACGGCCAGTACAAAAGCTATAGTAGAACGTATGCCTGAGAATTCAAACGTTTCCGTTGCGGTGCTGCTTCCTTGCTATAACGAGGAAGTCACCATCGGCAAGGTGGTACGCGACTTCAAAGCAGCACTGCCGCATGCCGACATCTATGTGTATGACAACAACTCCACTGATCGCACTGCCGAAATCGCTATGGCCGAAGGTGCGATTGTACGAAAGGAACCGCGCCAAGGCAAAGGCAACGTGATTCGCGCCATGTTCGAAGACATTGACGCCGACGTATATGTCATGGCAGACGGCGATGATACTTACCCTGCTGATGCGGCGCCAGCCATGGTTGATAAAGTGCTTGAAGGCTATGACATGGTAATCGGTGACCGCCTGAGCTCCACATATTTCCAAGAGAACAAGAGACCATTCCACAACTTTGGCAACCGCTTGGTACGCGGTTCCATCAACGGCCTGTTCCATGCGGACGTCACCGACATCATGACCGGTTACCGAGCGTTTTCGTTCACATTCGTCAAGACTTACCCAGTGCTTTCGCGTGGCTTCGAAGTTGAGACCGAAATGACCATCCATTCGTTGAACAACAATCTACGCCTGTTCGAGATGCCGATTCAATACCGTGACCGCCCGGAAGGCTCCGTCAGCAAACTTGACACCGTGGGTGACGGCATCAAGGTGATGAGCACCATCTTCCGCATGATCCGCGAATACAAGCCGCTGCCGTTCTTTGGAGGGCTCGGAGCCATTATCGGCATCATCGGCATCATACTGTGCGGTAGCGTAACAGTAGACTTCTGGCATACCGGCATGGTGGCGCGCTTCCCCACACTCATCGGAGCAGTTATGCTCGTTATCGCGGGAATCCTGCTGTTCATAGCGGGAATAATCCTCGACGTCATGGCCAAGAACGATCGTAAGGCGTTCATCATCGACGCCAACCAATTTGCCATGATGAGACGCAAAAAATAACGCAACTTTCAAATGTGGCCTGAGAACAAGCAGTTTTGTTCTCAGGCCACATTTGAAATATCTACTGCTTGACTACTTCACCCACTTTTGAGCGTTCGTGCCATTCGCACTATACAACTGTACGTTAGCGCCATTGGCAGTAGAAGCACCCGAAACATCCAGAACCTTGTTCTCCGCGAGCGCGGACTGGAAGGTATACGATCCGTCTGAGTTCTTGATGGCGATCCACTTTTGGGCATACGTGTTGTTTGATACATACTGCTGAACATTGGCTCCATTTGCAGTGCTTGCACCGTAAACGTCTAATACTTTGCCGGAATTCACGCTAATCAACGTCACATAGCCATTGCCGTCATGCGTTACTTTCCATTTCTGTGCGTTTGTACCATTACCGCCCCACAATCGCACATTGGCGCTATCGCTCTTGGAAGCACCGGCAACATCGACTTTCATGGAAGTCTTCAGCTTTGATCCGAACGCATAGGTGCCGTCAGGAAGATCCTTCCTATGTAAATCAGCTGTGGCATCCATACGTTCTCTTGGAGTAGATACCTTGCTTATTGTCCACTGCTGGGCTGCCGTTCCATTAGGCGTGTACATCTGCAGTTTGGTCTGCTGCGTGGCGTTGCCGCCAGGAATATCCACGGCTTTGTTCGCGTTCACTGATATTAATGTCACCTTGCCGCTACCGTAGTTACGTACGGTCCATTGTTGGGCGCTGGTACCGTTGCTGTCATATTGTTGAAACGCTGCACCATTGGCCGTCGAGCCTCCATACACATCCAATGCTTTACCGGAATTCACATTGGTAATGCGGTAGGTCGCATTTCCTACCGATGTAAAACGATACTTTTGCGCGTTGGAACCGTTGCTTGTATACAACTGGATTTGCGTGCTATTGGCAGTTGATGCACCAGGAACGTCGAATACCAATCCAGTGTTTTTCGTTGATCGAATCGTTGCTGGCGCATCTGTCGGAATATTGACTTCGCTAGAGGAAAGAGTGAAGAGTTGCGCGACCGTTCCGTTAGGCGTATACAGATGAATCGCGGTACCGTTGGCCGTGCTACCACCACTTAGATCCAGAACCCAATTGCCTAATGCGGATTGCAAGTAATAACCGGCTCCCGAATCACGGATGAACCAACGCTGGGCGTTCGTACCATTCGCCGAATACTGCTGCACCACCGCATTATTACCCGCAGCGCCATTACGAACGTCCAAGGCCTTACCGGAATTCACATTAACAATCACATAGCTGCCATCAGACTGTTTAGTGAAAGTAAACTGCTGAGCTTTGGACCCATTGCCGGAGTACAGCTGAATAGCTGTGGAATCCGCTCCACTGGCTCCAGGGATATCAACACTAGAAGCCACTTTGGAACGTACATTGATGTAATAATTCCCATTAGGAATGCTCACAGCACTCATCTTGCGCACATCAAGGGAAGGCTGAGAATCGTCATTCCCTCCATTCTGCACAGAAGTCTTATTGCCAAAGGCACTCATATCCACGGAGCCACTGATACCGTTGATATGACCGCTTTCGGTGTACTGCCAGCCACGATCGTTGGTCCCGAACGCCGTGAATTCCATCTGCGGACCATATTGCGCCACCCAGCGTGTCTTCGCATAGATGTTCGCATTGTTCAACGGCCCCTGCAAGTAGCTCGTGTAGGAGTACACGCCGAGATTCTGGTAACCGCCGGACTGCAACGCGCCATACCAAGCATTGACGATGCCGTTATACACGTTCGGATCGTTCGGCGGCGTGTGCCCGGTCCACGTCCAACTCTCAAGGTCGTAGTACACGGGGTATTTCAAGTCGTTCGGTCTCACGCCAAACTGGCGGAGCTTGGACACCACATCGTTGCCCTCCTGCCTGGAACCGCTCGCATCCTCCGCATACGAGTACCAGTAGATGCCGAACGGAATACCCAGCCGCTTGCATTCATTAATGTTGCGTTGCGCTTTGGCATCGGCGTCATTGCCCCATCCAAAGCCAAGACGGATGATCGCGCCTTCCACGCCGCCGGCTTTCGCCTTAGCCCAATCGATATCCCCCTGCCATGAAGAGACGTCGATCACGCCTTTGGCCTGCTGGGCGAACAGGTTGTTTCTATAGTCGAAGAAGGCTTTCGTATTGTTGTAGGTTCCCCAATGCGCGCCGTAATCGTTGCCATCGAATTTGGCAAGCTTCACGGTGGCTCCGTTTTTTGAGGACGATTGCTCCACGGATTGTTTCACAGATTGTTCCACAGCATCTTTCACATTCGAGGCACTCACCGGAATGAATGATTCGCCATTCGTTTTGGCCAGTGGATCAGGTTGCTGCGATTGCGTGCCGACCAGCTGAGCGTCCGTCACGGTTTCGCCGGTCTCAATGTTCTGCACATCACCTTCCGGCGTAACCGCAAGGTTCTCCGAAACCACAGTGGAATCGTCCGAAATGTTTTCGCTTACCGTTTCCGGCAGCGTCGCGTTCGGATTGTCCGGCATGCTGTTTGACGAATTCTGCACATCATCCACAGTTGTGGCAAAAGAACTTGGCGTATCCTCAATCGCAATATCCTGCATGGCGTAAGCCGGCACCACGGCAACGGAAACCGTCATTGCAACCACGGAAGCGGTGGTCGCAATCTTCATCAAGCTTTTCGGCGATATCATCGTCAGCCTCTCTCACAAAACGCATTTTCACTCGTTGACGCAATTGCACACGCAAAACTTAAGTGTATTCTGAGATGCCCCCACTCAAAATAAAGCAGATGGATTCCAAACCAAACTTCACATTTACCGAATATGCCACAACATGAAGTGCTGGCATTCGGAAGTGGAACGGGTAACATACCTTATGTATTGTCATTTGGGAACAGAGGACCTTGTCGGACCACCTCCAATAGACAACATCAGAACGGTATCACGGACTCCTGGAGGGAAGCATGGCACGGCACGAAAGGCAGCCAAATAAAGCTGACAGTCAAGCAAGTAACGTCCGCAAGCCCCGGACTTTCAGCAGTACCGCGACCGTCGGGACCAGCAAATCCAACAATTCCGTTAACATCACCAATCGTAACGGAAAGCCTGAAACAGACGCATCAGGGGTTTCCTATCAAACAAACACCAAAGATCCATTCCAAATCGCCATATCGCAAGGCGTGCAAGATGGCGACACTTGGGTACATAACCATGTCAAGAACTTGATTCGCCGTTCCATCATCGTAGCCGTTATCGTCGTTGCGGTATGCATTGTGGTCTTCGGCGTCATGGGCGTGAGAACATCGCAGAAAATGCGCGAACTGAATGCCATTAACGACTGCAGAGACGCGGTTGCCGCCATGAACGCTTCATATTCCAAGGATTTCCAGCTCAAGGGAAAGATTGTCGACGCATTTTCCAGCATGGATTCCTCATATGATCTGGAAAAGCTCAGCACCTTGTATCAGGAAGAAGTCAAATCGCCGAAGGCGCTTGACTGCAAAGCCGACCCGTCCGGGACCACCAGCAAAGCCAACACCGAACGAGCCGCATATGACAAACAGGCCAGAACCTTCGAGCGGGCGTTGACAAAGAACGAGGCAAATCAGAATTGAATACGAAACGATTGGCAAGAACGGCACTTGCCGTTATCGTAACCGTAGGAATAGTCGTTGCCATCATCGTCGGGTGCGGCCCCAAATGGGGCAACGGAACGGCAACCGGTAAAACCGGATCGCAATCCACCGCCACCGCCCATACTGCGGCCACTGTTGATGTGCAGCTGCCCTCATACTACATGGACAATATGGTGTTCCAGCGCGATCAGCCAATCGTAGTCAAAGGCAACGTCAGCTCCACGGAAAGCAACCCCATCGACGTTTCGAAACTGTCAGCGACACTTACGCAAGGCAAAACCTCCGAGAGCGTCAAGGCAAAGGTAGCGAAAAACGGCAGTTTCACCTGCACGCTGAGCGCGCAAAAGGCAAGTCTCAATCCGTATTCGCTGCAAGTGCAGTACGCCGGCAAAACCGTGCTGAAACTGGCCAAAGTGTATGTGGGAGACGTCTTCGTAGCCGCTGGCCAGTCGAATATGGAACTCAACTATGTGCAGTATTACGAAAACGCTACTTACAATTTTGGCAATGGACTAATCACGACAGGCGATTTGCCGAAACCGCTCGTAGATGACAACGTGAAATTTGTCATCGCAAATCATGATGCTGAAGACACTGATTTTCCACTGTCCGCTGTTAATCAGAGCGCCGATGCATGGCTGACTGCAGATTCCACGAATTCACTGCACCTCAGCTATCTGGCTCAGCAATTCGCCATGCAGTTGCGCGCCAAGCACCCCAATGTGCCGATTGGCATCATCCAGACCGCGTGGGGTGGCACGCCTATTCGCCGGCATGTACAAGGCGGCGATATTTATGCGAACCATATCGCGCCGTTGAAGGGATTCCATGTGGCGGGCGTGCTGTGGTATCAAGGTTGCGATGACGCCAATAATTACGGAACTGCTTTGCAATACGAATCGCAAATGACCACGCTCATCAACCAGTACCGTAACGTGTTCGGACGCAAGGACCTGCCGTTCCTGTACGTACAGCTCGCGCGCTGGCCAAACTACCAGTACACGCAAAACGTGCGAGAAGCGCAACGGACTACGCTCGGCAACACCAACCTGCACGATTCGTCAAACGTGGCGATGACGGTTTCCCTTGACACAGACAAGGGCACATCCGCGCTGATCCATCCTCTCGGCAAGGATATTCTCGGGGCGCGCATGGCCGCGCAATATCTCGCCATGGAAGACGGCACCACCGTACCCAACGGACCGCTTATCGAACATGCCCGGCACACTGCGAACGGCGCAATCGCCTTGTCTTTCCGGAACGGCACCGCAAGCGGGCTGAAAGCCATGCAGCCGAACTATTCGAAAACCGCGAGCGCAATCGCACCAAACTATAAGAGCGCTCCGAAAGCGACCCCGTTAAGCGGTATCAGCAATATCGCCGCTCCCACCACTACGGCATTGCAGGGGTTTGAGGTCGCCAATTATTCCGGTCAATGGCAGGCGGTCAATGCCACCATCAGGGGCAATCAGGTGTTGCTCACCGCAGCCGATGGTTCAATACTGAACTATCTCAACGCCATGAGCCAGGTACGTTACCTGTTCAGTGGCAATCCGAAGTGCGCGAGCATGCTGTACAACGACTTTAATCTGCCGGCTAGCCCATTCATCACTATTGTTGAGTGATCTTTGTTGGGAGCCGCCGCTAGATAAACCAATACGGGCAGGATAAGTACGGGCGGTCTGAGCCGTTGCTTGGCCTGCTTGGTCATGTTTTGAGCAGGCTGTTCCGGCTTCTGGTTTGGATTCTGGTTTCCCGCTTAAACTATGAAGACTGCTGCAGCATCACAGAAACTAGACAAATGTCATTTTTCCACCGGTTTATTTAGGCACATTCCCCTCCTACTATGGCATACGGAACGAACGCGAGCGCACAATCACAGATCGAATGCAAACGTGCGCAGGAGAGGAATCACCATGAGGAATCGTATTGCAGCAGCTGCAGCGGCGGGAATATTAACCATCGGCATGGCCGTCCTGCCTTCCGCGGCTTCGGCCAGTGAAGTCGCACCGTCTACGGACGGATTGGCCGGCAGCACCACCATCAGCGGGCAGATCGACCAGGATATGGCCGTGTGCACCGACAAAGCGTGCGATGCCGTACAGCATGTGCGCAAAACCAACCAGCAGATCAAGTCGGACATCGATACCGCCAAGCAGCACGCCGAGCAGCTGCATCAGAACGCGCACGAGGACGCCGATGCGCTCCGCCAGTACAACGAGCAGGCTTGGCAGAACTATCAGCAGGACCGTGAGGATGTGAAGAATGCGATCGATGGCGCGGTTAAGCGCGGTCAGGAGCGCCACGACACTCTGCATCAGGATATGCAGGATACGCAGACCCATCTGAACCAGATGCATGCCGACATGAAAGAGACTCACGACGAGCTTAAAACCAGGCATGATGCGTTCGCTGCGAGCAGCCACCAGTGGCATCAGTCGTTCATCGCGGCGCTGAAGGACGCGAACTCCAAGACGGGTCAGCAGGGCGGCTCATCCGTTGCTACCGGCACGCATGGCATCACGGCTGGAACGAATGCCGGTACGACCGTTACTGGAGTCAACGGCACCACTGGCACTGTGCGCACGGCTGCCGACACTGGCGCGAATGGTGCTGCAACTGGATCCGTCACAGCGTCCGGCGATCAAACCGCCGCGTCCACCGGCGCGCTGACCAAGTCGGAATATGGACAGCTTGCACAAACCGGCATCGGCATTTCCCTTGCCTGCGCAGCCATTCTGCTGCTTGCCGGCCTTGCCTACGCCATGAAGACGTTCGTGCAGTATAAGCGCGAAACCAGCGAAGACTGAGCCGGCTCGCTGCCGGACAGCGTTTGCTTCATCGACTCATGAAAAACGGTCTCGAATATATCGGAACCGTTTTTTCATGCGCGTTTTTCGTATGTGCTTTTATCTGCTATACGCATTGTTGCGATTCAATTGGAATGACGTAGTACAGCGACGCACAATGCAGCGCGAAGCGCGCGTACCGTGCGTGAACCGCGTGTATGTCCAGTATTTCCACTGATTTGTTACGTTGGCCGTTCTGATCAGTCCACTGGTCAATTCGCATAATGGGGAGCACTGCTGGCGATTCGCGGCGACGGCGTATCGCCATTCCCCGCCGTCCGTCCGGTACTACCCGCGCTCCCCACATCGCCGGCCTTTTCAGCATTGCCGATGTTGGTTCTACGCAACGACCCCGCGGCCAACGAGCGGATGGATCGCCTGCGCTGCGCCTGTTCCGTCTGCGAAGCGGACTGAATTGCGGGAAAAGCGCCCGTTACAGGACGAATACGACCGGTTGCGGTCGGAATAAAGCTTGGTGGCAAAACCTGCGTTGTGATGGCGCTTATGGATGCCATCTGCGGCTGCTGCGTATTATCAGGACCATCCGCAGCGTCTTTTTCTTTCACGGTTTGCGATTCTTCCGCACGATTCGCGTCATCATTCGCATCCTCGCCCGTTTGCAAGGCAGACCCAGCTTCGCTCTGCTTTTCTTGTTTTTCCTGCTTTTCCTGCGGAGCGGCCTGCACATCACTCTGCAATACGATTGGCGATGAATTCGAACGGCGTCGGGCAAGCGCCGCCAGAGAGTCACGAGTATCAGCATCGCGTTGGTCAGTCTGCTGGCTGCCGGCAGCCGTCTTGTCAACCATCGTCGTGCTTCTTTCTCTCAACGTCACGATTTCGAGCGTAACGTAGCGCAGCGCAAAAGTGCGCGTAAAACGACGATGTACGCAACTCCCCCACCGAATCGCAATCAAATATCGACATATGAGGGCAAACAATCCCATTATTGAGACCACAGACTGGCACCAATAAGCCGCAGCATGACAATCAGGGACTTTCCTGGATGCCGGCCCGTACACGCGAGACTTGCGATACGGGACGATTCAAAAAACCGAGGCCAACGAAAGAAGCATTCGGAGGGAATCTGGAAGGAACCGGAAAACGGAGCGGAAAAGAAGGAACCCCAGAAACCGAATGATTCCAACGGTTTCCAGGGTTCCAATCCGGGCGGAGAATACGAGATTCGAACTCGTGAGGCTGTTACACCAACACGCTTTCCAAGCGTGCGCCATAGACCACTAGGCGAATTCTCCAATTATGCAACGCTTTCCGGTGTCTATCCGTTAAGCGCAACTTGACTAGAATACAACAGATTCTCCAGAAGACAAAGCCGGCGTGTCGCAGCGTTGAATCGATTCGACGCACACCACTAAAATGAACCCGAAATAAGTACGATTCTCAGGGAAGTCAATCGTCATGATCAGAGCATTGCACGCGTCGGATATGGACAGGGTCGTCAGCATATGGCTGGACGCGAACCTTCAGGCGCATTCCTTCATCCCTTCGGAATACTGGAAGAACAATCTTGAATACGTGCGGGAAGCGCTTCCGTTGGCGGAAGTTCACGTGTATGAAGACGCCCAAGGCGTGCAGGGATTCATCGGTTTGGATGGCGACCATATCGAAGGTCTTTTCGTCGCCAAAGAAATGCGATCACATGGCATCGGCAAGCAGCTCATGGACCACGTGAAACAGGGAAGAGTTGCGCTGACCTTGGAAGCGTACCGGAAGAATG
>OKVC01000611.1_pt1 | contig 15464 bp, 7 predicted proteins | sample 1606641 | NCBI WGS metagenome assembly OKVC01 (sample SAMEA3882518, study PRJEB24775) | human gut metagenome | biome: human-associated habitat; feature: intestine environment; material: feces | place: Netherlands | collected 2009/2010
TCGAAGCGGGGAGCAAGTATGACAACCTCTACCTCGCCGCCAAAGCGCGGAGCGAATCCGACTGGCTCGTGGGCATCAATGGCACGCAGGCTCTCTCCATCGCCGCCGGACACGGCACGTATTCCGTCGGGCGGGTGCAGACACCCACGTTGGCGATGGTGTGCGCACGCTATTGGGAGAACCGCCGCTTTACCCCCGAAGCCTTCTGGCAGCTCCATATCGCAACGGACGGCTGCGATGAAGGAACGGTGAAGTTTTCCTCTTCCGAAAAATGGAAAGAGAAAGAGTCCGCGACGGAACTGTATAATAAGGTGAAGTCGGCAGGCACAGCCACCGTCACGAAAGCCGAACGCAAGGAGAAGACGGAGGAAACACCGCTCCTGTACGACCTGACCACGCTCCAGAAGGAAGCCAACGCCAAGCATGGCTTCACGGCGGAACAGACGCTTGAAATCGCGCAGAAGCTCTACGAGAAGAAGCTCATCACCTATCCGCGAACCGGAAGCCGCTACATTCCCGAAGACGTGTTCGCGGAAATCCCCAAGCTGCTTGCCTTCATCGGCAGCCTGCCCGAATGGAAGGGCAAGTTGCAGCCGAAAGCCGTGCCGACACGCCGCAGCCTGGACGGCGGCAAGGTGACAGACCACCATGCCCTGCTCGTCACGGGCGAGAAGCCGCTGTTCCTCTCCAAAGAGGACAGCACCGTCTATCACATGATAGCCGGGCGCATGCTTGAGGCTTTCTCCGAAAAATGCGTCAAGGACACTGCCACCGTCACGGCAGAGTGTGCCGGAGTGGAGTTCGTGGCAAAAGGCAGCATCATCAGGCAAGCCGGATGGCGTGCCGTCTATGGCAAGGAGAATGGAGAAGAGAACAACAGCCAAGAGGGAACCGCCGCCATTCCCTGTTGGCAGGAAGGCGACACGCTGGCACTGAAAGCCGCCTCCATCACGGAGGGAAAGACCAAACCCAAGCCGCTGCATACCGAAGCCACCCTGCTGTCCGCGATGGAAACGGCTGGCAAGGAGATAGAGGACGACGCATTGCGGCAGGCTATGAAGGATTGCGGCATCGGCACGCCCGCCACCCGTGCGTCCATCATCGAAACGCTTTTCAAGCGCGGCTATATGGAACGCTGCAAGAAGTCGCTTGTCCCCACCGAAAAAGGGCTTGCCCTTTACTCGGTCGTGAAGGCGATGCGTATTGCCGATGTCGCCATGACGGGCGAATGGGAAAAGGAATTGGCACGCATCGAGCGTGGGGAACTGCCCGCCGATGACTTCCGCAGGAAGATTGAGGCATATACACGGGAAATTACCTCCGAACTGCTGTCGTGCGACAAGCTGTTCGCCCGCAGGGATTCCGGCTGCAAGTGTCCCAAGTGCGGAGCGGGGACGATGCAGTTTTACGGCAAGGTCGTCCGCTGCGACAACGCGGAGTGCGGTCTGCCCGTGTTCCGCCTGAAAGCAAACCGCACCCTCTCTGATGATGAAATCAAAAACCTGCTCACCGACGGACACACGAAACTGCTCAAAGGATTCAAGAGCAAGCAGGGCAAGAGTTTTGATGCCGTAGTCGCCTTTGACGGGGACTATAACACGGTTTTCGTGTTCCCAGAAAGGAAAAGTAAAGCGACCTCTGCGAAAAGAAGAAAATAAATGTTTAACTTTGCCACTGGTTCAGAGTAATGAATTGTTCTTCGATACCGGATTACACTCATACTTTGGATTTAGTGGTGGCACTCGGAGGGATACCGGGTGCCTTTTTCTTCTCGTTTTCCAACGATTATCCCTATCATCATTATCAATCCACTAAATTCCAAAGAAATGAACAACAAGAAGAAAAACGAGGGTCGGACCGACTTTTCCTATTACGGTCTGTACCTGCTGGACTACCTCACCACGAACAAGTTCGAACAGGCAGCCGATGAAGCCTTCATCCGAGAAAGAACCGACCGTGCCGCCGAAGCGTATGAACGGGCAAGGCTCGAAGGCTATCCTGCCGACGGGGCGCAGGAACTGGCGATGAAGGTGCTGACGGAGGGCCTTCGCTACTCCAAGCATGCCATCCTGCGCGAAGTCGTGGAGAACGAATTTGCGGGTGAAGTACCGGGAGAAAAATGTGAAGCCTTTACCCAGAAGCTGCTACCGCTTGTCGGAAACGTATTCTCCATCTATGACCTCTCGGACGACAATTTCGCCCTGTCGCCCGAATATGACCTGCTCTACACGGAGCTGACGGGAGCCGTCATCCTCTATATCGAAGAGTATGGCGTTTAACCGCAAACAGAGGCTGCGGGACAACATCGAGGCGATACGGACGGCATTCCTCCTTGACAGGGAACAGCGCACACCCACCGCACGCGAACGGCTCTTGTTAGAACGTTATTGCGGTTTCGGGGGACTGAAGAACATACTCAACCCTGCAAGGGAACTGACGGATGCCGTCCACTGGGCGAAGTCCGACCTCGAACTGTTTGCCCCTACCGTGGAACTGCACAGGTTGCTGCGGGAGAACACAAAAGACGAGACGGAGTACAAACGGAATATGGATGCCATGAAGCAGTCCGTGCTGACCGCCTTCTATACCCCGCCGGAGATAACCGGGACCATCGCGGACGTGCTGCATGAACACGGCATCCGTCCCGACCGGGTGCTGGAGCCGTCGGCAGGTGTCGGTGCATTCGTGGACGCCGTGCTGGAGAACAGACCGGACGCGGACATCATGGCTTTTGAGAAAGACCTGATGACGGGCAAGATACTGAAGCACCTGCATCCCGGACAGAAAGTAAGGGTACAGGGCTTCGAGAAGATAGAAAAGCCGTTCATGAACCATTTTGATTTGGCTGTCTCCAATATACCGTTTGGCGATGTGGCGGTGTTCGACCCGGATTTTTCGGGCAGCAAGGATCCTGCAAGGCTCTCGGCGGCACGGACGATACACAATTACTTTTTCCTGAAAAGCCTTGACGCGGTGCGTGAAGGCGGAATCGTGGCGTTCATCACCTCGCAGGGGGTACTGGATGCCCCGACCAACGCGCCCATACGCGAGTATATGATGAACCATGCCAATCTGGTGGGCGTAGCCCGCCTGCCGAACAACCTCTTTACGGATAACGCGGGAACGGAGGTGGGCAGCGACCTGATTATCCTGCAAAAGAACAGCGGAAAGAACGGTGAACTGTATTACAACGAAAAACTCTTCGTGCAGACCGAACAGACCCCTATCGGCACTTCCGTAAATGGGTATGTATGGAGCATCGGTTCGCTTTCACACACGGATTTGATCAGAAGTACCGACCCGTACGGGAAACCAGCCTATAAACTCCTGCACTGTGGGGACATCGCACAACTGGCGGAAGACTTGCGGGAGCATCTGAAAATAGAACTGCAACAACTTGACAGGAAACTGTATGAGAGACACAGGCTGCATCCGACAAAGGAGGAAAGCACGGCTGCGGAAGTGCAACCTGCTCCGAAAACAGAAAAGGTATCACCTTCTGTAATAGCCCCCGTTTCTGTAATTGAGCCTGTCAAGGGAGTGGAGAAGCCGCAAGCACAGCCCATAGAGGAAAAGCCGGAGATTGAGCCGCGCCAACCCAATCATTCGTCAGCCGTGCAGCTTACCCTGCTCGACCTTTGGGGTATGCCCATAGAGGAACCGGTAAAAAAGAAAAAGGCAGCGAAAAAGGAAAGCAAGCCGAAGCCTATGCCGTCCACGCCTAAACCGCAAGTCAAAGTTACTCCACCCGTTGAAGCCGCCAAGCCGATAAACGGTAATAAGGAAGAAAAGCCGGAAAATGCCGAAAAGCCAAACGACCCGGACGACATTTACGCCACTCTGGATTGGGAAACCAATCCTCCCATCAACGGCTTCTATGAGACAATGATGAGCCTGACAGCGGAACGGCGCAAGGCCCTACGGCTTGAGGCAGAACGGCACAGGCAGGAACAACTGAAAAAGATGGGTATCAAAGAAACGTTGAACCCTGCTTTTGCGCCTTCTTCGGACAATATGGATAAAAAGCCGGAACAAACGGAAGAAATAAAGCAACCTGAAACACCGGCAGAAGTTGTGCCTACTTCCGAAACGGTTGCCACTTCCCTGTTCCCGGAACTTGAAACGGAAAAGCCGAAGGAGGAAGTCATGGACCTTTCTCCCCGTCCGTTCAACGGCCTGCTGGAGCCACACCACCGTGACGGCTCGATGGTGCTGGATGCTTCACGCAATCTCGGTTACCTGAAAGACCTCACGCCTTACGGTGCGACCTTCCAACCGCTCGACCTCCGTGGCTATCAAAAAGAGAAAGCGATGCTGTATATATCGCTCCGTGACGCTTACGAACGTCTGTATAGCCACGAGACGGAGAACCATACGGAACACAAACCGCAGCGCGGGTATCTCAACACCTACTACGATGAGTTTGTCATGCGTTACGGTAACCTCAACGCCAGACAGAACGTGAAACTGGTGATGATGGATGCCGGAGGGCGCGACATCCTTTCGCTGGAACGTGCGGAGGACGGCAAGTTTGTCAAGGCGGACATCTTCGACCGTCCCGTTTCCTTCTCGGTGGAGAGCCGTGTCAATGCAGGCTCTCCCGAAGAAGCCTTGTCCGCATCGCTCAACAAGTTCGGCACGGTCAATCTCGGCTATATGCAGGAGATAACCGACACTACGGAAGAGGAACTGCTTGGTGCCCTCAAGGGGCGCATCTTCTACAACCCGCTCGTAACCGGTTACGAAATCAAAGACCGCTTCATCGCGGGGAACGTGATAGAGAAGGCGGAACGCATAGAGGGCTGGATGGAGGACAATCCCGAAAGTGAGCGGATGCCGGAGGTGAAACAGGCGTGGGAGGCATTGAAGGAAGCCGAACCGCAGCGCATAGCCTTTGAAGACCTCGACTTCAACTTCGGTGAACGCTGGATTCCCACGGGCGTGTATGCCGCATACATGAGCCATCTTTTCGACACGGACGTGAAAATCGCCTATTCCGCCAGCATGGACGAATTTTCCGTGGCGTGCGGCTACCACACCATGAAGATCACGGACGAGTTTTTAGTAAAGGGCTATTACCGGAACTATGACGGTATGCACCTGTTGAAGCACGCCCTGCACAACACCTGCCCCGACATGATGAAAAGTATCGGCAAGGACGAGAACGGCAACGACATCAAGGTACGCGACAGCGAGGGCATACAGCTCGCCAACGCGAAGATAGACGAAATCCGTAACGGGTTCTCCGAATGGTTGGAAGAACAGTCGCCGCAGTTCAAGGAACGGCTCACGACGATGTATAACCGCAAGTTCAACTGTTTCGTGCGCCCGAAGTATGACGGCTCGCACCAGACTTTTCCCGACCTCAACCTGAAAGGGCTGGCAAGCCGGGGAATCAAGAGCGTTTACCCGTCGCAGAAGGATTGCGTCTGGATGCTGAAACAGAACGGCGGCGGGATCTGCGACCACGAGGTGGGAACCGGCAAGACGCTGATAATGTGCATAGCGGCACATGAGATGAAGCGTCTGAACTTGGCGCACAAGCCGATGATTATCGGGCTGAAAGCGAATGTGGCGGAGATTGCCGCCACCTATCAGGCGGCATATCCCAATGCGAGGATTCTCTACGCTTCTGAAAAGGATTTCTCGACCGCCAACCGCGTGCGTTTTTTCAACAACATCAAAAATAACGATTACGATTGCGTCATCATGTCGCACGACCAGTTCGGCAAGATACCGCAGTCACCGGAGTTGCAGCAGCGCATCCTGCAGGCGGAGCTTGACACGGTGGAGGAAAACCTCGAAGTCTTGCGGCAGCAGGGCAAGAACGTGTCGCGGGCGATGCTGAAAGGGCTGGAGAAGCGCAAGCACAACCTTGTGGCGAAGCTGGAGAAGGTGGAACACGCTATCAAGTCCCGCACGGATGATGTGGTGGACTTCAAGCAGATGGGCATCGACCACATCTTCATTGACGAGAGTCACCAGTTCAAGAACTTGACTTTCAACACCCGTCATGACCGTGTGGCGGGATTGGGAAACTCGGAAGGAAGCCAGAAGGCCCTGAATATGCTCTTTGCCATCCGTACCATACAGGAACGCACGGGCAAGGACTTGGGGGCTACGTTCCTTTCGGGCACGACCATTTCCAACAGTCTGACGGAACTGTACCTGCTCTTCAAATACCTGCGCCCCAACGAACTGGAACGGCAGGACATCCGCTGTTTCGATGCTTGGGCTGCCATCTTCGCCAAAAAGACGACCGATTTTGAGTTCAACGTAACGAACAATATCGTTCAGAAGGAGCGTTTTCGCTATTTCATCAAGGTGCCGGAGCTTGCCGCCTTCTACAACGAGATTACCGACTACCGCACGGCGGAGGATGTAGGTGTGGACAGACCAAACAAGAATGAGAGACTGCACCACATACCGCCCACACCGGAGCAGGAGGACTTCATACAGAAGCTGATGCAGTTTGCCAAAACCGGCGATGCCACTCTGCTTGGCAGGTTACCCCTGTCGGAAACGGAGGAAAAGGCGAAGATGCTCATCGCCACCGACTACGCGAGAAAGATGGCTCTTGATATGCGCATGATAGACCCGAACTACGAGGACCATCCCGACAACAAGGCAAGCCATTGTGCCAAGATGATTGCAGAGTATTACCACAAGTACGAGGCGCACAAGGGTACGCAGTTCGTGTTCTCCGACTTGGGGACATATCAGCCGGGGGAAGGATGGAACGTGTACAGCGAGATAAAACGCAAGTTGGTGGAGGATTACGGCATACCGGCAAGTGAGGTGCGCTTCATTCAGGAGTGTAAGACGGATAAGGCTCGTAAGGCGGTGATAGATGCCATGAACGCCGGGACGGTGCGCGTGCTGTTCGGCTCCACAAGTATGCTCGGAACGGGCGTGAATGCGCAGAAAAGATGTGTCGCCATCCATCACCTTGATACACCGTGGCGACCGTCCGACCTGCAACAGCGTGACGGACGGGGTGTTAGAGCCGGGAACGAGATTGCCAAGCATTTTGCCGAGAATAACGTGGATGTCATCATCTACGCGGTGGAAAAGTCGCTGGACAGCTACAAGTTCAATCTGCTGCACTGCAAGCAGACGTTCATATCGCAGCTCAAAAGTGGAGCGATGGGCGCACGTACCATCGACGAGGGAGCAATGGACGAAAAATCGGGTATGAACTTCTCGGAGTATATGGCGTTGCTCTCCGGCAATACCGACCTTTTGGATAAGGCGAAATTAGAGAAGCGTATCGCCTCGCTCGAAGGGGAACGCAAGTCGTTCAACAAGGGCAAGCGCGATTCGGAGTTCAAGCTGGAATCCAAGACGGGAGAACTGCGCAACAACACGGCTTTCATCGAAGCCATGACGGAAGACTGGAACCGTTTTCTTTCCGTTGTGCAGACTGATAGGGAAGGCAGTCGTCTTAATCTTGTCAAGGTGGACGGCGTGGATTCAACGGATGAGAAGGTCATCGGTAAGCGTTTGCAGGAAATCGCCAAGAACGCCATGACTGGTGGACTGTACAAGGCTGTCGGGGAACTTTACGGCTTTCCGATAAAGGTGGTCAGCGAGAGGACACTCAAAGAAGGTCTGGAGTTCACCGACAACCGCTTCGTGGTGGAGGGCAACTACAAGTACACCTACAACAACGGGCATCTGGCGATGGCAGACCCGATTGCTGCCGCACGAAACTTTCTGAACGCATTGGAGAGGATTCCGACCATCATCGACCAGTACAAGTCTAAGAACGAAGTGCTGGAAAAGGAGATTCCGCAGTTGCAGGAGATAGCGGGCAAGGTGTGGAAGAAGGAGGACGAGCTGAAACAGCTGAAGTCCGAACTCGCCGCACTGGACCGCAAGATACAGCTTGAGCTGGCTCCGGCTCAGGAAAACACGGAAGAGAACCGGCAAGGCAACGAGAAAAAACAGACGGAACAACAGCCGGAAAGCCCGCACGTGGACTTTGTACGCAGTCATTTAATTATAGGGAGACCCGGTTTATCGGAATCCAAAGGTGTAAAACTTTAATATCGAAGTCTTGACAGAAAAAGCCAGTGGTTGAATTTTTCACCACTGGCTTTAATTCTAATAATTTTTCAATCTAATATGACCGAATCTATAACGTTAAATCATAGATTATGTGTCTATTTGTGAAGAAAAAGACGTAACTTTGTATCAAAATCAAATAAGCATAACAATGGAGCCATCTATATACAGTTTTTCACTTTATACCGCACTGCCGTTGATGTTATTCTTCGGCTTTTATTTTTTGTTTGCAAAGACTCCTGAAAAGAAAATTTTCAAGAATTATCTCCGCTCCCGACAGATTATGGGTATAGCTATGCTGCTGCTTTCGGCAAATTATTCGGTACATTTCTTCTTTGGTATCCGATTCAAAAATGCGGATTCTGCCATATTGATGAACATGTCCACATACTTCCTGTGCTATTCTCTGTTCAGTTCGGCATTGATAATGTTGCTTGATCGTTTTTACATTACCAAACGGCGTGTGTGGACACATATCATTTTATGGATTATATTTTCAACTCTTTCCGGAGTTGTGTTGTTCCTGTTGCCAAGCGGAATCATGCAAAAATTCTCTTTATTTGCTTTAGCTGTATGGTTAGTCGTTTTTGGAGTCGTTTTAGCTCGCAGAGTCATAATTGCATACCGTAGAGCCATTCGGATTTTCAATGAAACTCAGGCGGATGATATAGGTACATATATCGAATGGCTTTCCATATTCACTTATTGGGCTGTTATCTTCGGTGTCGGATGCGGATTGCTGACATTTCTGCCAGACAAATATGTTTTTATCTGGATTTTGTCGTCAATACCGTTCTACAGCTATCTTTTCTACAGCTATCAGAACTACCTGCTGTTCTATGAACAGGTGGAAAATGCTTTTGAGCAAGATATACAGTCTGAAGAAGAACTTCTGACAGATACAGAAACTGAAATAGTTTCTGAGAAAGAAGTTCCAGTGTCCTATACAGAAATTATAGAGAAAGTGGCCAACTGGATAAAGACAGACGGCTATGTCCAGCAGGGACTTACCATAAAAGAACTGTCCGAAATACTTCATACGAACCGTACCTATCTTTCCGCTTATATCAAGACTACGTATAAAATGACATTCCGCGAATGGATAACCGGTCTCCGGTTGGAGTATGCGAAAAACATACTGAAGGAGCATCCGGAAATCAATATACAGAAGCTGGCTGAGTCTTCCGGTTTTCTTTCCCGCAGTAACTTTATCAAATCATTTACCGAGAAGGAAGGATGTACGCCTGGCAAGTGGAAAAAAGCAAATCTGGAATAATTTGTGTGGTAAAAAGCCGATGAAAAAGGTCTCAGAAGCCCATTTTCAAAAAGTGCTCAAGCGACAAAAAAGTGCTAATTCGACAAAAAGGTGCTCTAACGACAATTTGAAAAGTGCTCAAACGACTATTTTTTATAAAACGCTGTATTTCAACAGAAAAAGTTTTTGTAATATTTTGGGCGCTGAATGGCATTTATTACCTTTGGAGATGACAAAGATAATGAATTCAAGTTTATATGAGCAGAAAAATCACTTTTCTTACCTTGTTTCTGTGGCTGATGACGGTAACTTTTCCTGTCATTGCGCAGCAGAAAACAGACACAACCTACACCTTCCGCTTCGTTCCGCAGAAGGACATGTTCTACGTTCCTTGGAATGGTAATGACACTGAACTTGCCCGCCTGTTGGAATGTATCGAAAACAGTAAAGCAACAATTTTTGACGGCAAGCTGCCGCTATTGGTTGACGGCTACTGCAATTCGCTGGGCAGTGAAGCCAGGAATCTTGCCACGGCAAAGACCCGTGCCAACCGTGTGAAATCAGAACTGATTACACGCGCGAAAATCAAGGAAGAAAACTTCATTACCCACAATCATGCGACAGGGGGTGATTTTGTCATCGTGCGCCTAACGATACCCGCAAAGGAAACTGCCGCGACGGATGCGGAAGCGGAAACGCGACGCAGGGCAGAAGCCGAACGCATAGAAACCGAGACGCGTGCCGAACAGGAACGGCGTGCAGAACAGGAACGGCGTGCCGAAGAACAGCGCAAGGCGGAAGAAGCCCGACTTGCCGCTGAAAAGGCAGAAGCCGAGAAAACCGCTCAACAAAATACACTTGCCGACACGCTGTCGGAAACCAAAATCACAACTGATTATCACCTCTCCCTGCGTGCCAACCTGTTGCGCTGGGCTACCCTGACACCCGATTTAGGACTTGAATGGCGCATCTGTCCGTCGTGGGGCATTGCCGTAAACGGCTCGTGGACTTCTTGGACGTGGAGCGACAAGGACCGCCGCTATGCACTCTGGGAAGTGGTTCCGGAAATACGTTATTACATGGGTGAGAAGAAAGCCTGGTATCTGGGGGCGATGTTCAAGGCCGGACAGTTCAACTACAAGATCTCCGAAACAGGCAAGCAAGGCGACCTGATGGGTGGCGGCATCACCACCGGCTATCAGCTACGGCTGAACAAGGCACTGACTCTTGATTTCAACCTTGGCTTGGGCTACCTGAATGCCGATTTCGAAAAATATGAAGTCATCGATGGTGTGCGCGTGCGCTGTGGCAACGAGACAAAAAATTGGTGTGGCCCCATCAACGCCGGTGTGACATTGGTATGGAAGTTATTCTAATACGGAGGAATAGAGTATGAAAGCAAGACAATATATAAATATGGTAGGAATGACAGCCGCCGTGCTGCTCTCTTCCTGCGTGAAGGACACGCTTTATGACACGCCGCATCCCGACTATGGGAAGATTGCGGTGACAGCCGACTGGTCGGCACGCGGTGAGGGTATCAACATACCTGCCACGTGGACGGTCACCATGGGCGACTATACGGGTACGGAGACTTCCGCCACCCATGCCCCCGACCATCTGTTTGCTCCGGGCAGCTACACCCTTGCGGTGTGGAACCCAGCTGAAGGAATCACGGTAAATGGCACCACCGCCACCATTGCCGCAGCCACGGGAAACCGGGCAGGCACGAATGCCTTTGTGAACAATGCCCCGGGATGGTTCTTCACCTATACGAAACAGGTGAGCATCGAGAAAGACAAGGACTATCCGCTGACCGCCGCAATGAAGCAGCAGGTACGCGAACTGACGCTCATCATCAAACCGACGGGGGATGCCGCCGGACGCATCACGGAGATTGTTGCCCATCTGACGGGTGCAGCCAGAACACTCGACTTCGCTACCGATACCTACGGAGCCGCTTCAAACGTCGTGCTGCCCTTCACCAAGATAACCGAAGGTGACGATGCCGGCAAGTGGAAAGCCACGGTGCGGTTGCTGGGTGTGACCGGTACGGAACAACTGCTGACGGCTGAAATCCGCTATGCGGACGGCAACCCGACCCCCACGACGCTGAAAAGCGACATCACGGAAGCCCTCAAGGGGTTCAACACCGGAAAGGGCGAATCGCTGACCCTCGGCGGAACGCTGGTTGAGACTCCCGAAGGCATGGAAGTGGACGGAGTCGAAATCAACGGCTGGGAAGAAGTGAAAGGTGATGATGTAAATGCCGATTTGTAAATAATTAGCAAACCGAACGCAGAAGGTAACTACTCAGCACCCCTATAGAAAACTTCTCGTTAATAAAGCATAAACTTGATTTTGCTTATTTTCTTCATCATTACAAACTTTTTAATGATTGAGTCGATGAGGACGTAGGCTGTTTAAAACAGTTCATTTAACGAGTTCTTTTCCGATGATGCCTCCAACATGTCTCCTTTGTCTATTATCGCCCTTCAACAGATTATCTGCCAGGAGATGCGTTTTTGCATTCCCCGTAAGTCAAAAGTCTGCGTTAAGGGATGTAAATCGTGATTTTGCCATGTGGAGAAAAATGCTTATCTTTGCACCAAAAAAATGGCAAGCGACTGTACTGACATAGATGTTGTTTTGCGCCAGATAAACCAGCGTCTGCGCAAACTTGAGAAGTCCGACTCCGAGAAGACTGAGGAGATCGGACGCCTCAACCGTGTCATTAACCAGAAGGACGTGGAGATACATAATCTAAAGACAGAACTTGCTTCCACAAAGGCAGAACTTGCCGTTGCTAAAGAGCGTATCAAGGAACTCGAGGAAACTGATGACGATACATCAAGTACACCAGGAAAGCCCGAGAAAAACAGCAGTAACAGCAGTATCCCTCCATCCCAAGAAAGTATCGCTTCCCGTGAGCAGCGCAGGACAAAGTCTCTTCGCAAGCCAAGCGGAAAGCCGAGCGGTGGACAGCCTGGCCACAAGGGTCACACACTGCAGACTATAGCAGAACCAGACGTAATTGTAAAGCACGAACCAGTCTATTGTAAATGCTGTGGTCGGCTCTTGATTGATATACCATGCCAGAAGATCCGTAAGACACAAATTGTTGATATCAAGGTGGTCGTAGAGACCTGCGAGGAACAGTATTACGAGAAGGTCTGTGAATGCGGTTGCGTAAACAACTGCGAAGCTCCCAACTGTCGTATCAAGTATGGTGACAACCTCCGTGCACTGGTGACATACCTTAATGTAGTGCAGTGTATTCCGATCAAAAGGATTGCAGAACTTATATCCGACCTGTCCAGCCAGAATATAAGTGAGGGAACAGTGCAGAACATACTCAAAGAGAATAGCGGCAAGGCAGATAGTGCATACGAGGAAATACGCAAGAGGCTGGAAACAGCGTCTGTCGTAGGAGCCGATGAAACTGGTGCTACGGTAGGAAAGCATCTGCATTGGAACTGGATATTCCAGAACGACCTGCTTACATACGTGTTCCAGTCAGAATCGCGAGGTCAGAAGGCCATAGATTCCAAGTTTCCAAAGGGACTTCCCTATTCGACACTTGTGACTGACAGACATCAGAGCTACTTCAAGATGAATGTTAAGGACCATCAGGTCTGCCTGGCTCATCTTCTTAGGAATGCAGAGTATCTGAACGAACTGGATTCAAACCAGAACTGGTCACGGAGATTCATCCATCTGATAGAACACTCTATAAATCTCAGAAGAGAGGACAACATTACCTCTAGAAAGATAAAGGTACTGAAGACAAAGATGAAGAACCTCTTGGGTGAAAGCCTCACGCATTTAGATAACGAGTTTGAAAAATTCAAGAGAGGTATCCTTAAGGTCAAAGACTACCTATTTACCTTTCTCTCCAATCCAAGTGTGCCTTACGAGAACAATGCCAGTGAGCGGGGAGTTAGGAAAATCAAGATAAAGCAGAAAGTCAGCGGTTGCTTCCGAACAGACAGCGGTGCCGATGATTTTGCCAAGCTGCACTCCATCGCTGAAACTGCTATGAAGAACGGAAATTCGAAATTCAATGCAATTCTTGCTGTAGTACAACAGTAAGACGATTACTCATGCCCATAGGGGTGCTGAGTAGTTACCGCAGAAGCAAAGCTTGCTTTGATTTTGCTAAGGTGCAGCAATTATTGAAATGGAATTTAACTAATATAATAACAGAATATAATGAAGACAAGATTTTTTGCACTTGCGATGCTCGCCCTCGCACTGGTAGCCTGCAACAACGACAACGAGAACCTGAACGGTGACCCCGTGGCCGCCCAGTTTACCGCCGACATCGCCCCCGCCACCCGCGCCAGCGGAACCACCTGGACTGCCGGCGACCGTATCGGCATCACCGACATCGGCAACGATTCCCAGTACGGCAACGTGCCTTTCATCCTGAAAAACGGGAAATTTGAGGCAGAAGGAAAGGTCATCTATATCGAAGATACAAAGACCCATACTTTCCGCGCCTACTATCCGTACAACGCGGTGGGAGGCATCCTCACAGCCACGACCGATGCCACGGCGCAGCAGAACCAGCCTGCCATCGACTTCCTCTTTGCTTCAGGAGCCACGGGAGACAAAAACAACCCGGTAGTAAGCTTCACCGACAAAACCGCCAAAGGCGGTGAAGACAACTCCTTCCACCACCGCATGAGCCAGATAACCCTTACCTTCGAGGCGGGCGACGGCGTGAATTTCAGCGTGGTCAAGCCTGAACGTTACACGCTGGACGGATTGTTACTCACCGGTACGTTCAACACGGCCGACGGTATTGCCACCGCAGACAACGGGGCACAGACCGGAGAACTGACCATGAATCTGGCAGACGGCAATCTCACGTCATCGATCATCCTCTTCCCGCAGACAGTTGCATCCCTGCCGTTGGTTGTGAATTACAAAGGTCAGGAATATCATGCCACACTCACCATGCCCGATGGCGCACTGCTGGCGGGCAACAACTATACCTATACCGTCAAGGTACGCAACAAAGTCCTTGAAGTCAGCGAAGCCACCATTGCAAAGTGGAACGATATAGACGGTGGAGATGTGGGTGCTGACCTGTAGTATGTTAATAATTAATCGATTAGAATGAAGAATTATGAGACATAGATTATTTATCCCCGCAGCCACCGCACTGCTGTTCGCCCTCGCCGCCTGCACGCAGGACGAACTTGCTGGCGATAACCGTCTGCCCGAAGGTGAATACCCCGTCGTCATCCGTGCCACCGGACTGTCCGTAGAAGCAACGCCGCTGGCAGCCCCTTCCACCCGTGCCTCTGTGGACGGCGACTGGCAGGGCGTCACTTCCGTGGCACTCAAGATGGGCGATGCGGTAAAGGAATACACCGTAACGGCTTCTACCGATTTCAAGAGTGCCACGCTTTCACGCGAGAACGACCCGTACTACTGGACCAGCCGCAACCCGATTACCGTATCGGCATGGTGGCCCTTCAACAATGCCGACATCACACAGATGCCTGCCGTGAAGGTGGCCGAAGACCAAAGCAAATTGGCTGACTTCCAGAACAGCGACTTCATCTCTGCTGAGAACCGGAAGGTGGAATTTAACAACCCGACTCTTGAATTTACCCACCGCACGGCACGCGTGACAATCGAACTGAAGCCCGGCACGGGATTCACGAGCGTCGCCGGTGCCACGGTGAGCCTCGTGAGCCTGTCCGCCGATAACGGCAACCCGACTGCCATCAAGACCTACAACGCAAGCGGCAACACCTACGAGGCACTGACCGCCCCGCAGACCGTTGCGGCAGGCAAGCCGTTCGTCAAGGTGGAACTCGGCGGCGGCACCTTCTACTTCCGTCCGCAGAACAACGTCGTATTAGAGGCTGGCAACCGCTATAAATACACCGTCAAGGTGAACGCCACCGGCCTGACGTTAGAGGGTTGCACCATCGGCAACTGGGCTGACGGCGGCGGCGAGAGCGGCGCAGCCGAGGATTTGGGCTACATCTACGACAGCAACACCAATACCTACACGGTCTATAACGCCGACGGCCTGATGAATATAGCCGAATTAGTGAACGGAGGTAAGACCGACATTAACATTACCCTCGACACAGACATTGACCTCACAGGCAAAGACTGG
>OKVC01000676.1_pt1 | contig 14245 bp, 9 predicted proteins | sample 1606641 | NCBI WGS metagenome assembly OKVC01 (sample SAMEA3882518, study PRJEB24775) | human gut metagenome | biome: human-associated habitat; feature: intestine environment; material: feces | place: Netherlands | collected 2009/2010
CCGGCAACATTTCGAGCGCATGCATTCCGCTTGCCCTCGACCGGCTGGCAAACGCCGGTGCACTTCACACAGGCGACACCATCGCCTTGGTTGGATTTGGCGCCGGTCTGGATATAGGTGGCTATCTGCTTCGTTGGAAGTAGTCGCACATAGGAAATAAAAACGCCCTAGGGCACAACCAAAGGAGAACTACCATGGCAGATCAGAAGACCTTCGAGCGCGTTTGCGACGTTATCCGCGAGACCGCCGGCCTTGACGACGTCGAGATGAAGCCCGAGTCCACGCTCGAGGAGATTGGCCTCGACAGCCTGGGTACCGTCGAGATCCTCGTTGCCGTCGAGGACGAGTTTGGCATTGAGCTCGATACCGAGGAGAACCCCAAGACGGTCGGCGAGTTTGTCGATACGGTCGAGGCGGCATTGGAGAAGTAGTGATGCTCAAGTCTCCTCTCTGCGATCTGCTCGGCATCGAAAAGCCCGTGTTCCAGGGCGGTATGGCCTGGATTGCCGATGCCTCGCTGGCGTCCGCAGTGTCCGAGGCGGGTGGCTTAGGCATCATCGCGGCCATGAACGCCGACGCCAACTGGCTGCGCGACCAGATTCATAAGCTGCGCGCCAGGACGGATAAGCCCTTTGGCGTCAACGTCATGCTCATGAGCCCGTTCGCCGACGAGGTCGCCCAGGTTGTGATTGACGAGCGAGTACCGGTCGTCGTGACGGGTGCCGGCAATCCCACCAAGTACATGAAGGCGTGGAACGAGGCGGGCATCAAGGTCATCCCGGTCGTTGCCTCGGTGGCGCTGGCGCGCCTCGTGGCGCGTCGTGGGGCCACGGCGGTTGTTGCCGAGGGCACCGAATCGGGCGGCCATGTTGGGGAGATGACCACCATGGCCCTGGTGCCCCAGGTCATCGATGCGGTAAGCGTTCCCGTGGTGGCGGCCGGCGGCATCGCGGACGGCCACGGCCTCGCGGCCGCGCTCGCGCTCGGCGCTTCCGGCGTTGCCATGGGCACCCGCTTCGTGTGCGTCGATGAGTGCCCGATCTCCGACAACCACCGCCAGTGGGTCATCAACCACACTGAAAAGGACACCGTACTCTGCCAGAAGACCATCGGCAGCATGATGCGCGTGTCCAAGAACAACGCTTCCCTGCTCGCCAACGAGATCGAGAACCGCGGCCTGCGCACCGGCAAGGGCCCGATGGACATCCTCAAGGAGCAGATGCCCGTCATCACCGGCCAGAAGACCCGCGTGGCCTTCCAGGACGGCAATGTCGACAGCGCGATCTTCTGCGCCGGCATGGGCATGGGTCTCGTGCACGATGTCGTGCCGGTCAAGGTTCTGCTCGACCGCATGGTCAAGGAAGCCGAAGAGACCATCAACAGCATCAAGGCGTCCTTCTGATCGCATAACACGCTCCACACACCATCCTTTCTATACATCCACCCCTATTTCCTTCCCCCCACTCAAGGCGCGGATGCAGCCGCGTCCGCGCCGCAGCAACAGCGAGAGCCGCCCCTTTTCCCGGGGGCGGCTCTTCTATATATCGTTTAGATATCGTTGCTTCCCCGGACAGTGTGCGGCGCATACGCCGCGCGCCGGGCAGCAAGAAGGCCGCAGCGCATATGCGCTGCGGCCTTTTGATCGTGATCGTGTTTTGCGCGCGGACGGCTTACGGCTGCTCGCCGGGATCGCTGTTCGGAGCGTCCGCATCCGGTGCGGACGGTGCCTCCGGCTGGGCCGGCGCTTCCGCGTCCGGCTGCGGGGTCTCGGGGGCCTCGTCCATTCTGCGGATGACCTTCGCCGGCGGCTCAATGGTGTCGTCCGGGTGGACGGGCATCACACCGTGCTCACAGTAGTAGCGGAAATCGTCACCCTCGATCGTCTCGTGGATGAGCAGATACTCCGCAAGGCCGGTCAGAAGATCGGCGTGCTCGCGCAGCAGCGCCTCACACTTGGCATACGCCTGATCGAAGATGTGCTTGACCTCTTCGTCGATCGTAGCGGCAGTCTCCTCGGAGTAGCTCTTCGTGGTGCCGAAATCGCGGCCGATGAAGATGCTGTGGCTCGAATCGTCGAACGAGATCGGGCCGAGCTTCTCGGACATGCCGTATTTCATGACCATGTCGCGGGCGATGTTCGTCGCCTGCTGGATATCGTTGGACGCGCCGGTGGAGATATCGTCAAGGAAGAGCTGCTCGGCAATGCGGCCGCCGAGCGCGGAGACGATGCTGTCAAACATCTCGCCGCGGGACGTGAAGTTCTCAGCGTCCTCGGCCTTGCGATACCAGGTGAAGCCGCCGGCAGCGCCACGCGGGATGATGGTGATATAGTGCACGGGGTCGGAGTTCTTGAGGAAGAACGACGCGATCGCGTGGCCGGACTCGTGGTACGCCGTCAGGCGGCGCGCACGCTCGGACACGACGCGGCTCTTCTTCTCCGGGCCCATGACGACCTTCAGGATCGCCTCGTCGATATCCGCCTGCATGATGAAGCGGCGCTTGCTGCGCGTGGCCATGATGGCGGCCTCGTTGAGGAGGTTCTCCAGATCCGCACCGGCAAAGCCGGCCGTGCCGCGCGCAATGCTCTTGAGATCCACATCGTCGCCCAGCGGCTTGCCGCGGGCATGGACCTTCAGGATATCCTCACGCCCCTTGATGTCGGGCAGGCCCATATACACGCGCCGGTCAAAGCGGCCGGGGCGCAGCAGCGCGTTATCGAGAATGTCGGCGCGGTTGGTCGCCGCCATGACGATGACGCCCTCGTTATTCGTAAAGCCGTCCATCTCGACGAGCAGCTGGTTGAGCGTCTGCTCGCGCTCGTCGTGACCGCCGCCGAGACCGCTGCCGCGCTGGCGGCCGACCGCGTCGATCTCGTCGATGAACACGATGGCCGGGGCGACCTTCTTGGCCTGGTCGAACAGATCGCGCACACGCGATGCACCGACACCGACATAGAGCTCGACAAAGTCCGAGCCCGAGATGGACAAAAACTGCACGCCCGCCTCGCCCGCAACTGCGCGCGCCATGAGCGTCTTGCCGGTGCCCGGAGGGCCGACGAGCAGCACGCCCTTGGGGATGCGCGCGCCCATCGCGGTATAGTTCTGCGGCCGCTTGAGGAAGTCCACGATCTCGGACAGCTCCTCTTTTTCCTCTTCCGCGCCGGCGACATCGGCAAAGGTGACCTTCTTGAGGTTCTCCTCGCCGGTGCGCGTGTGCGCCTTGCCGAACTTGCCGACGCCCGGCGCACCGCCGCCGCCCGACTTGTTCATAAGCAGGTACCACACGCCGATAAACAGCACGACCGTGATCAGATACGGCAGGATGGACATCCACCACGGCGCCGTCCAGCCCTTGACGTAATCATACTCCGTCAGCACGCCGCTGGCGGTCTGCTGCTCGATCAGATCCCCCAGATCCTCACGGAACCAGGTGGGGCTCGGAAGTGTCTTTTTGATTGTCGTGTTGCCGTCGCTGTCCGGAGAATAGAGATTGAGCGTGAGCTCATCTCCCTCGAGGCAGAACGACTTGACCTGCTCCTGGCGGAACAGTTCCTCGATCTCGGAATAGGTGTATTCCTTCTGCTCTGCCGGTGTGGTCAGATAGAAGATGACGGCGAGAATGATCACGCCGATCAGCAGGTAGAACCCGATGCCTCTGGCACGGTTCTTGTCCGGTTTCAAATCAAATCACATCCTTTAGGAATCCGCATCGGGCTCAGTGGGAGTAGACCTCCGGCTTGAGCACGCCGATGAACGGGAGATTGCGGTATTTTTCCGCGTAGTCAAGGCCGTAGCCGACGACGAATGCATCCGGCACTTCAAAGCCGGCGTACGTCGCGTGGATCGGCGCTTTGCGGCGCGCAGGTTTGTCCAGCAGCGTCGCAATGGTGATCGACGCGGGACGGCGGACACTGAGATAGTCCGCAAGGTAGTGCAGCGTAACGCCGCTGTCGAGAATGTCCTCGACGAGGATGATGTCGCGTCCCTCGATGTCCTGATTCAGATCCTTGTTGATCTTCACCGCACCGGTGGTCGTGGTCTGGTTTCCGTAGGACGATACGGCCATGAAATCGACCGAACACGGAATGGTCACGCTGCGCATCAGGTCCGCCATGAACACAAAGCAGCCCTTGAGCACGCCGACAAACAGCGGCTCGCGGCCGTCGAAATCCCTGGAAATCTGGGCACCCAGCTCCGCCGTGCGCGCCTGGATCTCCTCGGCGGACAGCAGAACGGACGCAATGTCATCTCTCATATCGCTCATAGTATTCTCCCCCATATGTCTGGATCTGTTCCATTCGGATGCAGATCATGGTTTGCCCCGGCGCCGCCGCGCATTGCTCGGCAACGCCGAAACCGGCGATGGCCGCCGGCGCATCTGCCGCGCGGATGATCGGCACGCGGTCGCGCTCGGCCTGTGTCAGCCCCCGTTCGGCGAACAGGTCGCTCACGCGCTTCGTGCAGCCGCGCCCCGCCAGACGGATCCGGTCGCCCGGACGCCGCGGCGTAACAGATAGTTTATCATGGATGATCGCAGATTTAAAGCAAAAAGTGGTGAACGCGCTGTGAATTTCACGAAACGGTTCCGGCACGCCGACCGTGACGCGCAGCCCCAGCTCCGGGATCTCCGCCGTCTCACCCGGACGCAGAATGTGCGTCCCGAGCGGCGGCAGCGCCTGCGCGCCGAAAAACAGCCGACCCTGCTCGCGCGTCACGCGCAGGCCGGGCACATCGGCATAGCCGAGCCCTTCCCCGTCACACAGCCGCTCGAGCGCCAGCAGATGCCGGCGCGACAGTTCCCGTCCGGCCGCCTGCTGCAGCGCACGCACGCGCACCGGGCGCGGCAGCGCCAGCAGCTCGGCGATCGGGATGCCCTCTGCGGGCATCTGCCCAGCCAGAAAATCCGCAGCCAGCCCACTGAGAAACGCCTCGTCCTCGCGCAGGAGCGCTGCCGTGTCGGCCGCGTGCTGCACGAAGGCGGGATTCACGCTCTCGAGCGCCGGCACGGCATGGTGCCGGACGCGGTTGCGGGCATAGGCATCGGCCGCGTTCGTGCTGTCCTCCACGTGCGGGATGGCATGGGCGGTCAGGTAGGCCTCCGCCTGCGCGCGCGTCGTGTCCAGCATCGGGCGCAGGAGCTTGCCGCGCTGCGGCGGGATACCGGTCAGGCCGCGCAGACCGCAGCCGCGCGCGAGGTTGAGCAGCAGCGTCTCGGCGTTGTCGTCCGCCGTGTGCGCCGTGGCGATCCAGTCGTAGCTGTGCGCCTGCGCGCATTGCGCCAAGAACGCATAGCGCAGCTTGCGCGCGGCGGCCTCAGTGCCCATGCCGCGCACGGACGCAACATCGCCGCGCCCGGCATAAAACGGCACGCCCAGTTTCTTACACTGCGCGCGCACGAACGCCTCGTCGCGGTCGCTCTCCGCGCCGCGCAGCCCGTGGTTGAAGTGCGCACAGCCGACGGCAAAGCCGCGCTGCGCGCCCAGCGCCGTCATCCGGTGCAGGAGGTACATGGAGTCCACCCCGCCGGACACGGCACACAGCACACGCACGCCGGGCATGATGGCATCAATAGTCATCGTCGTCGTACTTCTTCTCGATGGCCGCGAAGGATGTGTACTCCGGCAGCCACATGAGCTCGAGCGTGCCGGTCTCGCCGTGGCGGTTTTTGAGGATGATCGCCTCGGCCAGGTTCGGGTTTTCGCACTCTTTGTTGTAATACCCGTCGCGGTAGAGCGCGAGCACGATGTCCGCGTCCTGCTCGATGGCACCGGATTCACGCAAGTCTGAGAGCATCGGGCGCTTATTCTGACGCGCTTCATTGGCACGCGAGAGCTGCGAGAGGCAGATGACCGGAACGTTGAGCTCCTTGGCCATGATCTTGAGCATACGGCTCATGTCGGAGACCGCCTGCGTGCGGCTCTCGTTCGACCAGCCGTGGCCGCTGCCGGCCGACTGCATGAGCTGCAGATAGTCGATGACGACAAGGCCAAGATTCGGGATGCGGCGGCACTGGGCGTTCATGTCCGCAACGGACAGCGACGGGTTGTCGTCGATGCGGATATCCGTCGCGCTGATGGTCGTGGCCGCGGCGCCGACGCGCCGCCACTCGTCCGCCGAGAGCTTACCGGTCAGCAGCTTCTGGCTGTCGACCAGACCCTCACCCGCGAGCAGACGGGTCGTGAGCTGCTCGCGCGCCATTTCGAGCGAGAACACCGCGACCGTCTTGCCGGACGTCTTGCCGACGTGCAGGGCAATGTTGAGCGCAAGGCTCGTCTTGCCCATGCCGGGGCGCGCGGCGATGAGGATCAGCTCGCCCGCGTTCAGGCCGAGGATCGTCTGGTCCAGATCCGGCAGACCGGTCGCCAGACCGGGGATGCCGCCGCCGCTGCTCGCCGCCTCGGAGAGGTTTGCGTACACGCGCTGGATGACCATGCTGATCGGCTGCAGGCCGCCGACATTGCGTCCCTGACGCAGCGCATAGATCTTGCGCTCGGCCGCCTCGAGCATGGCGTCCGCACCGCCCGAGCCTTCAAAGATCATGGTGTTGATCTCATCGGCCGCCGTGTGCAGATTGCGCAGCAGCGCCTGATCGCGCACGATGGCCGCGTACTTGAGCACGTTCGCCGCCGTGGGCGTGACCTGCATGACCTCCATGAGGTACTGCTGCGTCGTGTCCTTGTACACACCGCGGACCTTCATCTGCTCGAGCACCGTGACCGCGTCCACGCTCTGCCCGTAGGAGAACATGGCGAAGATGGTGTCAAAAATATCGCGGTTGGCCTGAATATAAAATTCGTCGGACTTGACCTTCTCGATCACATCCGGGATGCAGCTCGGGTCGATGAGCATCGCACCGATGACTGCCTGCTCCGCCGGAGCGGAATGGGGCGGCTGTCTGCCCAGCAGCTCCTCCATGACGGGTCCCTCCCTCGCCTGCGCGCGGTTTATTTGTCTTCGATGACCAGCACGTGGATGGTGCCGGTGACTTCATAGCCGAGCTTGCACTTGACCTCGTACGCGCCGAAGCTCTTGATGGGTTCGGCCTGCACGATCTTCTGCTTTTCGATGGTGAGGTCAAACTGCTCGTGCAGCGCGTCGCTGATCTCCTTCGAGGTGACGGAGCCGAAGAGCTTGCCGTTGCTGCCGGCCTTCGCCGCGATCTTCACCTGAATGGCGCCGAGCTTTTTGGCGTTTTCCTCCGCCTCGGCCTTCTCGCGGGCGATCTGCGCCGCCTTGGCCTTCTCCTTCAGGCGGAAGGCGTTGAGATTGTCGGCCGTCGCCTCCGTTGCGAGCTTGCGCGGCAGGAGGTAGTTGCGGGCATAGCCGTCGGAAACTTCCTTGAGCTCGCCCTTTTTGCCCTGACCCTTTACGTCTGCGTTCAAAATCACTTTCATAGCAAGATACTCCTTTGCTTAATTTTCCAGATTCTCGTCGATCGCCTCGCGCGCCATCTGCACCGCCTGCGCGACCGACACGTCGTGCAGCTGCACAGCCGCCGACGAGCGGCTGCCGCCGCCGCCGAGCGCCTCCATGACAAGCTGCACATTCAATTCACCGATCGAGCGCGCGGAGATGAACACATCCCCGTTACCCATCGGGTAAATGACCAGTGACGCCGTGACTCCCGCGATGTTGAGCAGCTCGTCCGCAGCCTGCGCCGCGACGATGCGCTCCTGCGACTCGGTAGGCGCGGCAATGGCGATGTCCGCGCGGTAAATGGACGCCGTCTGCAGGATCTTATAGCGGGCGACCGTGTGCTCCATGTCCGTCTGCAGGAGCTTTTTGACCTCCGAGGTATCGGCCCCGGCGCGGCGCAGGAACGCCGCCGCCTCAAACGTGCGCTCGCCGGTGCGGACGGTGAAGTCCTTCGTATCGAGCATAATGCCCGAGAGCATTGCCTCCGCCTCCACGCGCAGGATGTCCGGCTGCTCGACCAGCTCCTCGAGCAGCTCCGTCATCAGCTCGCAGGCCGACGACGCATACGGCTCGTGGAAGCTCATGGTCGCGTTGGTGATGTAGGTCGCCGCACGGCGGTGGTGGTCGATGACCGCCACGCGGGTGCAGGCTTCGAGCAGGTTGCGGTTTTCCACCTGATCCGGGCGGTTGGTGTCTACCACGACGAGCAGCGTGCGGCTGTCAGCATGCAGATACGCCTCCTGCGGAGACAGGAACGCTTTGCCGTACTCCGGCACGCGCAGCATCCGGTCACGCAGCTGGCCGGCGGCCGTCTTGTTCGCATCCATGACGATGCGGCAGGGCGTGCCGAATTTGCGCGCGATGCAGCACACGCCGGCAGCAGCACCGAGCGTGTCCAGATCGGAAAATCTGTGCCCCATGACGTAGACCTTGGACGAGTCCTGAATGAGCTGGCTGAGGGCGTTGGCCATGACGCGGGACTTGACCTTCGTGCGCCGCTCGACCTCGCCGCCGCGGCCGCCGAAGAATTCGAACGTGACGCGGTTTTTCACCACGGCCTGGTCGCCGCCGCGCGAGAGCGCCATCTCGGTGCCGAGAATGGCGAAATTATAGCATTCATCGAGGCTGTCGCCGTCGCGCCCGATGCCGACGCTGACGGTGGCGCGGATGCCGCTCGGGCTGGTCACGGCGTGCACGCTGTCGAGCAGGGATGCGAACTTGTTCTCGCGCAGCTCGTCAAGATGCCGCTCCTCGAACACGTACAGATACCGGTCGCGGTCATAGCGGCGGAAGAAGCCGCCCTTGCCCTCGCACCACTGCAGGAGCTTGTCCTCAATGGCGTCGCGCAGCTCGTTGCGCTTGCGGTCGGTCAGGCCGCGGATGAGCTCATCGTAGTTATCGATGACGATGACGGCGATGATCGGGCGCGAAGCGTAATACTCCAGCCGGATCTTTTCATAATCCGTGACATCGACCCAGTAGGTGATGCCCATGTAGCTGGCAGCATCGTCCGGATTCGTGCGCACGAGGTTGCCGTGGATCTGATACTTATGGCCCTGATACTCCAGCAGCTCGGGACACTGGGTGTTGCCCTCGAGCAGCCAGCGGCCGGAAAACTCCGGGATCACGTCCGTGATGCGCATATCGACCGTCGGCTTGTGCCGGCCGCAGAGATCGAAAAAGTTCTGGTTGGCCCAGATGACCTGCGAATCCGCCGGGCGAAAGACCGCCATCGGCAGCGGAAAATTCTGCAGGGTATTATTTCGCGCAGACTCCGTATCATAGGTGACGGATTCAATATATCGTTCGAGCGTGCGGCGCTTGCGCGCGCGCATGATGACCGAATAAATGATGAGCAGCAGAATGATGACGCCCTCGCAGATCGACAGCCAGAGCCGGTCGGAGAAGAAGAACGTGATGACTGCAAACACGATCAGAAACAGCAGAAACATCCGCGAATTGGGCATCAGCGCCCGCTGCAGCTTGGATTCATTGGGTACATTGCTGACTTTGGGGTCTCGCATCGTCATACCTCCTTGCACCCTGCGGGGCAAAAGCTATTACCCCTATGATAATCAATGATTATATCAGATTCTATCCGTATTGACAAGACGCTTTCCTGCTGAAGATTCGTGAAAGGAGCGTGCGCATGAAAGCAATTTTACTGGCCGGCGGTCAGGGCCGGCGGCTGCGCAGCATCACCGGAAGCCTGCCGAAACCCATGGTGCCGCTCGTCGGCGTGCCGGTGCTCGACCGGCTGCTGGATCTGCTGCGGCGCAACGGCTTCACGGACGTGTGCATGACGCTGTGCTACCGGCCGGAGGTCATTCAGGAGCACTGCGGCGACGGCAGCAGCTACGGCGTGCACCTGCGCTACCGCATCGAGACCGAGCCGCGCGGAACGGCGGGCGCCGTGCGCGCGTGCAGCGACTTTTACGGCAGGGAGGATTTTCTCGTCATCAGCGGCGACGCCGCGTGCAGCTTTGACCTGCTGGGGCTCTATCGCCGGCACCAGCAGGCGGACGCGGCCGTAACGATCGCACTCTACCAGAACGCAGAGCCGCTGCAGTATGGGCTCGTGCTGCAGGACCGGCAGGGGCTTGTGCAGCACTTCATCGAAAAACCGGACTGGCCGCACGTAGTGACCGATCTCGTCAACACCGGCATCTATATCGTCTCCCCGCGGGCGATGACCTATGTGCCGGAGGACACGCCGTTCGATTTTGCCAACGACCTCTTCCCGCTGCTGCTCGCGGCGGATGAACCGATCCTCGGCGTGCCGATGGACGGCTACTGGTGCGACATCGGCACGCCGCGCGCTTACTACCGGTGCTGTCTGGACGTGCTCGACGGAAGGCTGAGTCCGGCGCCGCAGGAAGCCCCGGAATCACCGGACGCCCCCGCGCAATGCACAGACCCGCTCAGGCGCAGCGTCCCCTGCCGCGACCGCGCGCACCGGATGCGCACCCTGTCGGAGGCGATGATGGAGGCCGGTGCCGACTTCACCAACGGTCTGCACGTGCACGACGGCAGCTGGGAGCTGACCGTCCGGCCGGATGCGGAAGTCTCCGCCCTGCAGGTGGAGGCAAACACACCGGACGCCGCCGCAGAGACCGCGCGGCTGCTCGAGCTGATGGAGCAGCGCGAGAAATAGAGACGCGAAAACCGCCGCATCGTTGGATGCGGCGGTTTTGGGGTGTGTTATTGCTTATAATGGTGTGCGTCCTCGAGGACCATTTCCTTGACCTTCATCAGGCGCACCTTGGTCGAACTTTCGTTCTCATCCAGCTTCATGGAGATGTAACGAATGTTCTGCTCCAGCTCCGGGATCATCACGTATTCGAGCGCGTTGACGCGGCGGCGGGTCTTTTCGATCTCCTGCGCGAGCATTTGCGTGGTCTTTTCGACCTGCGCGAGCTCGAGCATGTCCTTGAACACCTCCGCCAGCTTCTCGAGCGCATCGTCCAGCTCGCCGGACGTCTGCGCGAAGCCGTACGGGAAGATCTCAGACGGGTCGCTGTTGCGGGTCTGGAAATCGTAGACCGGCACGTTCACGCTCATGATGTTCTGATAGGTCATGCCCAGCTCGACGCTCTGCCGCGGGTAGAGCAGCGACTGTTCGAGCATTTCCGGGGACATGATCGCGGACGCGACCGACAGGGAGCCGAACGCCTCCGTGAGTCCCTGCTCGACCTTTGCACGCAGCTGCTTGTTCAGGCGCACGTTGTCGAGGAACTGACGCATCAGCTCGTCACGCTTATCCTTGAGGAGCTTATGACCCCTGCGAGCGGTCTTCAACCGGCCCTTGAGCTGGTTGAGCACCATTCTTGTCGGGGTAATCGCTGTATTTGCCATCAAATCACCTCACTTGGTAAGTCTGCGGGACGGATGCAATCAGGTCTCGGGCATATACTTTTCGATCAGCTCGGGCTTGATACGCTTGAGCTCGGTGCGCGGCAGCAGGCTCAGCAGCTCCCAGCCGAGGTTAAGGGTATCCTCAATGGTGCGGTTGGTGTTGTTGCCCTGATTGACGTAGCGCTGCTCAAATGCATCGGCGAACTTTGCAAACTGCTTGTCGTCGTCAGACAGGGCCGCCTCGCCCAGAATGGTCATGAGCTCCTTGGCGTCCTTGCCGCGGGCATAGGCCGCGAACAGCTGGTTCATCGTGCCGGAGTGGTCCTCACGGGTCTTGCCCTCGCCGATGCCCTTATCCTTCAGACGCGACAGGCTGGGCAGCACGTCGACGGGCGGGATGATGCCCTTGCGGTAGAGGTCACGGGAGAGGATGATCTGACCCTCGGTGATGTAACCGGTCAGGTCGGGGATCGGGTGGGTCTTGTCGTCCTCGGGCATGGTCAGGATCGGGATCATGGTGATCGAGCCGGACTTGCCGATGCGGCGGCCGGCGCGCTCGTAGAGCGTGGCCAGGTCGGTGTACAGGTAGCCGGGGTAGCCGCGGCGGCCCGGGACTTCCTTCTTTGCCGCGGAGACCTCACGCAGAGCCTCGGCGTAGTTGGTGATATCGGTCAGGATGACCAGCACCTGCATGTCCTTTTCAAAGGCCAGGTACTCGGCCGCGGTCAGCGCCATACGCGGGGTCGCGATACGCTCGACGGCGGGGTCGTTGGCGAGGTTCGAGAACACGACCGTGCGGTCGATGGCGCCGGTGCGGCGGAACTCCTGAATGAAGTACTCGGACTCCTCGAACGTGATGCCGATGGCGGCAAAGACGACGGCGAAGTTCTCGTTGTCGCCCAGCACCTTCGCCTGACGCGCGATCTGCGCGGCAAGGGCGGCGTGCGGCAGGCCGGAGGCCGAGAAGATCGGCAGCTTCTGGCCGCGGATGAGGGTGTTCAGGCCGTCGATGGTGGAAACGCCGGTCTGAATGAACTCTGCCGGGTAGGCGCGGGCCGCCGGGTTCATCGGCAGACCGTTGATGTCGCGGTGCTCCTCAGCGAGGATCGCCGGGCCGCCGTCGATGGGCTCGCCCATGCCGTTGAAGACGCGGCCGAGCATATCCTCGCTCACGCCCAGCTGCAGCGGGTGGCCGAGGAAGCGGACCTTCGACTGTGCGAGGTTGATGCCCTGCGCGCTCTCGAAGAGCTGCACGACCGCATGATCGTCCTCGACCTCGAGGACCTTGCAGCGGCGGACTTCACCGTTCGGGAGCTCGATCTCGGCCAGCTCGTCGTAGGTCACGCCTTCGACGTTCTTGACGATCATCAGAGGGCTGGCGATCTCCTGGATGGTCTTGTATTCTCTAATCACTGCTCCTCACCTCCGGCGATAATCTCTTTGATCTGCGCGGTCATGTCCGCAGCGATCTTGGCATAGACCTGCTCGTACTCGTCGCTCGGCACGCTCTTGGCGCGGCCGATGTCGACGCGGGCAGGGATGGCAAAGAGCTTGTGCATCGGCGCGTTCTTCTCGAGTGCGTCGCGGCACTCGGCGTCGTAGCGCAGGATGAGACCGAGCAGCAGGAACTGACGGCGGTACTCGGAGTAGCTGTCGATGTCGACGAAGGCGTTCTGCTGCAGGAAGTCCTCACGGATCATCTTGGCCGTCTCCATCGTCAGGCGGTCAGCCGGGGACAGCGCGTCCTGACCGACGAGGCGGACGATCTCCTGCAGCTCGGATTCCTGCTGCAGGATGCTCATGGCCTTGTCGCGGTTGGCCATATATTCCTCGCCGAACGTGGCCTCATACCACGGCTTGAGCGAGTCGACATACAGCGAGTAGGACGTCAGCCAGTTGATGGCCGGGAAGTGGCGGGCATAGGCAAGGCTCGAGTCAAGCGCCCAGAACACCTTGACGATGCGCATGGTCGCCTGCGAGACAGGCTCGGAAATGTCGCCGCCCGGAGGCGAGACGGCGCCGATGGCGGTGACGGAGCCGCGGCGGTCGGCATCGCTGCCGATGCAGCGGATGCAGCCGGCGCGCTCGTAGAACTGCGCGATGCGGGACGCGAGGTAGGCCGGGTAGCCTTCTTCGCCGGGCATCTCTTCCAGACGGCCGGACATCTCACGCAGGGCCTCGGCCCAGCGGGAGGTGGAGTCAGCCAGAACGGCGACGTCATAGCCCATGTCGCGGAAATACTCCGCGATGGTGATGCCGGTGTAGATGGACGCCTCACGCGCAGCCACCGGCATATCGGAGGTGTTGGCGATCAGGACCGTCCGCTTCATCAGGCTTTCGCCGGTGCGGGGGTCCTTCAGCTCCGGGAACTCCCGCAGAACGTCGGTCATCTCGTTGCCGCGCTCGCCGCAGCCGATGTAAACCACGATGTCCACGTCGGACCACTTGGCCAGCTGGTGCTGCACCACGGTCTTGCCGGAGCCGAAGGGTCCGGGGACTGCCGCCGTGCCGCCCTTGGCGATGGGGAACATGGTGTCGATGATCCGCTGACCGGAGCACAAGGGCCGCTTGGGGGGATACTTCTTCGTATAGGGACGGCCCACACGGACGGGCCACTTCTGGAGCATAGTGAGGGGGACTTCCCTGCCGTCCTCAGTCTTGAGGGTGGCGATGGTCTCCGTTACGTTGAAGGAGCCGCTCCGGATGGAGGTGATGGTGCCGCGCATGGTGGGCGGCACCATGATCTTATGGAGCACAACGGCCGTCTCCTGAACTGTGCCCAGGATGTCGCCGCCGATGACCTGATCGCCCACCTTGGCCACCGCGTTGAACTCCCACTTCTTCTCGTGGTCCACGGCGGGGACCTCCACGCCGCGGGTGATGCAGGCGCCTACCTTCTCCACGATCTTCTCCAGCGGACGCTGGATGCCGTCATAAATGCCCTCGATCATGCCGGGGCCAAGCTCCACGCTCAT
>OKVC01000681.1_pt1 | contig 14138 bp, 18 predicted proteins | sample 1606641 | NCBI WGS metagenome assembly OKVC01 (sample SAMEA3882518, study PRJEB24775) | human gut metagenome | biome: human-associated habitat; feature: intestine environment; material: feces | place: Netherlands | collected 2009/2010
CGACATACTGGAAGAATTAGAGAACGGCGTCGGCGAGCCTCTCTACCCCGGTGACGAGCGCCGAATCTTCGGCGACACCATGGCGAAGGTGATCGTCACTGTTTACAACACAGTAAACGACGCCTGCCGCCAGAAAATGCTCCGATATGCAAGGGGCACTGTTCTGGACGCTCTGGGAGAAAACAGAGACGTGATCCGTCTCGATCCTACCTATGCCACTACCACCCTACGGTTCACAGTTACCGAAGCGGTGGGCTCTAATATCATTATACCGGCCGGACTTCGAGTAACAGGTGACTTCGTTCACTATTTCCTGACAGACACCACAGCCGTGCTTTATGCAGGTAGCCTCTATGTGGACGTGGCAGCAACCGCCGAGGAAGGCGGCACGGACTACAACAACATAGACGAGGGCGAGATCTCCGAGATCGTGGACGTCTCCGACGTTCCACTGCTCGACGGAGTAACAAACCTGACCATAACAGAAGGCGGAGGCGACCGTGAGGAGGACGAACCGTACCGTGAGAGAATCCGAGAGGCTGAGAACAAACTTAGCACCGCAGGCCCGGCCAAAGCCTACAAATACTGGGCGCTGTCCGCGAACTCTCTCGTCACGGACGCAGTGGTGGAATCCGAAAAGGAAATGATCACCAGAACACTGAAAACATACGCCGGGCACGCCTTCCAAGGTGGCGCCAATCTCCTGCCGGACACTCTGGTGGTTTTCCTGAGTGACGGATCCGAAGCCACAGCAGGGGCCGACTATACGGCCGAGTATGCAGACGAGCTTCTGACTCTCTCACTCTCCGGATCTCTCGCTGGAGCCGAGGCGGTAAAGATCCAGATCGGCCGCAATATGTACGGCCGCGTCAAGATCGTGCCGATCTGCGCCGGAGGACAGATTCCGAGCGAGGAAGTGCTGGCCGACGTGCTGGCTGCCTGCTCTGCGGACGACGTTCGCCCTCTCACTGACATGGTAACGGTGGAAGCTCCGGAAACTCACGAGTATGACATAGAGCTCACCTATTACACCACTAAAGCCAACGAGTCAGAAGTAGTGCAGAACGTGGAAGGATCCGACGGGGCTATTGATCAGTATATCAACTGGCAGGGCTCCACACTGAATCAGGACATAAACCCAGACGAGCTCCGGAAGCGGATCCTCTGCCCTGACTGGGCCGACGATCTGATCGGAGCCACCCGTGTGCAGATCATCAAACCGGAATACACCGAGCTCAACAGCACGACCGTGGCCAAGTTCTCCGGTAAAAAGACCGTGAAGCATATCGTCAGAGGATAAAGGAGGTGGACAGCATGGGCGGCATGAAAGTGTCAAACATGGATTTTATAAAACTGCTGCCCGCCTTCATGCAGGACGACGAGGCAGCGATCGCACTCAGCAAGGCCGTGAACAAGCTCATAGGTGAGCCGGGCAAACGTCTGGCCACAATCCGCACATGGGACAAGGTAGACGAGCTCACAGAGGCGGAGTGCAACGAAATGGCGTGGGAGCTGGACATTGACTGGTACGACTCCGAAGGCATGAGCCTGACAGAGAAGCGGAACACAATCAAGCTCGCGCAGCAGATCAAAAGAAAACGCGGTACCAAGTGGGCCGTTGAGCGTCTGATCGGCGCATACTTCGGCGAGGGCTATGTCATGGAGTGGTTCGAGATGGACGACTCCCCGTACACCTTCGCGGCTCTAACCACAAACGCGAACACCGACGGCGAAAATTTTAATAAATTTGTTGACGCCGTTCAGGCTGCCAAAAATGTGCGCTCGCATATCGCGGGCGTTTTCTATTACTGGCAGCAGGGGCCGGATCCCGGTATTGAGTGTGCGCTGAACACGGAGCTGCACCGTTATGATTTTGTAAAATGCGGTACCAACCCGCGAACGGCCACGATCGGCTTCGTGATAAAGCCGAGCATTGAAACAGATCCGGAAGTGAAGCCGTACCTATACGACTACACTCACGCCGGAACTACAACCTGCGGAACATATCCGCAGCCCGGAACACTCGGCGCCGTCGTAAAGCAAGCGGCTGCAGCCGAGCCTGACACCGAGGCGTTCCGCTACAACTACCCTGAATGTGGAATAACTCCACGGCCGGGGACGTTGGGCTCAGTTATAAAACGCGCAGCAGCCACGAACGAAAAGGCGGCCCTGTTCTGCTATCCGTTCGTAAAATGCGGAACTAAGCGCTGCGGGGAATAAACCGAAAGGAGGGCACAAAATGGCATACTTCGGCGAAGCCTACATGGGACGAAGGCGGCAGCAGTGGCTCCGCTCTCTCGCCTATGTCGAGGCTCAGACAAACGGCACATGGCACCGCGGAACGATCAACCAGAAAAAGATCGAAGGCGAAAACGTGGTAGTTATGGCGACGTTCCCGACGCTGGACTCTATCGCCTGCACGATCAACGCCTCCCGTCTGATCGACACCTACGGGGAGCAGGCAGCATACCAGCAGAGAACTATCAACAAAGTGGCCGGACAGGGAACCATGATCAAGATCACGATCCCGATATATGAAGTCACAGCATAAAGGAAGGAGGAAGCAGACACATGTATAACGCAACAAAATGGCTCGACAAAGTGGTAGACGTCGATAGCGGCGAGGTCATTCAGGCCGGAACCGATCAGAGCGCCGCCCACTTCAACAACATGGAGAGCGGGATCACAGACGCCAGCGTGGCCGCTGCCATGCTCCTGATCGCAGCCGGAGAGCTCCAGTCTCAGACAGAGATCGAGCGCCACGTCGTAGAACTGAAAAACACGGCGAGCTATCCGTTCAACAACTCCGCCAAGACCGTGAGCCTTGCGATCACTCGCGACAACACAGACTACACCGTGGACGCGGATATTCAGGCCCACACCGGAAATGTCGGCGAGATCCAGATCTACGACAAGCAGCTCAACGGCTTCAAGGTCAAGTACGACGGAAGCGCCGAGAGCGCCACCCTTATTTTAAGAATCAAAGGAGGTAAATAAACCATGGCAAAAATCAACGACGTGCAGGTGATCGAGAAGAACACCGGCGAAAAGATCCAGTGGGAGCAGGACGGCTACCGTCTCAGCTTCGACGACGACGCGCTCAGCGTCAAGGTTACCAAGTATCAGGGCGACGAGGCCCGCACCCTCGACGTGTGCATGGATCGCGGCGGTGATCTCATGCTCGGCACCCAGCCCGGCGGCCGCTATGTGGCCCAGATCGAGATCCCGGCCGCAACCTATACCGAGACACCGATCGAACCGCAGGAAGGCGCCGACGAGTCCGGCGATACCAACCGCCAGACCGTAGAGCGCACAAAGAACCCGCTCGACATGGCAGAGGTGAAGCTGATCCTCTGGAGCATTGAATAAGCAGAAAGGAGCACAAGAAAATGGCAAATTTTGACCTCACCAATCTGGCAGTAAAAATGATCTGCCCGAACAACGTCGTCAAGACAGACGACACCGATCTTCCTTCCGTTCTGGTGTATATCCCGAAGTTTAAGAACTCGGACGTACTCACCGGCGGAAATGACAGCACCCACCCGGCCTTTATCGTCAACGGCGTGGAAATCCCCGGCTTTTACTACGGCAAGTATCAGGCCAAGGTTTACAACTCCGTAGCGTACAGCCTGCCGGGCGAAGATCCGACCGCAAGTATCAACTTCGACACCGCACGCGCACGCTGCGAGGCCAAGGGCGCAGGCTGGCACCTGAGCACTAACGCAGAATGGGCCGCGATCGCTCTCTGGTGCAAGAAAAACGGCTTCCTCCCGTATGGTAACAACAACTACGGCAAAGACAGTCGCGAAAGTAATTACAAAGCCGTGCCGAGCTACTACGAAAGCAGCAAGATCGCGAGAGTTGCAGCTGGCACCGGCCCGATCTTATGGAGCCACGACAAGACCATGGCTGGTATCTGGGATCTGAACGGCAACGTGTGGGAATGGCAGGGAGGAATCCGCCTTGTTTGGGGCGAGCTTCAGATCCTTGCAAACAACGACGCAGCCGATCCGGACAACCCTCAGAACGCAACGAGCACATGCTGGAAGGCTATCAACGCCGCAGACGGCGCCCTCGTGGATCCTGAGAGCAAGACGACCGACAGCTCCGCCCATGTTTCCGGTAAAACCGTAAAACTGGACTATGTGAACAACAAGTGGACGTACTCTACTTCGATCACCAACGCCAAAGATGAAAGCCGAAGCTGCGCCTTTTATCAGGTTGCTGCCGACAGCTCGATCGGAGACGCTGCCAAGGTTATGCTGCGCGCTCTCGCCCTTCTCCCGGACTCTGACGTCACTACTGACGTATACGAGGGCGACTACATGTGGTGGAATAACGGCGTAGCCGAGCGCTGCGTGTATCGCGGGGGCTACTGGGGCAACGGTGCGGACGCTGGTGTGTTCTACCTCCGCGGCGCCGACTCCCGCGGCGGTGTGTACACGCCCGTCGGCTTCCGTGCCGCTTATATCCCGGAAATCCGGTAATCTGGCAATCTGAAAATCTGGCATGAGGGTGGCCCACCAAGCCACCCTCTACCCTTTTAAGGAGTAACAACATGGACAACTTACAACTGCGGCAGCGTATCGTTCGGAGCATGATCCGGGTGAGCGAACGCACCGCAAATATGAGAAAACCCGAAAAATTCGAGTATCGCAAGCATATGACGGCGGCGTTCATGGATATGCTGGAGCTCTGCATTGAGGCCAACCGGGCCAGAGGCTCGCGCCGGGTAGAACTCCAGAACAAAATGGACACCAAGCTGGACGTATCAAAGTATTTTTACCGGGTGGATCACCGGGTACTGCTCGACATACTCCGCCGGAAGTTCCCGAACGAGGACGGCTACCTCTGGCTTATGGAAACGATTATAAATTGTGACCATACACCCTTTGGACTGCCTCCGGGAAAGTCTGCCGACGAGATCCCACCGTCTGAAAGACTGTTCGAGGTAGGTATGCCGATTGGAAACCTCACGAGCCAGCTACTCGCGAACGTCTGCCTCAATGAGCTGGATCAGTATGTCAAGCACGAGCTGAAAGCCCATTTTTACGACAGATACATGGACGACATGGCGCTGCTCTATCCTGACGCGGCCACACTGAACCGGTGGAGGGCTGCGATCGAGAAGTATCTGAACGAAGTCCTGCACCTCGAATTGAACAGCAAAACCACGATCGGACTCGTCAAGCACGGGATCACCTTCGTGGGCTGCCGAATCTATCCGGGGTACCGCAAACCGACAGCTCAGTCGGTCAAGAAAATGAAGGCACGTATGCGCTACATAGCGAAAGAGTACGAGGCCGGGCTGATCGACTTCGACGCGGTAGACGCGACCATGCAGAGCTACTTCGGACTTATGGGCCATTGCTCCACTCACGGGCTCCAGAAATGGATCGAGAAAAATATTATTTTCAAACGCAAAGAAATGGCAGACATAGAGCTGCCGCAGGAGGTGACACAATGGGAATTGAATCAGTTTTGATCGCCTGCCTTCCTTCGGCGATCACTGGGTTCTGCTTCTGGTGTATCGAGCAGAAAATCCAGAAACAGAGCAAGAAACTGGAGAAGGAAGAAAAACAGCGACGAGAAGCTCAGGACAAGCGCGAAAAGCTCCACGAACAGCAGGAGCTTTTTTTAGTGCAGGGAGTAAACGCCGCGATCGCCCTCGGAGAAGCCACGGCCAGAGCCGTGCAGCGGATCCCGGACGCCCACTGCAACGGTGATATGCACGCAGCCCTCGACTATGCCGCCAAGGTCAAACATGAGCAGAAGGACTTCCTGACGAGGCAGGGGATCGAATCTATTTATGAAAGCTAAGGAGGTGACACCATGACTGAGGAAACGCTGGAACCGGTAGAAACCGAAACAGATCCGGAGGAACAGATCCGAGAGCTGACAGCCGAAAACCGTCGGCTCCGGAAGCAGATCAAACGAATGAGAGAGGCTGCAGCCACCAGCAAAAAGGTGGAATTTTCAAAAATTATTTTCTGCGGCGCTTCAATCGTGACGATCTTAATTACCGTCTTTTCCTGCTGGATTATTTACTCCACCATGGACACCTCAGCCCTCGCCTACCTGATCCCGGCCGTGTTCGCTGAAATGGCGAGCGCGACCGGTTTTTACTACACGAAGGCCAAGGCTGAAAACAAAATCAAATTGATGAACGCCAACGGCGTGCAGCCAGAGGCGGACAACTTCAACGACTTCTAAGGAGGTGGAACATGTCACTCATTGGAAAAAACAACGAGGAAAAGATCTGGAATTTCCTCACCGGCAAGGGCCTGAACTCATACGGGGCCGCCGGACTCATGGGGAACCTGTTCGCGGAGAGCGGGCTCAACCCTCACAACCTCCAGAACACCTACGAGAAAAAGCTCGGCTATACAGACGACGACTACACCGACGCGGTGGACTCCGGAAAGTATACCGGCTTCGTGCATGACTCCGCAGGCTACGGCCTCGCGCAGTGGACATTCTGGAGCCGCAAGGAGGCGCTCCTGAATTATGTCAAGGCTGCCGGTGCCTCGATCGGAGATCTGGAAACTCAGCTCGGCTTCCTCTGGAAAGAACTCGCCGAAAGCTACGCCGCGGTGCTGGCCGTGCTGAAAAAAGCCACCAGCGTGAGACAAGCTTCCGACGCCGTGCTGCTCAAATATGAACAGCCAAAGGATCAGAGCGCCAGCGTCCAAACGAAGCGGGCCAGCTACGGGCAGACCTACTTCAACAAATACGCTACCAAGACAACCAACGACACACAAGGAGGTAAAACCATGAGCAATAGTTCATTAGTGGACTGCACAGTTTACAGCCCTAACCACAGTGGAAAGAGAACCCACTCGATCGACCGCCTGACGCCACACTGCGTAGTCGGCCAGTTATCTGCCGAAACGATCGGCGCCTGCTTCCCTAAAGGCAGGAACGCAAGCTGCAACTACGGGATCGGGTACGACGGCCGCGTCTGCCTGATCGTGGACGAGTGCAACCGGAGCTGGTGCAGCTCCAGCAACGCAAATGACCAGCGAGCGATCACGATCGAGTGCGCCAGCGATAAGGCCGAACCATACGCCATGAAATCCGCAGTTTATGAGAAACTGATCAAGCTCTGCGCTGACATCTGCAAGAGAAACGGAAAAACGAAGGTGCTCTGGCTCGGCAGCAAGGAGAAGGCTCTCGCATACGAGCCGAAGGCGAACGAGATCGTCCTCACCGCGCACCGCTGGTTCGCGAATAAATCGTGCCCCGGCGACTGGCTTTATTCCAGATATGGGGAGCTCGCCGACAGAATCAACGCACTGCTCGGCTCTACTGACTCCGGCAACTCCGGCGGAAATAATACCCCGTCCGGCGGTTCCGGCGTGAAATACTACGTCCAGACCGGAGCCTATAAGCAGAAGGCAAACGCTGACGCTCAGCTCAAAAAGGTGAAAGCTGCCGGTTTTGACGCTATTCTCAAACAGTCCGGCGGCTTCTACAAGGTGCAGACTGGAGCCTACTCCAAGAAAGAAAACGCCAACGCCGAAGTCGCAAAGCTGAAAGCGAAGGGCTTCGACGCAATAGTGACAACCAACGGCGGAAGCGCTGCCGGATCCGCAAACTCCGAGATTAAAGTCGGCGACGTGGTTCAGTTCTCCGGCGGCCCTCACTACGGAAGTGCTGCAGCTTCAACTGCTGCCGGAACTCCGAAGGCTGGCCCGGCCAAAGTCACCAGAATTGTGAAGGGAGCAAAGCACCCGTACCATATCGTACACACTGACGGCCAGTCCAGCGTCTACGGCTGGGTAAATGCGGCCAACGTCTCAAAATGAGAACGGCCGCCAATATCCTGCTGCTGATCGTGACCGTGGCCGTCCATGTGATCTGGATCCGCTCCCTCGTGGAGTGGGACGGCTCACCATGCGACGCAGCAGACTGTAAAGACTGCCCGTATTATCCGGGAGAAAACAGAAAGGAGAATCAACACCATGAACGAAACTATGACTCAGATCCTCAATGCAGCAACGCCGATCCTCTGCCTGCTCATTACTGCCGGTGGCGCCTACCTCGTGGCACTGCTCAAACGCCAGACAGCCCAGATCGAGAAAGATCTGGACAATGAGACAGCCGCCAAGTACATGAATATGGCAGTGGACGCCGTGGCTCAGGCCGTAGCCTATACGGCCCAGACGTTCACGGACTCACTGAAAGCCGAGGGCAAATTCACTAAAGAGAAGCAGCTCGAAGCCTTCGAGAAGTCCAAGAACAAGACGTTGGAGATCCTCGGCGACACAACCGTGGCCGCCCTTCGTGAGATTTACGGCGACTTCGACGCATGGCTCGAAACAAAGATCGAGCAGGTATGCAGAGAAACAAAGGCCGCCAGTGAGTCTCAGATCAAGGCAGCAACGGCCGACGCAGCAACAACCGCGGCAAGTGTAGCGGCAACGATCGCCACCACTGCGGTGCAGCAGCTCGCAGCCGAAGCCCCGGCCGCTGAATCTAAAACAGAATAGGCCCCTGACACGTTCAGGACATAAAGAAAGCCCGGCGGGAGTGTTATCTCCTACCGGGCTATTTTTTATAAGCAGGCCAGCGCCGCCTTGTATGCCTTCGATCTCGTGTTTGGCTTCTGGAAGTCGTAGCGATCGCGGCCCTCTACCGACTTCGCAAGAGCAGGATCCACCGCCACCTGATCGGCAAACTGGCAAAACTTCAAATACTGCGGAGCTTTTCGAGGATCCTCCAGAGCGGATCCGGAAACACTGGCAGCAACCGCATGAGCGAAAAGGATCGCCTTCTCCCTGATCGGAAGCTGGCAGACCATACAGTCGAGCAGACCACCCTCTCCGGCCAGCGTAGAGAAACAAACGCCACAGCTCTGAGCGTACTCCACAAGACCGCGAGCGGGATCCTGATCACTTCCATTCTCCGCCCTGCTGAGCAACGCGGTGGCGTCCACAACCGTGCAGCCTTCTGGCAGACGAACGCCAAGATCTGCGGCGTACCGTTGCTGCTTTTCAGACGGAGGGAGAAACGGGATCACCTCGACGCTCTGCGGATCCACGCAGCCAAGAGCTGCCGCCTTCTCCACTGCTGCCACTTCTGAAACAGCGTCCACCTTTTTATACTTTTTCTTTCCTGTCTCCGGATCTTTTCCCCAGATCCCAAAAATTCCATAATTACAAAACCCACCGAACGGGCCCTTCTTTCCAACCATGCCATGCCCTCCTAATTCTTTTTGCGTTTATTCGCTTTTAGTCATGTTTGGGATAATTATAGGCGCCCGGCCATGGTAAAGTCAAGAAGCTATCAGTCATGTTTGGGATAAAGGAGGGTGAAAGGTTGAAACTCTACAAGCACACAAATGGAACGTGCAACGCCTCCGGCCCTGCGATCCGGGCCCTCCGTGAAAAGGCGGGAATATCTCAGGAACAGCTCGCTGCCAAGTTGCAACTGGCCGGGCTGAATCTGAATCAGAAAGCAGTGAGTCGGATCGAAACCGGCGACCGCGTTGTGCCAGACTTCGAGCTAAATTATTTCGCAACGGTGCTCGACGTGCCCGTTTGCACACTTCTGGAATATGAAAAATGAGGCGTGAAAACGTCTCTTTTTTTATGCAAAAAACGCGAAAATATAGGAAATGAGCTTGACTATATACACCCGTAGGTGTATAATGATATTACAAGGTAAGGGAAAACCTGAGTAAGAAAAAAAGGAGGAAAACAGAAGAAACGAAAGGAGGACACAACGGTGGACGAACAGAAAGAAAAGCAAACAAAAGAACTGCTCGAAGTTCTCGAAAAGGCTTTAAGAAGTGAAGCGGTGGAACGGATCACGATAACAATAAAGCCAAATCAAAAACCTAAGCAGTCCTAAAGGTTCGGCGGTGGGAAAATCCCACCCACCGCCTTTATTATATCCACCGGCTACAACAAAGTCAAGAAGGAGGCCGACACATGGAAATCACGGTAAAGGTAAATTATAAAAACGAAAAACTGCAAAAGCTCAGACAGGCCGCTGGCCTCTCCCAGTCGCAGCTCGCGGAAGCCGCCGGGGTAAACGTCCGAATGTATCAGAAATACGAACAGGGCGACCGGGATATAAGCAAGGCGCAGCTCTCCACGCTGCTGCGGATCTGTAAAGCACTGAGTTGTAAACTCTCAGATATAGTGACAGACGCGGAAACGTCCGAGCTTTTAGCAGAGTATGAGAAATAAGCACCACACATTCAAGGGGGCGGCTTCGGCTGCCCCTCATTTTTTGTATATTGGAGGTAAACCCATGAGAAGATTCAAACACCTGAGCAAATCCGACAGGATCCGGATCGAAACCCTGAACAATGACGGCAAGACTCCGAAAGAAATCGCGGAAGTTGTCGGCGTGCATATTAGCACAATATACCGCGAGCTGCAGCGTGGACAGTACACGCACCGGAATAGTGACTGGACAGAGGAAACCCGATACAGTTCAGACCTCAGCGAAATGAAATACCGGGCCAACCTTGCGGCCAAAGGCGCCGACCTGAAAATCGGAAACGATCGCCGCCTCGCTGAATATATAGAAACCAAGATCGCAGACGAAAAGTACAGCCCGGAGGCCGTGCTGGGAGAAATCAAGGCGCAAGGGCTCCAGTTCAACATAGAGATCAAGAGCAAAAACACCATTTACAGTTATATCGAGAAGGGGATCTTCCTCAGACTCACAAACAAAGACCTCCCGGTCAAGGGCGACAAGAAGCGCAGCTACCACAAGGTACAGACTCAGAAGCGCGCGCCGAAAGGCGAAAGTATAGAAAAGCGCCCGGAGATAATCGGCGAGCGTTCCACCTTCGGGCACTGGGAAATGGACACTGTAGTGAGTGCCAGACCGGGCAAGGCTGCGATCCTCGTCCTGACCGAGAGGCTCACCCGTAACGAGATCACGGCCAAGCTCCCAGACAAGAGCGCGGCCAGCGTGGTGCAAGCCCTCGACGATCTGGAAAAGGAATGGGGCGAGCTTTTTCCTCGCGTGTTCCAAACGATCACCGTAGACAACGGCAGCGAGTTTGCGGACTGTCCCGGCATAGAGCGCAGCATACTGGCGGAGGGATCCCGGACGAAGTGCTACTACTGCCACCCGTACAGCTCATACGAGCGCGGAAGTAACGAGAACCTCAACAAGATGATCCGCCGCTGGCTGCCAAAGGGGACGAACTTCGACGAGATCGGCGCCGAAGTGATCCAGACAATAACAAACTGGCTGAACAACTACCCGCGGAAGATCCTCGGATTTTTGCCAGCCAGTGCAGTATTTCAAGAGCAAATGGACGCCCTTTTGGGGGCCTAATAAAATTTATTTAATTTTTTTCGCATTTACTCTTGACTTTTCCCAGCGGAAAAGATAATATTAAATGCGAAAGGAAGCGAAAGCCTCCGGACGCATTATTTTTTTACCTGAAAAGCACAGAAAGAGAGGTGAGAACGTGCGAAACTACCGATATTTGACATTCGGCGACCGCGAGAAAATCGAGACGGAATACGCAGCCGGAGGACGTCCAGCCGACATTGCGATCGACCTCGGCGTCCATGTGGCGACTATCTATAAAGAACTGAAAAGAGGCGACACCGGCCAGCTCGACAAGAACATGCGCCGAGAGTATAGCGCCGAACTCGCCCAGCGCCGACTCATTGAGAGCTTTAAGTGCCGCGGGCGAAAATCCCCCACTATATAAAAAAAGAAAGGAGCGACAACATGGCAGCATTACACGAAATAGCTCGGCAGTACGCCGAAGAAATCCGCGACGGTATAGCGTGGGTGATTATATGGAAAACTGGCCGAAGCTGGCACGCTGAAAGCGTCTGGCTCAACCAAGACTCCGACACCTTCGAGCTGGAAGATCTGAGCACTGCCACCGAAATTCTGGAGCAGGATCCGAACGCTGTCATGGTGAACGGCTACTACTGCGGACACTTCGGCGAGAACATGACGATCGCAGAACTGGAGGCCGGTATTCTCTGGCACTACGAAGGCGGCTGCAATCTCCTGAAAGACTCGACGGCCTTCCCTCCTGAGCCGATACCACGCCCGGAAAACCTCCCAGCAGATATTCCATGGTACGGAAAGGAAACCACCGAGGAACCGGATCCTTATATATTCGACGGCTACATGAGCGTCGAGGACTACGAGAAATGCCAGCAGCTCATAGCTGCGGATCAGGCGCGAAGCGATCCACTCCCGGACGAGTCGCCACCAGAACCTCAGCACACAGAGCTCACGATCCAGATCGGCCCGCCTGCCGCCACTGCCCTGCTCGGCGCTCTCGCCGACGCAATAAAGGCAGCAGCTCACGCAGTCCGGCAACTCATGGACGAGCTCGCGGAGCGGTTCCGGAAGTTCCGGCAATACGCACGAAAGGCCGTGGACACTTTTGTGGACTCCCTACTATATAGAGCCAACACCCACCCGAAATGGTGGCACCTATACAAACACGCACGGAAATGGAGAACCCGGAAGAAATACAAGCGGCTGCTTATGAGGCAGCTATGCAGCAGGCTGGCCGCTGGATAGGAGGTGATCCCATGAACTACTCGCGAAACCTAAGCGGGCCCGTACTCATGCCCGGTGCGACGGCTGCCGCTATGAAGTATGCCAAGAGTGCGGGCTGGACTGGAATGTAAGCAAGCAGGCGGTGATCCCGTGGTACGGCTACAAGTGCCCGATCTGCCGCAGCAAATACAGAAAAGGAGCAAAACCATGAGAAACGAAGTAATTTACGACAAAAACGGGCGCCCAGACATTATGGTGGTTTTTACCCCGTCCGAGCTGGGACTCCCTGACACCCTGAGAGGCCGCAAGGTTAAGGAATACGCGATCAGCAAGTACCAGAACACATTGATCGACGGCGTTCCGTACTCTCTCCCATTTATGAAACCGGCTGTGAATATCAGCCACGACGAAGCAATCCGCCTCTGCGAGAGCAAGGGTGAAGGCTGGCACCTGATCACTAACGACGAGTGGGTGGCTCTCGGCTTCTGGAGCTGGGACAACGACACCATGCCGACCGGAAACACCGCAAGCGGCAAGAGTCACAGCCACCCGGAGCAGACCGGCACTACATACGAAGGAGGCTGCGGCAAGACCTTGACCGGATCCGGCCCGGTTCAGTGGAACCATGACGGTACGGCCTACGGCGTAGCTGACATGTGCGGCAATATCTGGGAGCACGTCGGCGGCGTTCGATTTATGAACGGTATGCCGCAGGTGATCCCGAACAACGGCGCAGCCTATGGCTCGGATCAGTCCAAAGACTCGCCGGAGTGGGAGGCGATCTACACCGAGGACGGCGATCCGGTTTACTACAACGTACACGACGGAGAGATCACCCTCCAGCCGGTACACCCGGACGGCACCGACTACGACGGCGTAAAGTTCACGGATCTGGAAGTACGCAGCGACATGGATACACCGGACAAGCTGAAAGATCTCGGCCTCTATCCTGCCGACGGCTACGAAAGCGGCGAATACTTCTGGCTCGACTCTAACGGCGAGCGGGTTATTTATCGCGGGGGCCGCTGGTACGACGGTGCAAACGCTGATGTGTTCGCCCTCAACGGCGACTACTCCCGCAGCAATGTGAACACGAACATCGGCTTCCGTGCCGCTCTTGCCTTATTTGTTTATTTTCTGAGGGCCAAGGCCCGGCAGAAACACCAAGGCAAAAGGGATGCATTTCCCGGCCGACAAGGCCAAAGATACACGCTCGTGCTGCTCTGCCGGTGGAGGCCGCCGGGGACACCGAGCAAACCGCGCAGGCTGGCCGTTGTCTGCTATGCGGGCAGAAGGGGGATCCGGATCCTGCGGCGTGGCGACCGCAGAGGAAAGATCTCGCCGAGGAATGTCACAACGCGGGCCATAATTATGACAACACAAGGAGGAACGAGGACATGGATCCAAGAAACCAGCCCTCCCTTCTGGAGAGAATATACTCGTGGGAGAATCTTCTGGACGCATACCACGAGGCAGCAAGCGAGAAGTGGTACCGCAACGACGTGACCGCCTTCGCGGCGAATCTGGAGGAAAACCTGATCAGTATACAAAACGACCTGATCTGGCACACCTACAAAGTGGGCCGGTACCGGCAGTTCTACGTCCATGAACCGAAGAAACGGCTCGTCATGGCT
>OKVC01000702.1_pt1 | contig 13681 bp, 7 predicted proteins | sample 1606641 | NCBI WGS metagenome assembly OKVC01 (sample SAMEA3882518, study PRJEB24775) | human gut metagenome | biome: human-associated habitat; feature: intestine environment; material: feces | place: Netherlands | collected 2009/2010
TTTTCATATGAGTGATCTCCTTTTGTATGCGGTAATCCCTGTTACCTTTGTTCTTATCAAACTCTAGTATACAGGTAAATCCACGTTGCTACAAATGTGAGGTCACTTCATATTATCTAATATGGAAAATATCAATACCTTGTTGATCGAGGATGGTTTAAGTCAACCCGATCGCTTAATAAAACTAAACCAAATCGCAATCCATCAAATGGCGATTTTAGAAGAGCTAGAACACAAAATCTTGAAATAGCATGGATTATTTTAATTCCCCCGAATTCGTGGGAATTAAAATGTGCATCTAAGTAAATTCGTAGTCATTGTGCAACATAATAAATCAACTCGCTAATTTTTAGTTATCAATGTTCAACTTATTATTGCATTTTACGGAAAGAAAAAAGACAGCAGATGCTGTCCTCATTCGGTATTGCAATTGTAAAATATTTGGGCAAATAAATCAAACCGGCAACCACAAGGATTGCCGGTTTTTTCGTGTCCTCCTCGCCATGCAGCCAACAACGCCACAGGCGATTTTAACAAGCATTTATTTGATCCAGGTTCGTGCTCCATAACTACACTGTCTCAACGCACTCTTCGCCACAAGTGTCTTGCCGTCATAGACCAACACGCGGGCTTTGTAGTAATATTTTCTGCCCTTCGTGCCCTTGGTGCTGATAAAGCTGTTCTTGCTGCTTGTCTTGCGCAGTTTGTAGCCTGCGGTCTTCTTCGTCGAGCGATAGAACTGGTACTTGACCGTGTAGCCCAGCGACTTGATGTCGGAGATCATGGTCTTGCTGCTCTTGGCTGCGACCTGTACCTTGACAGATTTCTTGCTCGTCTTAGTGGTAGTCACTTTGAACTTCGCGCTCTGCATCAGTTCTTTGACGTGGGCGGCGTTCTGTTCTTTAATTAACCCCTCTGCTTCGTCTTTGTCGACGACTGCGAAGGTCGAGAAGCGGGTCGTCGTGAAACGAATGTAATATTCTGCGCCGATCTTCACTACGCTGTGGTTCAGGATCTTGCAGAGGCCGTTGTCGTCGATGTAGATCACGAGGATGTCTTTGCCTTTGAGCTTATCCGGCATCGGCAGAATCACATAAGCCTTGCCGCCTTGGAAATCATGCAGGAGCCTGTTTCCACTCTGTACCGCCAGATCAAACAGTTTGCCGTTTTCACCGATGGCGGCGGAGGCAGCCCGCTGCGCTTCGGTCAGTGCCGCGTTTTCCTTGACGATGAGCTTAACGGTATCGCCGTTTGTCTCGCTTGTGATGGTTTCCAGCGTCTTGTTGTCGAGTGTCACACTGCCGCTGTCCGTCTTCACAACCAGGCTGGCATCGGTATCTTTGGCAATGGAAGCGACTGTTGTTTTCGGAATCTCCAGTTCCGTCGATTTGGCGGTATCTGCTGCTTCGCTGCTTGCAGCCGCGGAGGAAACTGTGATCTCGATGATATCAGACCTGTTGGAAACTGCCTGCGCGACAAGCTTCTCCGCTGTTTCCTTAGAGACCGTTCCTATTATCTTGGAGACGGTTTGTCCCTGCTCGTTTCTGCTCGTCTCGTTCTTCGTATTGTTTACCGTTGTCTTGGTCGTGGTCACCACATTGCTTCCGGAAATAGCATTGCCCTTGTCATCCTTAACGGTCACCACATCGCTGCCAGCGGGTGTCGGAGCCGGGGCTGCGCCACCGCCGCCACCACCGGATGATCCGCCGGAGCTGGAGCTGCTGGAATTGCCGCCGGTGGGCTTGACCTTGTCGACCACCAGCATGGCAGTTTTGCGGCCGATGTTCTTACTGTCCTCATAGATGGCCGTTACGACATAAGAACCCACAGCTATGGGTTTGCCGTCGTTGTTCAGCTTGCCGTTTCCGGTGTCGAGAATGTAGGTGTAAGTCCACTTGGGATCCGTACCTGCCTCGATACCGTCGATGGTGGCCTTCTCATAAGTCATCACCTTGGTGGGGTCGTAGGTCAGTTTTCCATCGGGGAAACTGATGTTATTGCTGACGTCCTTCTTATCCTTCACGTCGACAGTGACGTTCACATTGGTGCCGTTCTGATAGTTCTCCTTATCGTCGTGATAGTTGGCCGTGAAGGTCTTGCTACCGGCCTCCGACATCTCCGTATTAGGATTCACCCAAGACCAGCCAGCAGGCAGGATTACGGTGGAGAGTTTCTGCCCCTTAATGCCGTACAGACCAGTGGGGGCGGCAGGAGTAGCGGCCTTTGAGATCGTCACGCCCGTCTTATTGAAGATGCCGCCGTTTTTCAGCGTATAGTTCTTGGCCGTATCGGTATTATTCAAGGTCACGGTGACAGTGACGTTCTTGTTGTCACCGGCGTTGGCATCGTTGAACTCGCCGGTGGCGGTGTAGTCACTGCCCATGGTCAGCGTTTCGTTGTTCACAAAGCCGGTGAAGGACACGCTGTTAACGGTGGCATCCTTCTTGCCGTCATAGGTCTTCGCGGCCACGATCGCGTCGGCGATGGTCAGCTCGGCGGGGGTGATTTTCCAAGACACATTTGCGGTGTCCTTGTAGTTGCCCGTGCCCTTAACCTCCACGGTGTAGGTGCCCACGTTGGTGCCCGTGGTTTTGCCGTTGCCAATTTCGACTGTGTAGTCCGTATTATCCGTTAACGCATCCTTCATGTCTGTCAGCGTCACGGAGCCGACCTTTACGGTCTGCTGGCTGCCGGTGTACACAGTTTCCTTCGTGGTGAACTCCGCCGAAACCAGTTCCAGCGTAATAGTCGCGCCGGCAATGGACTTGGGCTTGATGGTGAACTTCTCAGAGGTGGCCTCGTAGTTGGTTTTCTCCGTCGAACACGTCACCTTCACAGTGTAGGTACCGGCGTCGGTGGGCGCATTTGCACTGCTATAAGTCTGGCTGGGTTCTTTAAGGGTGCTGCCGGTGTAAAGCACAGTCACTTCACCCGCGCCATCAGGCTTGCCAGTGAGAACATAGTCAGGCAGCGTATCGCCAAAGGTGCAGCCTGCCTGCGTCACCTTCATGGTGCTCGTGTCCGTGACCTTATCCGCCAGCGTGATGGTCAGGGTCACTTCCTTATGCTTGTAGTTGCCGCCGTTGGGCGTGAAGGTCATCGGAATGACGACCTTCTTCTCACTGCCATCCAGACTAAGTCCGGTCGCCAGTTTGACTTGGACGCCATTGCTTTCAAACTTGGGATAGCCCGTGGCCAAAAGACTCGTTCCTTCCGTCACAGAACCCTTCACCGCGAAGGTACCCGCAGCAGTGAAACCGAAGTCGGTGTATGTATAGGTCTTCACTTCCGTATCGTTGTAACGGATGGTGACGGATTTATCCGTTCCGGTACCCTCGGGCAGAGTGTCCTCGCTGATGGTCAGCTCGCCGATTTTCAGGTCGGTGGCCGTAGCATAGTTCGTGCCCTCCTCCACGCTGATTTTGACAATGTATCTGCCCGCGTTGATGGGCTCCACTTCGGTTTCGCTCTGATAGTATTTCACCGTGATGTTGCCCATGCCCTTGACGCTATCCTTCGCCTTGACCTCAGCGCTCTTGGCTTGGCCATTGTAGACCAAGTCTTTGGGCGCTGCAAAGGTGAAGTCCTCCACTTTCGGCACAGCTTTTGCAATGGTATACTTCACGCTGGCGGTCGCGCCGTCCAGCGTGATGTTGGCGGTGTAGGTTCCCGCGTCGGTGGGGGCGGTCTTAAGGATGTCGTTGCCCTTTTTGTAGGTGATGGCGATCTGATTCACCGCCAACCCCTGCCAATTGTTTTCTGTCAGCGTCGCATTTTCGCTCTGACCGTCGCCGTAGGTTGTGTGTGCAGGCTTGTTGATGGTCACGCTGCCGCCAGCGGGGGCAGGGCAGCTTGGAGCTTTGCATGCGGCAGTGATGGTCGCGCCGTTTGCCGTATACTTCCACTGATGCGAATGCACCTGCAGCTGTACGGTCTTGCCGTCATTCACCAAGCCAACATCATACGCGGAGTTATCGCTGGTGAAATTCTTTGCAACAACCCAGCCCGCATCCGTCGCCGTAGCGATATTCACATTCCCCTGCGAAAGATTAGCTCGCGTAGTCACGCCGATGTTCGCGTTCTTGACCAACTCCCCGCTGATCGTGATTTGTTTGCCGCTGGGCAGGCTGACATTGTTTGTGACACCGCCAGCCTTGTTGTTGCCCTGAATAACAGCATCGCCGCAGATCGTCATCTCTCCGGCTGAATAAGCATTATAAGCAGACGCAATATACACACCGCCGCCATCTACTGCGCTGTTGTTCTGAATCGTTCCGCCATACATATTAAATTGATTGCCCGAACCAACGAACACACCGCCGCCCTGGTTTTTACTCTGTCCGACAACAGTTCCCTTTGTATTCCCTGTGATCTTTCCGCCATACATGTTGAACGTACCGCCACCGGTCTGGCCGATCTCTACTTTAACGCCATTCAGCGTACCACCATAGAGACAGAACGTGTTGCCATTCGATATTGCTACACCACCATTGGCTTTACCGGAATAAGATTCCAGCTTCCCACCCACACTACAGTCCGTCAATTGCGTGGTGCCAGATGACATAATGCGTCCAACATCGGAAAGCGTCACGGTATAGCCGTTCAGACAGACGTTGGCGTTTTGCAGAGTGGCATTTTTTGTCAAGGTCACATTTCTGGTCAGGTAGTAATTTCCAGAAGTAGGCAGTTTATCCGTCTCTGTCCAAGGCTGGAAGGTAATGTCTGCCCCATGCGTATGCCCATTGACATTCTTGCTGCTATCGCCGCAGATGCAATGCGTATGGGCGCTCTGCTTACCCAGCATAACCGTCTTGCCATCGTCACTCAGATAAAGTTCAAAGCCCACGCCATTATCCTTGAAGCCATCCGCTACAAGCTGCCCGAAATACTGCCCGCCTGTCGCATCCGTCACGGCAACAGGGTCGCTCAAGTCCTTCTGATTTTCCACAGAAATGCCGAATTTCGCGGATGGGTCAAGCGAATCAAAGCTGATTTTCGAGTCCTGCGTCAGTAGGATGTTCTTGTCATTGCCGGTAATCTGCGCCTTGCCGCCGAGCGTAAGGCTGCCGCCATCGACCAGAATGCTCGTTCCCCCGCTGCCCGTGATTTTCCCTCCCTTGCAATCCAGCAGCGTCAGGCTGTTATTACCGCTCACCTCGATCGCAGGATCAGTTCCATTATTATCCGTAACAGTCTGCCCGTTCAAGCAAAGCACAACATTCCCCTTGACCGACCATGTATTGTCGACATTAACCGCAGCATCGATATAGTAGTTGCCGGTCGCTTTGATATCCGACAGCGCCGCCACCTTCGTAAACTCCACATCGCCGTGCATATGCGGCTTGTCTCCTATGTTATAACTGCCATCTTGATTTTTGTTTACCCGGCCATCGGTCTTTTTCAAGCTGGGATACTTATTGCTGCCCATGCGCCAAGTATCCTTGCTACCACTGTTGTTCAGCAGCCAAGCCACCTCGCCACTGTTGCATTCACTCGTGCTCTTCCATACCACAGTATCGCCAGTGTCCTTGTTCCCATCAATGTAAACTTCTCCGTTACGACCGTTGTTCGCATCCCTATAATAGCAATTTGTAATACTACCATTTTTATTTTCCGCAATCGCGTAATCAGTTTTCCCTGTTCGGAAACTTCCCCTGAAAAAGCAGTTGCTGATCGTACCGGTATTCGTGCGGGCAATGCCTGCCGCCTTACCGGAAATAGAAAGTTTGGCGTTCACATAGCTCCAGCAGTCCGTAATGTTACCGCTATTCTTATATGCGATCATACCAAAGCTGTCTGTATACAATGCGTTGCTAATGGTGGCACTGCAACGCTCGATCGTACCCGCATTATTCACTGAAAGCAGCCCGCTATCTGAAACAGGAAGACTGCTATTCCCGACATACTTAACACTCACAGCCAGATCCTGTACCTTGCCACCCGTGCCGATCCAGCCAAACAAGCCCCTATTTGTTTGGGACTGAGCCTGAACATCAACCAAACGAATCTCTTTGATCTCGTAGCCATTGCCATCGAACGTGCCGGTGTACGCATTGACTTCACTGTTACCGATTGGCGTCCATGTCCAAAGGCTATTATCCTGTTTATTGTCAAAATTGAGATCATTCATCAGCTTCGCGCATATCTCAGTATTCCCCGCATTCACCGTATCACGGAACCATTCCATCTCATCGGTTGACGCGATTTGGTAAGGATCCTCCGTTGTACCCGTACCATTGCGGGGCTTATTGATATCATCCGCATACAGCGCGATCTCCCCCTGCGCCGCAGCGAGCGCCGCCAATGCCGCAATCGCCGCCTGATACTGCGTCAGATCCAGCGCGGCGCGTTCCTCGTCCCCGAGCGCAGCCATCGCCTCATCGATCTCGCCCAGCTTTGCGGAAACGTCCTCTGCGTTTTCCTCCGTTGGCTCATCGGGCAGGGCATTGATCATCGCCTGTACGGACAAAACCGCCGCCTCTTTTCCAAGGCAGGCAGAGAGGTCTGCATCTTCCGCAGCGCAGACCGGACAGTCGGGATTGACCGCCTCTTGCTCACAGTGGGTTTCGCAGATACACTCCACCGGAGCATTCCCGGACACGCCGGACACATCGGTTTCCACCGCAAATGCCGGAACGCCCGACATTGTAACCATCATTGCCGCCGCCAGTAAACATGCGGCCGGCCGTTTCCATTTCCATTTCCATTTCCATTTCATTTTATTCATCCTCCTCACGTTGTTCGTTCCTTCTCGTTGCTTTCTGAAGCAGCTGGGATACTGCCTCCCGCAGCTGATATTCCGTCACAGGCTTCACCCAAAAGTCATCTACCCGCATCCTGCAGCTTTGGGGTTCAAATTCTGCCTGATCGCTGATCCACAGGAGCGGGACATCCTTGCTGTAGCCTCGTATGCTCATGCAGAAATTCATCCCCCTGGCTCCGTCCTCCATGACCACCACAGCATCATAAGGTCCATCCCGCTGCATGGCATAGACGCAGAATACGCCATTGTCAAAGCGGTCTACTTTGCCAAGCTTCATCAGCAAAGCGGTTTCTTTTTCTTTCTGGCTATAACTGCACAGCGCAATTCGCATGTTCGCACCTCCATTTCGTGATGGGTTTTATCGCCTCATATAGCTCCTGATCACTACAATCTATGGAGAGGAATGCCGGGATATGAAGCTGATACGCGATCAGGGCGAAGTTTTCATCATCACTCCACCAGACAAGCGGTACTTCCGGTGCCAGCTGCTTTGCCAGAATGGCAGCCTCCAATCCCCTTGCCCCGGTCATTGCGATGACAACCGCATGATATCGGCTCCGCCGCAGTGCCTGAGATAGCTGCTTCTCATTCCATAGCTCGTCGATGACAAACTGCCCATCCCCTTCAAAAAGGGAGCGCAGCCTGCTTTCAAACCATTCCACATTTCTTAGCTCCGTACAAAGTGCGATTTTCATGCTGAGCCTCCTTTCCTGAAAAGAAAAATTAAAAAACCAGACCTTCTCATCGGAAAGTCTGGTAGTATAATTAGAGTAGCATCTTGTCAAGAGAAATACAACCGACTTTGTTTAAGACGCAGGTTTCCTGTTTAAGACGCAAGTTTTTTCCTGCGGTTTTATGTTATACTCATATTGGATTATTGTGCAAAGGAGATGGTACGATGCAGATTGCGATTGTGGATGACAGAGCAGAGGACAGAGAAGAACTGTCTGCCTGCCTGGAAAATTATATGAAAAAGCATCAGCTGGACTATACGCTGACAGAATTTGAGGACGGAGAGAATTTTCTGAAAGCTGCCGCCCAGGTCAATTTTCAGCTTGTCTTTATGGACATCTATATGGAGAACATGGATGGAATAGAGGCCGCCAGAAGGCTGCGCCAGAAAAACAGGCTCTGCAAGATCGTTTTTCTGACCATTACAGAAGATTATGCCCGGATGGGGTACAGCCTGTCCGCCAGCTATTATCTGCTGAAGCCGCTTTCGCTCCATCAGGCAGAATTTGAAGAAGCGATGGAGCTGTGCCAGCTAAAACCGCCCTATGAAGTGATGACACTTTCGGTTATGGCTGACCGTCAAAAGCTGGAACTTCCCACAGAGAAGATTCTATACATAGATTATCAAAACCGTATGACACGGATTCATATGGCGGAACGCGTGATACCGGTAAGCGGAGGTTTTCAGGAGGTCACTTCCGCATTGCAGAAGGACAAGCGTTTTTTGCCCTGCTACCGGGGCGTTTTAATCAACATGGATTATATCAGCCATGTTGACAGTCAGACCTTCCATTTGATAAACGGCGAGGAGCTTCCGATTGCTCTCCGCAATGGAAAACAGCTGCGGGAAGCCTACCGCCAATATGTTTTTTCTGGAATGGGGGGTATCGTATGAGAATGAAGGAAATACACAGGCGTATTCTGTGTGGCTGTCTGGCCTGCTTTCTCTGCTTCACCGGCAGTATCCCCGCATTTGCCGCTGAAACCGCAACCCCAGCCAATGCCGATGAAATAACGGAGATTCTGCCGGATTTAGAAAGCGAGGCTCCGGGGACACTGGATAGCGGAACCACGGAAGCATCAGAAGAAGCATCCCTCGTCCTTGTCACAGAAATACAAAATGAAGGTGAACTGCTCTCCCTTCCGGCTTTTACCCTGCCCCTTAGAACCACACCGTCCGATGATGACCTGGAGGAAATTTATCAGCTGGCCCTTCAGTATCAAACCGTCTGCGCCACTGTAACAGCAGGTGAAGAAATCCGGCAGGAAACATTTTCTGTCGCATGGGATTTTTCGGCCATTGACCAGACCACTCCAGGCGAATATACCGCAGCAGGCCGGATTGAACTGCCGGAGGGGTATGCCTTTGGTGAAACTGTATTGCAGGAGCTTCAGATTTCCGTCCGGGTGGAAGAAATGCCGCCTGTTGTCATTACCTCCATAGAGAAATGGTATCCTTATACGGACGCGTTTGCGGTTCAACAGGGCAGCGAAACCGAAGCACTGGAAGCATTGTTCGCTGCTTCCCCGTATTATCTGGAATGCTATGCGGAAAATGGAACCAGCTACACCGCTGTGGTGGAATGGGATTTTTCCGGTATTGATCTGAATACTGTGGGACTGTACCATGCAACAGGAAGGCTGACTGCACCGGAAAATACCATATTTGCGGATCGTGTCGATTTCCCTGAAATTTCAATTCCTGTTTCTGTTCAGGCTCCGGGCAGCCCGGACATCAACTGCTTCCTGGTTCGCAGAGGAAGCCTTTATTTTCCCTGGGTTGCACCACCAGGGGAACTGGATGAGATCAGCGTATGGCTGTCCGAAAACAACGGTTCATGGAACCGTCTGGAAAGTGGCGTTTATGTGGGTCAAGAAATGCTCTCGATTGCCACCCGTCTGCTGACACCGGGCAGCAGTTACCGCCTTCAGGTTGATTATGACGGCGGACAGACCGGCATCCTGTCCTTTACCTACGCAGATGAAATTGTCCTTGAAGGGTATCATGAAGGCGACCGGGATGGAGGGGATGCAGGCGAAAATCCACCCGATACCATCATTCAGCCGCCTCCTGAAGATACCGACGATCAGGATGACAGTTTCGCAGACAGACCCTCCACAAAGCCTCCAAAACCGCCTGTAACAAATGACGGTGGAATGGATTCCGATGATTCTGAAAAAGCACCTTCGGTCAGCGGAGAAAATGATCCTACGGATCACAAGCCTTCCGAGCCATCCTGGGATAGAAAAGACGATTCCATAAATAAAGAAGAATTCCCATCGCAACAGGCAAACGGTGATGCAGAGGACGCATTAGAACCAGACGCTGGTTCCGATGAACCGACCATACCGGAAATCGAAACGCCAGTTGTATCAGATCAGCCAGAGGAAAATACCGCTTTGCAGCAGCCCCCGGAAAGTGCGGATTCCAAAAAACCTGTTTTTTCAGAGTTCTTCGATGAAACCACCGACCGGATTTCCGGCACGCGCTTTTTGATGATGCTGCAAACAGGGGAGCAAAGAGCCGTCTTTTCCAAACAGGGAATCACTATCAACATACCAAAAGACGCCTTGCCGGAGGGCATCCAAAACGAAGATCAGATTGAAGTCATCATCCAAAAGGATACGGACGGCGGTTTTTCTTTTTCGTTTTCCATCAACGGAACTGCGCTCAACTCCCTGCCGGATGTTTCTGTCATGCTGCCCTATCCAAATGACCCGGCAGCCGGCACATTGTTTCTCGGTGATGAAAGCGGCGTGGAAATTCCCATGACCGGTTACGACGATGCGGCAAAAGCCGCCTCCTTTCAGATCAGCCATACAGGGACATACACCATTGTGGGAAAGGAAGATACCGCTTCCCTGGCACAGGCCGCCGACACTGAGCATAGCCGGTCGCCCATACTCCTTTTGATTCCGGCTTGTCTGCTTCTTCTGTCTGCCGGTGAATTTTTCCTAAGGAGGAGGCGAAAATAAGATGGTATCTTCTGTGGTAAAAAAATATGCCGCTTTATGTATGGTCTGCCTGTGCTCATCCCTGTTTTTTCTTGGCCTGTATCAGTTTAATAATAAATATAGCCAGGACACAATTCAGGCGGCAAATGGGATTCTGGCGCTTTCTGAGGAAGAACTTCAAAAGTCACCGGTGCGCTTTCTGGTATCCGGCTGGGCGTTTTATCCTGACGCGCTTTTGACCCCGGAAGAAATACGGGATGAAAGCCATTATATGCGCTACCTTTCCATTGGAGCGCAGACCAATTTCTCCAGCCCTGCAAACCCTTCTCCCTATGGCTGCGGGACTTACCAGATGACATTCTTCCTGCCGGAACGGAAGGAAGCGTATGCACTGGAAATCCCGGAAGTGTTTTCTGCTTACAACCTTTATCTGGATCATGACCTGATCCTGCAAATGGGGGAACCTGCACAGGGGACACCATTGGTTCAAAACCGCATGGTCACTTTTCATGGCGGAAAACCGTTCACACTCACCATAGCAGTCAGCAACTATGACCACTTTTACGGAGGGATTGTTTATCCGCCTGCTTTCGGAACGATGCTGGCGGTAAATACAACCAGAGGAATCCGGTTTGCATTCTGCCTATTTGGCTGTACGGTTACCTTTGTCTGTGCGCTGCTGTCCTTTTATTTCAGCCGCCGGATGAAACAGAAAAATACATTCCTGTTCGGACTGATCTGCCTTGCCATGTGCGGCCTGTCATCCTATCCTGTGCTTCATATGCTGGCTGCTGTTCCCATATTCCCCTGGTACACGATGGAACTGTTCTGTATCTATCTGGTTACCTGGCTGATCGTAGTTCTGCAAAACCGGATATGCAGGCCGGGCTTCCTGCCTGCGGCCATCAGCAATGGGGTGGGCGCTGCGTTCCTGGTATATGCGTTTGTGTATGGCATGATGGCTTCCCATCTCTCCCTTGGAGCGATTCGTTTCTTCTCTGCATCGGTCTTTTGTTATAAGGTGGCATCTGCACTCTATCTGCTTATCATCGCTGTGCTTGCCGTTCACAGAGGAGAAAAACGGAGCAGCCCGATCTTCTATGCTGCGGCAGCCGCAACCTGCGCCTTTATATGGGATCGCCTTCTGCCGGTTTATGAGCCGATTATCGGCGGTTGGTTTGTGGAATGGGGCAGCTTTTTCATAGCAGCCGCCATCGGTTATTCCCTCTGGCGCGATGTGGTAGAGGGGTATGGAAACAGCCTGATTTTTCAGGAAGAACGCAAGCAGGTCGTCCGGCAGCTTTCTATGCAGACCGAATACAGCCGTCAGGTTTCTGAAGCAGCGGCAGAAAACAGAAGGCTGGTTCACGACATCAAACACCATCTGCGCACCATAGACCGCATGGCCTCTGAACGTGGGCAGACGGAGATCTGCTCCTTCCTGTTACAGGTAGAAGAACAGGTTGCGGCACCATCGGGTCACTCCCCTGCCCAGTTCTGCAAAAATCCCGTTGTAAATGCGCTGATTGAATACTACTACGGCATGGCGCAGACACAAGGGACAGAATTTCAGGTGCAGCTCGATCTTCCCGATCAGATGCCGCTTACCGATGTGGAACTGTGTACGGTGCTAGGCAATCTTTTGGACAATGCCGTTGAGGCGTGCAGCCGCCAAAAGCAAGGGGTGCACCGCATTTTCATTGCAGGCGAAACCAGAGGCAATATGTACTTTTTGAAGATTGAAAACACTTACGACGGTCTGGTCTTGCAGGAGGGAAAAACATTTCTCTCCCGAAAGGGCGCATCTGCTGATCATGGAATCGGGCTTTCCTCTGTCCGAAAAATCATTGAAGGCCATGGCGGTGATCTCGATCTTGTTCCCGGTGAGGAATCCTTTCTTGTTGGAATTACAATACAGATGTAAAAACTGTTTTTTGAGGCGCATTCGGATACGGCGTGGCTTTTCGCTCCCTTACGGTCGCTGTTCCTGCCACGAAAATATTGTTCGCCCACCGTTGGCGGCTGATAAGCTGATGCAGAACAAAGAAAACGGCACATACCGTCCGACCTTTTTCTGTATGCGGGATGAAAAAAAGTGACCAAAAGCAAGACGGTATTTCCGTCGGATGACAGCCTTTTGAAAATGCTGTATCTGGCACCCATGGATATCACGAAAAAATAGACCGGTCACAGGCAGGACTGGGGACAGATCCATTCCCAGCTTGAAATTTATTTTGAAGAACGTCTGGCAGGACGGAACCTGTAAAGCAGTCAATTTTAGGCAGGTTTTATTGACATGCCTAAAAACTACTGTATAATGCAGATATGGGCAGAATCCGGAAAATCGGCTCTGCCCATTTGTAACTATTCACAAATCTTATATCAGTTTCTAACGTTTACACAAAACTTGAAACGGTCTCCACAGCTTATAAACCAATAGGGGAGAATGCTCCCCCCAGATAGCACTCTCCCTCTGAATCAATTCTGTTCTTCAGCCAGCCATTCTTTTAGCTTTTTCTGTAACAGCTTTTTATCCGGCAAATATAATTTATACTCTTTTGCCGCTGTTCAAAGAGAAAGTCTTTCATACAAACTGGAGTGAAATTGTCTTTTTAAGGTGCTTACATTCCAGTTAGAACGTATTACTTCCTTTTCATAAAAGTCTCTTTCGTCCTTATCCTCTATACGCATAAGTATCTGATAATGTGTCCAGCTCAGCTTAAATGATATTTTTTTGTATGCCGTTTCTAATTGTCCAATTCCCGATTGGATAATTTCATCTTCTCTATCTTTGTAAGCCATGTAAAATTGACGCATTCCAGCAACATTGCTTCTTGAAAAACCTCTACCATATTCTTCTGTCAGATATGACGACAAAGAATCCAAGACTTTTGCTCCATATTTTGCTCTTTCTGAACCCTGCTGTTCCTGCTCGATAATATATCTTCCAAGCAGAAAACTGGTAAGAACTGTAATTGCATTTGCCATTTGTCCCATATTACTTCTGGCACTGTCAATCAGCTTTTTTGATTTATCAAATGATATGAATACCGAATTTTAATCCAAGTTCATGTACATAAGAAGCAGGTGCTCCGGAGCATGCTGCCATAGACATTGCCATTACAACAGCAAGCATACCCTTCATCATACTCTTAATTCTCATAATCGTTTCTCCTCTCTGAAACATGTTTTGTTTTTCCTCTGCTTCACTATACAATACCGTTGTAAAAA
>OKVC01000706.1_pt1 | contig 13591 bp, 13 predicted proteins | sample 1606641 | NCBI WGS metagenome assembly OKVC01 (sample SAMEA3882518, study PRJEB24775) | human gut metagenome | biome: human-associated habitat; feature: intestine environment; material: feces | place: Netherlands | collected 2009/2010
ACATGCCCAGGGATTTGAACAGGAAGATCCAAAAAAACATGGTCAGGATACTCGCGGCCGATGTCGTGACCACAATGTCGCCGGCGAGCTCGGCGTCGCCGCCCATCTGCTGCGCCATGGTGAAGGAATTGACGGCGGTCGGCGAGGCGAAAATGCCGATGAGCGACACGAATGCCACGCCCCGGAACCCGAGCAGCGCGCCCAGCCCCAGAAACAGGCCCGGCGAGACGATCAGCTTGGCGATCGACACGGTCACAAGCTCGCGGCGGTAGGTCTTCAGGCCGGAGAACTGGAAGAACGCGCCGAGCAAAAACAGCTGCAGGGGCGATGCGATGGCGCTGACGCTTTGGATGGTCTGCTCGAGGATGTGCGGCAGGCGGATGCCGGCGACCAGCGTCAGGATGCCGAGCACGGAGCCGATGACGAGCGGATTTTTTGCGATCTGGCCGAGGATGTGCAGCGGCTTCGGCTTCTGTCCGCGGAACACCTCCAGCACGACGACGGCCAGCATATTGAACAGCGGCACAATGACCGCGATCAGGATCGAGACGGTGCCGAGCTGATCGGCGCCGAGCAGCGCCGTCGCCACGGGGATGCCCATGATGACGTAGTTGCTGCGGAACATGCCCTGGATCAGCACGCCGCGGCGCTCCGGCAGCTTTTCGGTCAGCAGCGTGTAGCCGAGCGCGAGGCCGAACGTCAGCAGCACGCCGCCCACGGCATAGGTCATCAGCAGCGGGTCAAACGAGCCGGACAGATCGGAGCAATATATATTATAATAAAGCAAACATGGCAGAAAAATACGGAAAGCGATCTTGTTGATGGTGGAGATCTCCTCACGGCGGAGCCAGCCGAGGCGGCGCGTGCCGTAGCCGAGCGCCATGACCAGGCACATGGGCAGCACGGCGTTTGCCGAGATCATCAGATTTTCCATATGTCGCCTCCGTTCGTCAGAAAATCACTAAAGTAACAGTTTACCCCATGCGGCGCAAAAACGCAAGTACCCCGGTTGCCGCGCTGCGCGGAACGTGGTATAATCGCAGCATCTGATTTTTTGCGCGGGAGGTGCGGTGATATGACAATTGAGCAGGCCATGGAGCTGATCCATGGCGTCGCGTGGCGCGGCTCCCGCCCGGGGCTCGCGCGCGTGCGCGAGCTGCTGCACCGCTTGGGCGACCCGCAGGACGGGCTGCAGTTCGTGCACATCGCGGGCACGAACGGCAAGGGCAGCACAGCGGCGATGCTCGCGGCCGTTTTGCAGGCGGCGGGCTATACGACGGGGCTGTTCACGTCCCCGTTTCTCGAGCAATTCGCCGAGCGCATGCAGGTAAACGGCCAGCCGATCCCGGACGCGGAGCTTGCTGCCGCGTGCGAGACGCTGCAGCCGTGCATTGCGGCCATGGACGACCAGCCGACGGAGTTTGAGCTCGTGACGGCGGCGGCCATGCTGTGGTTCCGGCGGCGGGGGTGCGACGTCGTGGTGCTGGAGGTCGGCCTCGGCGGCCGGCTCGACGCGACGAACGTCATTGCCGCGCCGGCGTGCGCCGTCATCACGAACATCGGGCTGGACCACACGGAGATCCTCGGCGACACGCTCACGCAGATCGCGCGCGAGAAGGCGGGCATCCTCAAGCCCGGCACGCGCGCCGTCAGCTATCCGCAGACGCCGGAGGTGCGCGCCGTCCTGCACGAGATCTGCGCGCAGCGGGGCATCCCGCTCACGGAGGCGGACGCAGCCGCCATCGTGCCGCTGACCGACGGCGTGGACGGGCAGGCCTTCACCTACCGCGGCGCGGAATATACGCTGCCGCTGCTCGGCGCGCACCAGCTGCGCAACGCGGCCGTCGCGCTCGAGACGGTGACGGCGCTGCGCGCGCGCGGCTGGCGCATCCCGGACGCGGCCGTGCGCGCGGGTCTGGCGCAGGTGCGCTGGCCGGCGCGGTTCGAGGTGCTGCGGCGCGCGCCGTGGTTCGTGCTCGACGGCGGGCACAACCCGCAGTGCGCGCAGACGGTCGCGGACAATCTCGCACGCTATTTTCCCGGCCGGCGCATCACGCTGCTCGTGGGCGTGCTGGCGGACAAGGACTATCCCGCCATGCTCGCGGCGCTCGATGGGCAGGCGGCGGCGTACATCGCCGCGACGCCGCTCTCGCCCCGCGCGCTGCCGGCGGCGGAGCTGGGGGACTATCTGAAACGATTCGGGAAACCGGTTACGGTCTGCGCGGACCCCGCGCAGGCGGCAGAGCTGGCGCTGGCACACGCAGCGCCGGAGGACGTTATCTGCGCGGTCGGCTCGCTGTACATGGCGGGCGCGATCCGCATGGATCTGCGGAGGGATCACAATGAGAATTCTGGGCATTGATTACGGCGACGCGCGCATCGGGCTCGCGCTCTCGGACGCCTCGGCCACGCTCTGCGGCCGGGCGTGGACGCTCACGGAGTGGAATCTGGAGCGTGCGGTCGCGGCGATCGCGGACGTGGTGCACGCCGAGGGCGTGGAGCGCATCGTGCTCGGTCTGCCGAAGAATATGGACGGCACGGAAGGCCCGCGCGCGGAAAAGAGCCGCGCCGTCGCGCACCTGCTCACGGAGGCGACGGGGCTGGAGGTCGTGCTCTGGGACGAGCGGCGCAGCTCCATCGAGGCGCACGGCATCCTGCACGCCAACGGCCGCAAGGAGAAAAAGCACCGCCAGACGGTCGACGCCGTGGCGGCGAGCCTGATCCTGGAGGGCTACCTCGGCACGCTGCACTGAGGCGGGAGGCGAGACGATGCGCAAGAGAAATATCGCGGTGCTGCTGCTCACGGTGCTGCTGCTCGCGGGCCTGACCGGCTGCGCGCGGCGGGGCGACACGTCGGGCGTTGAGATCGTCGTGGGTGCGTCGGAGCAGTTTTCCGACGAGGACATCCGCGGCGCGATGGACGCTGCCATGCGCGCGTTTCACCGCGGGCACAGCGGCTGCGCCATGGTGCGTCTGGCGTACAACGAGGCGTACCGGACGTGCTGGCTGGCTGGCGCGGGCGCGCAGGACGACGGCAACACGATCGTGCTGCTTGCGAGCGTGTATGCGCGCGACCCGGGGCGGCGCAGCGGCCTGACCGCCGGCGAGACCTATACCGACTGGCCCATCGTGCTCGAGCGGCGCGGCAGCGGCTGGCACGTGGTCAGCAGCGGCTATTGAAAATGTAACAAGGGCGGACGCCATATGGCGTCCGCCCTTGCTTTTGTGTTCGCTTCACATTTCCTCGACGGTCAGAATGTCCGGCAGCGCGGTCAGATCGTTGCGCAGGTCGCCGGGCCGCAGCGGGGCGCGGCTGTGGATGGGGATGAGCGCGCAGTAGTGGTGCGGCGCGTCGGGCGCGTCGGTGTCCGCGATGCGGCTGATCTCGAGACTTTCGATCTGGACGCGGCGCTCACGCAGCAGGGCGAGCACGGACTCCATGCACACGGCGTGCGCGTACTCGATGTAGAGCGTGAGGTCGGTGTTCTTGCTCGTGAGCTTGAACTCCAGCCGGATGAGCACCAGCTCGACCACGAGCACGACGAGCGTGGCAAAGACCGCGCACTCGACATAGCCCGCGCCGCAGGCGAGGCCGATGACGGCTGCGGCCCAGAGCCCGGCGGCCGTGGTCAGGCCCTTGACGCGCTTGTCGCGCGTGACGATGATCGTGCCAGCGCCGATGAAGCCGATGCCGGAGATGACCTGCGCGCCGAGACGCGCGATGTCGTTATACAGGTGCTGGAAGAGCAGGTACTGGCTCGTGAGCGTGGTGATGGCGGCGCCGAGGCAGATGAGGATATGCGTGCGGAAGCCCGCGGGGCGGCGCTTCGTCTCGCGCTCGGCGCCGATCACGCCGCCGCAGACGACGGCCAGCGACAGCCGGACGAGAATGGCCCAGAAGGTCAGGGTGCGGATGGGGTCAAAACAATGCAGCATGGCACAGCCTCCTTTCTCAGATCTCTTCGATGAGGATCACGCCGTCGAGCGCCGACAGCTCCGCCAGCAGCTCGGGGTGGTCGCGTCGGTCGGGCAGCACGGCGCTGAACTGGCACAGGAAGTTCGGCAGCGCGGCCGAGCCGCTGCGGTTGACCTCGAAGTCGAAAATGCGCGCGCCCTGCGCGTGCAGATGTCCGACGACGGAGCCGAGCTTTTCCATGCTCTCGATCTCGAGGCTGATGTTCATGTGGTGTGCGCGGCGGGTCATGCACCGCTCGAGCGGCGGCAGCGCGTACATACACACGATCATGAAGAGCATGCTGATGAACGCGCAGGCATAAAACCCCGCGCCGATGGCGAGGCCGAGACACGCGCTCGCCCAGAGTCCGGCGGCGGTGGTCAGGCCCTTGACCTGCTGGCGGGCGGTGATGATGATCGTGCCCGCGCCGAGAAAGCCGATGCCCTTTGCGGCCTCGGCGCCGAAGCGCGACACGTCCTGCGTCGCGCCGATGCTCTCGGCGAGCGCGCGCCACGGTCCGTGGAGCATCTGGTCGAGCTGCAGGCTCAGCAGCACGGTGAGCGTCGCGCCGAGCGCCGTGAGCATATAGGTGCGAAAGCCGGCGGGGCGGTTTTTGCGCTCGCGCTCAAGCCCGATCAGCCCGCCGCAGAGCACGGCGAGGAGGATGCGCAGCATCATCGTGACGATATTCAGTTCACGCAGGTAGGAGAGTACAGACGCCATGGATGCGATTCCTTTCTGAGCTGGTTACAGGCTGCCGCTGCGCGGCTTGCCGGTGCTGCCGCGCACGATGAGCCGGCTGCGGTATTCCACGCGGTTGATCGGCTGATCCTCCCGATTGTTCAGCCCGCCCTCAATGCGCTCGAGCAGCAGGTTGAAGGCGCTCTTGCCGTGGCTGAAGGTGTTGTTGTCCACGGTCGTGAGCTGGATGCGCTGATAGCCCGAGGTCGTGACGTTGTCAAACCCGCAGAGGCTGAAATCCTCCGGCACGCGGTAGCCCTCGCGCTGCAGCGCGTCGAGCACGCCGAAGGCCACCATGTCATTGATGGCGACGATGCCGGTGATCTTGTCGTTGCGCAGGCATTTGTAGGCCAGCTCCATTCCCGAGCGGTACTCGAGGTCGGGCGTGGTGATCTCCGCCTCGAGGGAGTTGACGTGCGAGCAGATGGTCACGCTGCCCTCCGGACACCAGCGGCGGTAGGCATCCTGCAGTCCTTCGCCGCGGCGCATCCGGGAGATGTGGTGCTCGTTGAGCGCCGTGGACAGGTAGGCGATGCGCTTGTGGCCGAGGTCGATGAGGTGCTTGGCCACGAGCTGCGCCGCGCCGAAGTTGTCCACGTCCACGGTGTCGATGCCACAGTCCGCGACGCGGTCGCCGACGGCGACGATGGGCACACGGCGGCTCAGCTCGCGTACCTTGACCGTTTGGATCGGCGTCATGGCGAAGATGATGCCGGCCACGCGCGAATAGTCGAGCGAGTCGAGCAGGTGGCTCTCCGTGCGGGGGTTCCAGTAGGTGTTGTAGATCGCGGTGTGATACCCGGCGGCGTGCGCTGCCGCGTCGATGCCGGTGATCATCTTGGTGTGGTAGGGGTTGGAGACCGACGGCGAGAGGACGGCGATCTGTTTGCCGGAGCAGCGGGCGGACGGCGTGCGGTAGCCGATGCGCTCGGCCTCAGCCAGAACGCTCGCCACGCGCTGAGAGGAAAAGCGCTCCAGCGATTTTCCGTTGAGGATCATGGAGACGCTCGCGGTCGAAACACCGGTCGCCTCCGCAATGTCGCGCAGGGTGGGCTTGCTGCTCATAGGCACCTCCGGTGACAACACGAGAAGGGAGACCTTTGTGTTGAAAAATTAAGCATTTTTCGGTGAAAAATCGCGCTTTTGCCTTTGCAGTTTCACCAATTTCCAAGAGGAGTATATAGCGAAAACGGAAAAATGGCAAGGAAAATTTCCGTTCATGTTGACGGCATCGCACAAAAATGTTAACATTTTTCGTAGAGAGCCATTAAAATGACGGAGAAAAATTCAACGCTTTTTTTAAGCAGAAAGGAACTACCTTGAAGAAATTTGTTGCTATGCTTCTTGCGCTGGTCATGGTGTTCGCACTGTGTGCCTGCGGCAGCAACGGCGATAAGGCCGCTGACGACAACAACGGAGATTATCATCTCGTGCTCAAGCTCAGCCACGTCTTTCAGCCGAACGAGCAGCTCACGATCGAGATGCAGCAGGTCGCCCAGCGCATCAAAGAGCGCACCAACGGCGCGATCGAGATCCAGTGCTACGACTCCGGCCAGCTCGCCACCTATAAGGACAACGTCGAGCAGGTCGTCAACGGCGCCGACTGGATCGCCTGCGAAGACCCCTCCTACCTCGCCGACTACGACATCGACTTTGAAGCACTCATCGGCCCCATGATGTACAACAGCATCGACGAGTACTCCTACGTCTGCCAGTCCGATCTGGTAAAGAATATGTGCCAGAAGCTCGAAGATAACTACGGCATCCACGTGCTCGCGCTCGACTTCAACGTCGGCATGCGCTGCTTGCAGACCAACAAGGTCATCAAGACCCCCGCTGACCTCAAGGGCATGAAGATCCGCGTGCCGAACAGCTCCATGTACATCAACTGCCTCACCGCCATGGGCGCCACGCCCACCGGCATGCCGTTCGCTGAGACGATCTCCGCCGTGCAGCAGGGCGTCATCGACGGTCTGGAAGGCAACATGAACGCTTACTCCACCAACGGCAGCGCTGAGGTGTGCAAGAACATGTCCCTGACCAACCACCTCGTGGGCACCTGCGGCGCCTACATCAGCACCAAGGTCTGGAACAGCATCCCGGAAGAGTACCGCACCATCATCCAGGAAGAGTTCACCAAGGGCGCTAAGGAACTGACCGACTTCACCAACGCCTCCTTCGAGGAGACGAAGGCCAAGCTCGAGAAGGAGCAGGGCTGCTCGTTCAATGAGGTCGACGTCGATGCGTTCCGCGCTGCCGTGCAGCCGGAGTTTGACCGCATGGTCAAGGAAGACGGCGTGACGCCCACCTTCTACGAGCAGGCGCAGGCCATCCTCGCCGAGTACCGCCAGGCCAATAAGTGAGCGCTGCGCGCTGACGGACGGTCGGAAGCCTCATACCGGCTTTTATGCCGGGTGTCCCGCACATGCTGCCGGACACCCGGCATTGCTGAGCAAAGCCACAGAAAGCAGAGGAAAGCAAATTTGAAAAATCTACTGAAAAATTTTGACGGGGTCATCGCGGGTGCGATGATGATCGTAACGATCCTGCTCGTCATCGTCAACGTAATCACGCGAAAACTGTTTAACTATATCATCATCTGGAGCGAGGAGATCGCCACCTCCTGCTTCGTGTACTCGGTGTTCATCGGCGCGGCCTACGCCTACCGCAAGCACCAGCACGTCGGCGTTGACCTGCTCGTGGAGCGGCTGCCCGCCGGCGCGCGCAGAGCCGTGCACCTGATCACCAGCGCCCTGCTCGTGGTCATCAACGGCTACATCACGGTGCTCAGCGTGCAGTTTATCCAGTCGTCCTGGATCAAGCGCATGCCGATCACAAAGCTGCCGTCCAGCGTGGTCAACACGGCGCTGGTCATCGGCTTCGGCCTGATGACGATCTACTCGCTCGTCATTTTCATCAAAGACCTCAAGAGCGGCAATAAACTTGACGGGGAGGTGGACGCATGAGCACGTTCCTCTCCATCCTGCCGATCATCATCGCGCTCGTGCTGTATTTCACGGGCATCCCCATCGCCTACGCGCTCTTTGCCGCGGCACTGACCTATTTCGGCTTTATTGACACGACGACGATGCCGTACCTGCTGATGCAGAAATTCGTCACGGCCACGCAGTCGTTCCCGTTCCTCGCGATCCCGTTTTTCATCATGTGCGGGTCGATCATGAACTACGGCGGCATCAGCGCGCGGCTTATGGACTTTGCCGATGCGCTCACCGGGCATATGCGCGGCGGCCTGGCGCAGATCAACGTCCTGCTGAGCATGCTCATGGGCGGCTGCTCCGGCTCGGCCAACGCCGACGCCGCCATGGAGTGCAAGCTGCTCGTGCCCGAGATGGAAAAGCGCGGCTACGGCAAGGGCTTTTCCGCCGCGATCACGGCGGCGTCCTCGTGCGTCACGCCCATCATCCCGCCCGGGATCAACCTCATTGTCTACGGTCTGATCGCCGGCGCATCCGTCGGTCAGCTCTTTGCTGCCGGCTACGTCCCCGGTCTGCTTATGGCTGTGGCGCTGATGATCGCCGTGGCGCTCATCTCCAAAAAGCGCGGCTACGCGCCGTCCCGCCCCCGCCGCGCAACGCTCGGCGAGATCGGCCGGCAGGCGCTCAAGTCTTTCTGGGCGCTGTTTTTCCCGCTGGGCATCATCATGGGCATGCGATTCGGCATCTTCACGCCGACGGAAGCCGGCGGTGTGGGCGTGCTCTACTGCCTGATCGTGGGCAAGTTCGTCTACAAGGGCCTGCGCAAGGAGCACTTCATCCCCATCCTGCGCGAGACCATCTCCGGCACCGCCACCGTCATGCTCATCATCGTGTCGGCGACCGTGTTCGGCTACTACCTCAACTGGGAGAACATCCCCACCATGCTGCTCAACGCCGTGTCGAGCTTTGCCAGCAACAAGTTCCTCGTGCTGCTGGTCATGAACATCGTGCTGCTCATCGTCGGCATGTTCCTCGAGGGCGGCGCGGCGCTCATTATCCTCGCCCCGCTCATGGTGCCGATCGTGAAGGCGGCCGGCATCGACCTGGTGCACTTCGGCATCGTGTGCAACGTCAACATCATGATCGGCGGCCTGACCCCGCCGTTCGGCTCCATGATGTTCACGTGCGTGTCGATCACAGGGTGTAAGATGCAGGAGTTTATCAAGGAGTGTGTGCCGTTTATCATCGCGCTGCTCATTGCGCTGCTGCTGCTGACGTACATTCCGGGCATCTCGATGCTGATACCGAATCTCATTTATTAAGGGAGATAATTGCATGAAAGTTATGGCACACCGCGGCTACAGCGGCGTATATCCGGAAAACACGATGCTCTCGTTCCGCGAGGCGGTCAAGGTCGGCTGCGACGCGATCGAGATGGACGTGCATGAGACGCGCGACGGCCGCCTCGTCGTCATCCACGACGAGCGGCTCGACCGCACGACCGACGGCTCCGGCCGCGTCTGCGACCACTCGTTCGCCGAGCTGCAGCAGGTCAACGCCGCCGCCTGCTACAAGGGCAAGTACGCTCCCGAGCACATCCCGTCGTTCGACGAGTACTGCGAGTGGGCCTCCGGCGAGTCCGTCGGCCACAACATCGAGATCAAGACCGACAAGATCTACTACCATGACATCGAGCGCAAGATCTGGGCGACCATCGAGCGCTACGGTCTGGAGAAGAAGGTCATGTTCTCGTCGTTCAACCACATTTCGCTGCGCAAGATCCTCGAGATCAGCGGCAACGCCGTCGAAGTCGGCGCGCTCGTGCTCGAGGACAGCATCGGCGGCTTCCCCGGCTACTACTGCCAGCAGGCGGGCTTCGCCTGCTACCACCCGCCGATCGAGCTGCTCACGGACGAAAACGTGCGCGACTGCAAGGAGCACGGCGTGAAGATGAACGTCTGGACCGTCAACGACATGGCGGGTCTGGAGCAGCTCCACCGCTGGGGCTGCGAGGGCATCATCACGAACTTCCCCGGCGTGGCCAGCGGCTGGCTGCGCGCGCAGGGTGAGTGAGCCGGACGCGGCGGAAACTGAAAAGACAGAGCCGATAAAAGAGGCGGCGCCCCCGGAGCATCTGCTCCGGGGGCGCTTTGCCTGTTCCCGCAGGCCGCACGGGCCATTTGCGCGAGTCCGCGCGCGGCGGCATGAAAAAATCCCTCCGGCAACCGCATAGCCGGAGGGATTCTCGTTTACGGGATCAGATCTTCATGCAGACATCCCACGCACGCCAGATGACCGTGCGCAGGTTGCCGATGGCAACGCAGTCGCCCACGCGGTGGACCTGCTTGTTGTCCTTGCCGCCGACCGGAGTCGGGATGAAGCCGACGCCGTTGACCACGTTGTCGCACGCGACGAAGGTGCTCTCGCCGGTCTTGACGTTCTTGACGGTGCAGCCGGTGTCCGTGATCTCAGTGACGGTGGACTCGAGATAGGTCGGGACCTTGTGGTATTCCATCGCGTCACGCAGGAAGGACGTGTTGGCAAGGCAGGTGGCCTGTGCCGCGACGAGGTCGTTCGCGTACTCGACGATGATGGGGTGCTTGCCCTGAAGGACAAGGTCATACGCCGCTTCGCAGGACGACTGGCCGCCGCCGATGAACAGGACCTTGTCGCCGACTTCCTTCTTGTCCTTGAGCAGCTCGGTGAACGTGAGCGTCTTCTCAAAGCCGGGGATGGACGGCATGGTGCGCGGGATGGAGCCGCTGGCGACGATGATGTCGTCGAAGCCGCCGAGCGTGTTGACGTCGGTCACTTCGGTGTTGAAGCGGACGTCGATGCCTTCCTTGGCGACCTCGTTGAGGTACCAGCGGATGAGCTCCTTATCATTCTCCTTGAAGCTCATCGCGGAAGCGGTGAGGAACAGACCGCCGAGCTCGTTGGTCTTCTCGAAGATGACGGGGGTGTGGCCGCGCTGCTTGAGCACGAGCGCGCACTCCATGCCGCCGATGCCGCCGCCGATGATGGCGACCTTCTTCGGGCTCTTGGTCGGGACGATCTTATACTTGTTGTGCTGCATGGTCGTCGGGTTCAGCGCGCAGCGAGCCAGGTGCAGGGAGTCATCCATGCTCTGGAGGTTCGCGGTGCCCTTGAACTTGGCCATGTTGAAGCAGCCGTTGTGGCAGCGGATGCAGGGCTTGATCTCGTCCTCGTGGCCGCTGAGGATCTTGTGGATCCACTCGTGGTCAACGAGGTTCTGACGCGCGATGGCAACTGCGTCAAGACGGCCGGCAGCGATCTCTTCCGCGGCCTTGACCGGATCCATACGGCCGGCGCAGGCGACGGGCTTGTCGGTGAAGTTCTTGATGTGCTCGACGTACTCGAGGTTGCAGTTGTCGGGCATGTACTGAGGCGGATGTGCCCAGTACCATGCGTCGTAAGTACCGTTGTCGCAGTTGAACATGTCGTAGCCGGCATCGCCCAGGTACTTGATGGCCTTCTCGGACTCGGGCATGTCACGGCCGAACTCTTCGAAGTCGGTCTCATACGGCATAGCGCCCTTGCCCCAAGCCTTGGTCTTGGAGACGACGGAATAACGCAGGGACACCGGGAAATCGGCGCCGGCCTGACGCTTGATGGACTGCACGATCTCGACCGGGAAACGGAAACGGTTCTCGAAAGAGCCGCCGTACTCGTCGGTACGATGATTCCAGTTGGCGATGGTGAACTGGTCAAGCAGATAGCCTTCGTGGACGGCGTGGATCTCAACGCCGTCGACACCGGCCTCACGCAGCAGCTTCGCGGTCTTGCCGAACGCATCGACCATCTCGTGGATCTCTTCGACGGTCATCGGACGGGAGAGCATGTCCTCCTGCCAACGGTTCGGGGTAGCGGAAGCGGAAGCGCAGCAGTAGCTGACGTCGATGACGGGCTTGGCAAGGGCGCCGAGCACCTTGTTGTTGTTCAGAGTGACCATCCAGGGGGCAACAGCCATGGAGCGGCCGAAACCAGCGGCGAGCTGAATGAACAGCTTCGAGCCGGTCTTGTGGTACTCGACCATGTAGTCGGCGAGCTCCTTGAACATCTTCTTGTTCTGATAGAGCCATCTGCGGCCCATGGTGTCACGGACACACTGCATGCCCGGGAGGACCAGACCGACGCCGTCCTGCGCACGGTTGAGCAGGAAGTTCGCAGCTTCCTTATCAAAGTGGCAGGGCTCCAGCCAACCAAACAGAGAGGTACCGCCCATGGAGCACTGGACAATGCGGTTTTTGATCTCGACATTGCCAATCTTCCACGGAGTAAATAGCGCGCTATACTTTTCGTCCATGAAATACATCCTTCCTTTTTCTTTTATTACGAAGATGATCCTGCTGTTGCTCTCGGCAGATCATCGAACGTTTTCGTAAGTATAACACCGCGGTGCAGTGAACACGATGCATACATACTGTGCATAGCATAACATACTTTTTGACAAAAAGCAATGAAATAAAATCGACCGGCTCGTATATTTTGCTCACAAAAAGCGTAAAAGAGTGACACAAGTGGCAGAAAGCGTCTGGAAATTCCAAAAAGAAGCGGCACTGCAGAAAGCCAACGTTTAGTCAAATAATGGTATATTTTTTGCAGTGTGTCAATTTTCGGACACATTGACTTCCGGGTGTTCAGCGAAAAAACTACTTGAAATCCAGCGGCGACTGTGCTATGTTAATGCTATTCTTTCTTAGACCTACAAAAAAGATATGTATTAGGAGGCTTTGCTATGAGCAAGCAACTGAACCGGGAGGAAGCCTGGGCACTGTTGACGGAGTATAACCAGGATCCGTTCCATCTGCATCATGCCCGCACGGTCGAGGGCGTCATGCGCTATTTCGCGCAGGAGCTCGGCTACGGCGACGAGGTGGATTTCTGGGGCATTGTCGGCCTGCTGCATGATCTGGACTTTGAGCGCTATCCCGATCAGCACTGCATCCAGTCGCAGGAGATCATGCGCGAGCGCGACCTCGACGAGCGGCTGATCCGCGCCACAGCCAGCCACGGCTATGGCATCACGGTGGACATCCAGCCGGAGCATGAGATGGAAAAGGTGCTCTTTGCGACCGATGAGCTGACCGGCCTGATCGGCGCGGCGGCGCTGATGCGTCCGTCCAAGAGCGTGCAGGATATGGAGCTCAAGTCGCTCAAGAAAAAGTACAAGGACAAGAAGTTTGCCGCCGGCTGCTCCCGGGATGTCATCAATACAGGCGCGGAGCGGCTGGGCTGGCCTATTGAGGAGCTGATGGAAAAGACCATTTTGGCCATGCGCTCCTGCGAGGATGCCGTAAATGAGGCTGTGTCGGCCCTGTAAAAAAGTTTCTATATGATCGAACCCCACCCCCGGCGGACCGTCCGTCAAGGGTGGGGTTTTGTCAGATGAAAAGCGGATCAGCGGAACACGTTGAAATAGAGATACGCGCCGGTGACGATGACCAGCCAGAGGCAGGTGAACAGGGGTACAACGACCCGGAAGGAGCGGTGCTGGGTCTTGTGGCGAAAGACCTCCATGCCCAGCCATGCGCCGATACCGCCGCCTACGATAGCCAGCAGCAAAAGATTTCTCTCCGGCAGGCGGGGGACCTTCTCGTGACGGGCCTTCAGCTTAGCCAGAAGCTTGTCCAAGCCATAGGCCAGAAACGCCGCAGCATTGATGATCAGGAGCCACAGCCAGAGAAAGCCCCATTTGGTGCCGAGGATCGTAAAAATAAAACCGTTTTTCGCCGTGGGCTCCACCACGGTCTTGGCAAGACGCGTCATCATTGTTCATTACCTGCTTTTCTATGATTTAGGAGGCTTGCTCCCTGCTTTGTGTTTGCGGTTGAAAGAAGGACTGGCCGGGAAATTCCCGACCAGTCCATTTTAGCAGAGTTTTCAGTTCTTGGCAAGAGCCACCAGTTCGCAGGCGGTCTTGGCAGCCAGCTTGGCG
>OKVC01000711.1_pt1 | contig 13477 bp, 12 predicted proteins | sample 1606641 | NCBI WGS metagenome assembly OKVC01 (sample SAMEA3882518, study PRJEB24775) | human gut metagenome | biome: human-associated habitat; feature: intestine environment; material: feces | place: Netherlands | collected 2009/2010
CGCGAGCGGGCCTTGTCCACGCGGTAAAAGCGGTTGAAGATGTTCGGCCGGTCGGCCTCGGGGATGCCGATGCCGGTGTCGGCCACGGACAGGACGCTCTGCTCGCCGCGCGTCTCGACACGCACGGTCACGTCCCCGCCCGGAAGATTGTACTTGATGGCGTTTTCGACGAGGTTAAAGACGATGTGGTAAATGTCGTCCTCGGACGCGCGCACGGTCACGCCCTCGCTCATGAGGCACGTGATCGTCACGCTGCTCCGGTCGGCCAGCGGGCGCAGCAGGTGCAGCGTCCCGTGCACGGCCTGCTGCAGGTCGACGATCGTCACGTCCGGCTGCACGCCGTCGTCGCGCCGCGACAGGTCGAGCAGCTTCTCGGTCGTGCGCTGCAGGCGCTCGGCCTCACTGCCGATGTCGGTCACGAATTCGCGCATCGTCTCGCTGTCCATGTCCGCGCTCTGGGAGATGCTGTCCGACAGCAGGCGGATGGACGCCAGCGGCGTCTTGAGCTCGTGCGATGCGTCGGATACGAACCGGCGGCGCTGCGCCTCGGTCGTCTCGAGGCGCTCGGTGAGGTTATTGAATTCGCGCCCGAGCTCGGTCAGCTCGTCGTCGCCCGCGAGCGTCAGGCGAAAGCTGTAGTCGCCGCGCTGCACGGTGCGCACGCCGTCGGCCAGCTGCGTGATGCGCCGCGTGAGCATCTTGATGGAAAACCACAGCACCACGAGCGCGGCCGCGCCGATGCCGATCGTGATCGTGGCGAGCCGGCGCTGGATGCTGCCGATGAGCGCAGCGCGCTCGCCGTCGCTCTCGCAAACGTACACGGCGCCGACGGTCCGGCCGCTGTTCATGACGGGCATGGCCGCGCGGCTGAGAAACGCGCCGGTCGTGTAGTGCGAGTAGAACACGGCCTGTCCGTCGAGCGCGCGCACGAGCTCGGGGTAGAGCACGTATTTGCCGCGGATGTTGTTTTCGCTCGCGGAGTCATACACGGCCAGCCCCTCGCTGTCGGTCACGATGATGCGCGTCAGGTCGCGCAGATCGAGCAGCGCGAGCACCTGCCGGGTGTTGTCCGGCGTGAGGTTGTCGAGCAGCGACAGGGAGGAGGACACGACGGCGGCGCGGTTGGTGAGCGCGCTCTGCTTTTCGGCGAACACGATGTCGCGCGAGGCGCGCGTGGGGTAGGTGTTCATGAGCGCGAGCAGGATCGCCACGAGGATCGTGAACGTCACGGCGAAGCGAAACTGCACGCTCGATACCAGCCTGTGCGGCAGCCGGAGGCGAAACGGATGCTGCTTCATCCGTCAGGCCTCGGCGAAGTAGTAGCCCACGCCCCACTTCGTGATGATGTATTCGGGGGCGGCGGGGTTACGCTCGAGCTTTTCGCGCAGGCGGCGGATGTGCACGTCCACGGTGCGGATGTCGCCCTGATAGTCGTAGCCCCACACGAGGTCGAGCAGCTGCTCGCGCGAGTAGACTTTGCCGGGGTTGCGCATGAGCAGCTCGATGAGGTCGAACTCCTTGAGCGTCAGCTCCACGTTCTGGCCGAAGCGGCGGGCGCTGCGGCGCTCGGGGTCGATCTCGATGTGGCCGCGCACGAGCTTGCCGCTGTCCGGCTCGGCGGGCGCTGCGGGCGCCATGCTCGAGCGGCGGATGAGCGCGCGGATGCGCGCCTTGAGCTCGAGGATGTTGAAGGGCTTGGTGATGTAGTCGTCCGCGCCGGATTCAAAGCCGATGAGCTTGTCCGCATCCTCGCTGCGGGCGGTGAGCATGATGATCGGCACGGTGGAAAACTGCCGGATCCGCTGGCACGCGCCGAGCCCGTCGAGCTTCGGCATCATGAGATCGAGCAGGATCACGGCGTACTCGCCGTGGCGCGCCATGTCCACGGCGGTCTCGCCGTCGTAGCACACGTCGACCTGATAGCCCTCGTTTTCGAGGTTGAATTTGATGCCCTTGACGATGGTTTTTTCGTCGTCCACAACCAGTATTTTCATCGCGGTCCCTCCGTTTGCGTCTTTTCGCGGAAATGATTTGCTTTTCGCCGCCGGAATTATTATAATGGGGCAAGACACTGCCATTTGTCCCGGCCGCGCGGCAGCGCCGTCTCCGGCCGGATATTCCATTATATCATAGTTCCATGGAGAAAGATATGAAAAAATATCGCATTTTGCCGCTGCTGCTCATCGTCTGCCTGCTGCTGACGGCGGCTTTCCCGGCCGCCGCCGCGAAAAACACCGCAGACAATTCGGCCGATACCCCCCAGAGCACCGCGAACGTCTCGTCCGACGGCGTGCCCCAGAGCACTGTCCAGGCGCAGGAGGGGTCGTATGTTTTCGGCAGCGACGCGGTCAAGTCCGCGCTCGATGAACAGCTGCAGGCCAACTGCGTCATGCTTGTCGACGAGGACAGCGGCCAGTATTACTATACCCGCAACATTGACGCCAAGGCCTATCCCGCGAGCCTGACGAAGATCATGACGCTGCTGCTTGCGGTCGAGGCTGTGGAGCGCGGCGATGTCCAGCTCTCCGACTCTGTCACGGCTTATGCCGACTGCAATGCCGATATGGTCGATGGCGCGAGCAATGCCGACATCAAGGTCGGCGAGACCATGACGTTTGAGGACTTTCTTTACTGTGCCATGATCTCCTCGGCGAACGAGGCGTGCAACGTCGTCGCGGAGTATATCTGCGGCAGCATCTCGGCGTTCGTGGAGCGCATGAACACGCGCGCGCAGGAGCTCGGCTGCACCGGCACGCACTTTGCCAACCCCCACGGCCTGCCGAACGACGATCATTACACCACGGCGCACGACCTCTACCGCATCACGAAGGAAGCGCTCAGCCATGAGCTCTTTGCCACGATCTGCAACACGGTCAAGCATACCGTCCCGGCCACGAACCTGTCCGAGGAGCGCACACTCTCGAACACGAACGGCCTCATCAATCCCGATTCGCCGATGTACCGCGGCTATTACTATGAATATGCCAAGGGCGTCAAGACCGGCCACACGGATGCCGCGGGCTACTGCCTCATCTCCACGGCGGAGAAGGACGGCGTGCGTCTGCTGTGCATCGTGCTCGGCGGCAAGGGAACGGCCCGCGCCAACGGCACGACGGATTTCGGCAGCTTTTCCGATACGCTCACGGCCTACCGCTGGGTGTTTGCCAACTACGGCTGGCGCGATATCGTCAGCGCGGGCGACCTCATCTGCGAAGTGCCCGTGCGCTATGGGCGCGACAGTGACAGCGTGACCGTCCGCCCGGCGCAGAGCATCTCGGCCGTGCTGCCGTCGGCCGATGCGGGCGGCGCGCCGCAGTTTGAGCAGCAGGTCACGCTCTATTCCGAGCGCGACGGCAAACCGCTCGAAGCCCCCGTCAAGGCGGGGGACGAGGTCGGCGAGCTCACGGTGTCGTATGACGGCACGGTCTACGGCACGGTCAAGCTCGTCGCCGCGGTCGATGTCGCCGTGTCCAAGGGCGCATATATCGCGGGGCATGTGGCCGCGTTTTTCACCAATCCCATCGTGCTCGTCATTCTGCTGGCGATCGTGCTGGCACTGGTCGGCTACGTTCTGTGGCTGGTTCGCCGCCGCAAGCAGATCGAGGCCGAGCGCCGTCGCCGCCGCCGCGCGCAGATGGAGGCGGAGGAGGCCCGCCGCCGTGCGCTGGCGCACGAGACCCTGCGCGAATTTGACCGCGACCCTGCCGGCAGCCGCCGGCGCTGAGCGCGCACGCGCTCTCAAACGAGACCCGCTGCGCTGGGCTCTCGTTTGAAAAAGATGCGGCTCGCTGCAGCGCACGCATTGGACACCAGAGGTGCCCAATGCGCACGTTTGCGAGCCGAGCGGTATTTTCTCCGCCGTACATGCCGCCGGAGAAAATGATCGGACTTTCTTTGCGCCTGCGGGCGCAAACTCTGCGAGGCTTTTTTGCATTTGCCCGTCTGAATCGCCTGCTGGTGTACCGGTGGGCGATTCTTTATCATTTGTTTACAATTCCGGCCCTCCGGACGGCCCGGACACATTGACCATTGCGGCACTTGATGCTATAATACACTGTCTAAGTATCACCATTCCGGCGCACACTGGAACTGCATGTTCCCGCCGCCGGACAAGAGGAGCAGCTATGTGGATTTCGGATTCTTGGCAGGACTTTGAGGTGCTCGACTGTTCGCGCGGCGAAAAGCTCGAGCGCTGGGGCAAATATACCCTCGTGCGCCCGGACCCCCAGGCCATCTGGGACACGCCGCGCACCGACCCGCGCTGGCGCACGGCCGACGGGCGCTACAGCCGCAGCCATACCGGCGGCGGCAGCTGGGATAAACGTACCCTCCCGCAGAGCTGGGACATCCGTTATCGGGAGCTGACCTTCCGCGTCAAGCCCATGAACTTCAAGCACACGGGCATCTTCCCCGAGCAGGCCGCCAACTGGGACTACGCCATGGCGAAGATCCGCGCGGCCGGCCGCCCGGTCTCGGTGCTCAACCTCTTCGGCTACACGGGCGCGGCCACAGTCGCGTGCGCGTCCGCCGGGGCGAGCGTGTGCCATGTGGACGCGGCGAAGGGCATGGTCGCCTGGGGCAAGGAAAACGCCGCCGCCTCCGGCGTGGCCGACCGGCCCATCCGCTGGATCGTGGACGACTGCGGAGATCCGCCGGGGCAAGACCTATGACGCCATCATCATGGACCCGCCGAGCTACGGCCGCGGCCCGGGCGGCGAGGTCTGGAAGCTCGAGACGAACCTCTGGCCGTTTGTGGAGCTGGTGTCCGGCGTGCTGTCGGACGATCCGCTCTTTGTCATCATCAATTCCTACACCACGGGTCTGAGCCCGTCGGTGCTCACGTATCTCTCGGAGAGCATTTTCACCCGGCGCTTCGGCGGCCGCAGTGAATCGCAGGAGCTGGGCCTGCCGGTCGCGGCGTCCGGTCTCGTGCTGCCGTGCGGGGCGGCCTGCCGCTGGGAGCGCTGAGCGGAAAGGAACACCATGGAACCGATCTTACGAACCGAACATCTGACCTTTACCTACCCCGGCGAGGAGCGGCCCACGCTCGGCGACCTCTCGCTCGAGATCGCGCGCGGCTCGTTCGTAGCCATCCTCGGGCACAACGGCTCGGGCAAGAGCACACTGGCCAAGCTCTTCAATGCCATCCTGCTGCCGACCGGCGGCAAGGTGTATGTCGACGGCATGGACACGTCCGACGAGAACAATCTCCTGTCCGTGCGCGCCACAGTGGGCATGGTCTTTCAAAACCCCGATAACCAGATCGTCGCCAACGTCGTCGAGGACGACGTGGCCTTCGCGCCCGAGAACCTCGGCGTCCCGCCGCAGGAAATACGCGCGCGGGTGGATGCCGCGCTCAAGCAGGTCGGCATGTATGATTTTCGCCTGCACGCGCCGCACCTGCTCTCCGGCGGGCAAAAGCAGCGCGTGGCCATCGCGGGCGTTATCGCCATGCAGCCCAAGTGCATCGTGCTCGACGAGCCGACGGCCATGCTCGACCCGTCCGGACGGCGCGAAGTGATCGACACGGCGACAAAGCTCTGCCATGAGCAGGGCATCACGGTCGTGCTCATCACGCACCATATGGAGGAGTGCGTCGGCGCCGACCGCGTGATCGTGCTCTCCAACGGCGCTGTCGTTGCCGACGGTGCGCCGAAGCAGGTCTTCCCGCAGGTCGACCTGCTGCAAAAAGAGGGGCTCACCGCGCCGGTCACGGTGCGGCTGCTCGACGCGCTGCGCGCCCATGGCATGGACGTGCCGATCGACGCGCTCACGGTCTCCGACTGTGCCGACGCCGTCGCCGCCGCCCTGAAAAAGTAACTACCGATCTTCACCGATAAAGGAAACGAAATTATGACGCCAATCATCCGGGCGGATCATCTCCGGCACGTCTACAGCGCCGGAACGCCTTTTGAAAAAGTAGCCATCGACGATATTGATCTCGCCATCCCCGCCGGGCAGTTCGTGGGCATCATCGGCCACACGGGCTCCGGCAAGAGCACGTTCATCCAGCACCTCAACGGCCTGCTCGCGCCCACGTCCGGCACCGTGCTCTTCGACGGGGAGGACATCCACCGCAGCAAGGCCGCCACGCGCGACGTGCGCTTTCAGGTCGGCCTCGTCTTTCAGTATCCCGAGCACCAGCTCTTTGAGGAGACGGTGTATCAGGACATTGCCTTCGGCCCGAAAAATGCCAGGCTCTCCACGGAGGAGGTCGATGAGCGCGTGCGCGAGGCCGCGCGCTTTGCCGGTGTGGACGAGTCGCTCTTCGAGCGCTCGCCGCTCGAGCTCTCCGGCGGGCAGAAGCGCCGCATCGCCATCGCCGGCGTGATCGCCATGCGCCCCCAGGTGCTTATCCTCGATGAGCCCACGGCCGGCCTTGACCCCGCGGGCTGCCGCGGTGTGCTCGAAAACATCGCCGCCTATCGGCGCGAGACCGGCTCGGCCGTCCTGCTCGTCACGCACAGCATGGACGATGCCGCGCGCATCGCCGACCGGCTCATCGTCTTTCATGCCGGGCACGTCGCCTTTGACGGCGCACCGGCGGAGGTCTTTGCCCACACGCAGGAGCTGCTGGATATCGGCCTTGACGTGCCGCAGAGTGCGCGCATCGCGCAGGCGCTGCGCGACCGGGGCGTTGCGCTCCCGCCGTCGATCTACACGCTCGAGCAGCTCACAGATGCGCTGCTCGCCGTCGGGAAGGAGGCGGGCGTATGCTGAAAGACGTCACCCTCGGTCAGTTTTTCCCCGGCACGAGCATCGTGCACCGGCTCGACCCGCGCTGCAAGCTCCTGCTGACCATCGTCTATATCGCGGCGCTGTTCACGGCCGAGAACTATGTGTCCTACGCCGCCATGCTCGTCGTCACGGGCGTGTGCATCGCGCTCTCGCGCATTCCGCTGAAAGTCATCCTCCGCGGGCTCAAGCCGCTGTGGATCATCATTGCGCTCACGGCCGTGCTCAATATGTTCTTCACTCCCGGCCGGGAGCTCGTGTCCTTCTGGAAGATCACGATCACCTATGAGGGCCTCGTGCGCGCCGTGTTCATGGTGCTGCGCATCACGATGCTCATCGCGGGCACGTTCCTGCTGACTTATACCACATCGCCCATCGCCCTCACGGACGCGATGGAGATCCTCTTCGGACCGCTCAAAAAGCTCAAAGTGCCCGTGCACGAGATGAGCATGATGATGTCCATGGCGCTGCGCTTTATCCCAACGCTCATCGAGGAGACGGACAAGATCATGTCCGCGCAGAAAGCGCGCGGCGCGGATTTTGAGACCGGCAACCTCATCCAGCGCGCCAAAGCGCTGCTGCCGCTGCTCGTGCCGCTGTTCGTGTCGGCGTTCCGCCGCGCGGATGAACTGGCCGTGGCCATGGAGTGCCGTTGCTATCACGGCGATCAGGGGCGCACGCGCATGAAGCAGCTCGAGTGGCGCATGCGCGATACGCTCGCCCTGCTCTGGGGCGCGCTCGTGCTCGCAGGCATGATCGTGCTCTCGAGGTTCGGGCTGTGAGGCGCAACATCGCCCTGCGCCTGCAGTATGACGGCACGGCCTATCACGGCTGGCAGGTGCAGAAGACGGATGTCACCGTCGCTGAAACGCTCGAGCGCGCGCTCACGAAGGTCTGCGGCGAGCCGATCAAGGTCGTCGGCTGCGGCCGCACGGACGCGGGCGTGCACGCTAAGCGCTACTGCGCCAATTTCCGCACCGACTGCACGATCCCGATCGACCGCGTGCCCCTCGCGGTCAATGCCCGCCTCCCGGCGGACATTGCCGTGGTCGATGCCGTTGCCGCGCCGGAGGACTTCAATGCCATCGGCTCGTGCATCCAGAAAGAATACGTCTATCAGATCTACAATTCCCGCATCCGCGATGCGTTTTTGGAGCACCGCGTCTGCTTTTATCCGCAGCTGCTGGATTTTGCGCGCCTCGCGCGCGCCGGCCGCGCCTTTGAGGGTACGCACGACTTTGCCGCCGTGCGCTCCGTCGGCACCGAGACGCGCACGACCGTGCGCACGGTGCACTGGTGCCGCGCCGAGCGCGACGGCCCGCTCATCTCCATCGCCGTCTGCGCCGACGGCTTCCTGTATAATATGGTGCGCGCCATCGTCGGCACCATGGTCTATGCGTCCTACGGAAAGATCGAGCCGGAGGCCATCCCGGCGCTGCTGGCCACGCGCGACCGGCGGCTCACAGGACCGACCATGCCCCCGCAGGGGCTGTATCTCAACCGCGTGTGGTACGACGGCGCCGTCGGCGATATGATGAATCAGGCCTGACACCACATCCGCCCGGCGGATAGGGGAGGAATGTCCATGAACGACCACCCAAAACACAATCCCAGGCTGCGGCAGACCGTCATCGTGGCGGTGTGCGTGCTGGCCGTGCTGCTGTTTTTGTATCTGCTGCTGCGCGACCGGCCCGGCTCGGCGAGCGACTATCTGGACGACAGCGCGCCCTACACGTTCGACTCCAGCGCCAGCCGCACCTTCCGCACGGTGGACAGCCGCCTCGCGGTCGTGTCCTCGAGCGGCCTGCAGCTGCTCGATGAAAACGGCAAGACCGTCCTGCACGAGATCTTCACGCTCTCGCAGCCGGGCATCTCCGTCGGCGGCGAGCGCGTGTGCGCCTATGACATCGGCGGCACGACGCTGTGCGTGGCGGATTTCAAGGGCAATAAGACCGATATCGAGCCCGCCGGCGAGATCATCAGCGCCGACCTGAGCGACAGCGGCTATCTTGCCGTCTGCTCGGACGCCGCGGGCTATAAGGGCGCCGTCACGGTGTATGACACCTCCGGCAAGGCCGTCTATGTCTGGTATTCCGGCACGGGCTACCTCGTGCGCGCCGCCGTGAGCCCGGACGGGAAGTATCTTGCCGCACTCTGCCTGCAGGATACCGGCAGCGCCGTGCATACCTTCACCCTCACGAGCGCCGATGAGCGCGGCAGCACCGTGTGCGCCGATGAGCTCTTTGCCGACCTCTTCTGGCGCGGCGGCAGGATCTGCTGCGTGTCGCAGTCGCGTCTCGCGTTTTTTGACGACAGCGCCAAGCTCGCCGACGAGTATCCGTTCGGCGACCTGTATCTGTATGACTACGCCGCCGAGGGTGACGGGTTTGTCACCCTTGCGCTCAGCCGCTACCGCTCGGGCAGCGCGGCGCAGCTTGTCACGGTCAATTCCGGCGGCAATGTCCTCGGCGAGTGCACACCCACCGGCAGCGTCACGAGCCTGTCTGTCAACGGCAAGCAGGTGCTTGTGCAGTACAGTGACCGGCTCACGCTCTATAACCAGCAGCTCGATGAGATCAAGTCCGTCGAGCAGAACCTGCTCGGCGTCCGCCGCTCGGTGCTGCTGCGCCGGGGCGCGGCGCTGCTCCTGAGCGGCTCGAGCGCCGAGGTGCTCGCCTTCTGACCCCCGCAGTCTAGAGAGAAAGAACAGGGATACACCCATGAAGATCGTATTGACAGTGGTGCTTGCCGCCATTTTTCTGGCCGCCGTCTGGGGCGGCTACCGCCGCGGGCTGATCCTCAGTGCCGCGCAGCTGGCCGCCATCGTCGTCGCGCTCTACGGCGCGGCGCTGCTCGCGGGCCTGTTTTCCGACCGGCTCCTGCCGGTGGCGGAGCCGTTTGCCGGCGGGTACTTTGAGGGCCAGCTCGACGTGGTCGCCACGGAACTGCCGGATAACGACGCCGGTCTCTCGGGCGAGGACTGGGTCGCCGCGCACCCCGACACCGCGCAGGAATACGCCGAGCAGTGCTTTGCCGCCGCCGGCGTCACCGGCCGGCCGGCGCGGCGCATGGCCAGCGCCGCGCTCGCCATGCGCGACGAGCAGGACATCACGCTGCGCGCCGCCATGACGCAGGTCTACTGCGCGCGGCTGTGCTATGTGCTCGTCACGTCCGTCGGCTTTTTGCTCATTTTGCTCATTCTGGCCGCGATCGGCAACCTGCCGAACCTGGCCTTTCAGCTCCCGAACCGGGAGAAACTCAACGACATTGGCGGCGCCGCCTTCGGCGCGGTCAACGGCGTGTGCTTCGGCATCCTGCTGTGCTGGGCATTGCAGTTTGCCGGGCCCGTCATCGGCTGCGACACGCTTGCGCACACCGCTCTGGCAAAAGCGCTGCAGGTCATCGACGTGCTCACGCTCGGCGCGAGCGTGTGACCTGCGCGCACGGAATCTATCGAACAGGAGAACCAGTCTATGCAGCCTACACTCTGCTCCCGCTGCAAGAAAAATGTAGCGGTGATCTTTATCACACGAATCGAAAACGGAGAGTCCCACAATGAGGGCCTGTGCCTGCGCTGCGCGCGCGAGCTGCACATCAAGCCCGTCGATGAGATGATGGAAAAGCTCGGCATCTCGGATGCCGACCTCGACAACCTCACCGGCGACGTGGCGGAGATGCTCGGCAGCATGGGCATGCTCGGCGGCGACGACGCGGCCGATGCGGATGCCGACGCTTCCGATGCCGACACCGACGAGGACGACGGCAAGACCGCGACCTTCCCGTTTCTCAACCGCCTCTTCAACCAGAACCCGCCCCCGGCGCAGGACGCTGCCGCCGCCGCGTCCGAGCCGCCGCACGCCGACGGCAGCGCGGCCGATAAGCGCGGCGCTGCCCCGCGCAAGCTCAAGTTCCTGAATAATTACTGCATCGACCTCACGCAGCGCGCGCGCGACGGCAAGCTCGACGCCATGGTCGGCCGCGCCGAGGAGCTCGAGCGCGTCATCCAGATCCTCAACCGCCGCCAGAAGAATAACCCCTGCCTCATCGGTGAGCCCGGCGTCGGCAAGACGGCCATCGCCGAGGGCCTCGCCCAGCGCATCGCGGAGGGCAACGTGCCCTATAAGCTGCGCGACAAGCAGGTCTACCTGCTCGACCTCACGGCGCTCGTGGCGGGCACGCAGTTTCGCGGCCAGTTCGAGAGCCGCATGAAGGGGCTCATCGAGGAGATCCGCCGCGTCGGCAACATCATCCTCGTCATCGACGAGGTGCACAACATCGTCGGCGCGGGCGACGCCGAGGGCAGTATGAACGCCGCCAACATCCTCAAGCCCGCCCTCTCGCGCGGTGAGATCCAGGTCATCGGCGCGACGACGTTCGCCGAGTACCGCAAGCACATCGAAAAAGACGCGGCCCTCGAGCGCCGCTTCCAGCCCGTCACGGTGGCCGAGCCGGGCATCGACGACAGCGTCGAGATCCTCAAGGGCGTGCGCCGCTATTATGAGGACTTTCACGGCGTCATCATCCCGGACGCCATGTGCCGCCTTGCCGTCGTGCTCAGCGAGCGCTATATCACCGACCGCTTCCTGCCCGACAAGGCCATCGACCTCATCGACGAGGCCTGCTCGGACGTGAACCTGAAAAACCCCGACCTCATCCGCGCGGACGAGGTCGAAAAGGAGATCGGCGACTACGCGCGTGAGCGCGAGCTGCTGGCCTCCGCGCCGCCGAAGAGCGGTGATGCGTATGACGATCAGGAGCTCGAGCACCGCTATGCGCGCATCGCCGAGCTGCGCAGCCGCGAGATGCAGCTGCAGACCGAGCTCGACGCCCTGCGCGCCAAGGGCCGCCCGGAGCTCACGGCGGATAACCTCGCGCGCATCATCGAGCTCTGGACGAAGATCCCGGCCGCGAGCATCCGCGCCGATGAGTTTGAGCAGCTTGCCGGTCTCGGCGACCGGCTGCGCGCGCACATCGTCGGCCAGGATCAGGCCATCGACACCGTCTGCGCTGCCATCCGGCGCAACCGCGTCGGCCTGCAGGCCAAGCGCAAGCCCGTGAGTTTCCTGTTCGTCGGCGGCACCGGCGTCGGCAAGACGGAGCTTGTCAAGCGCCTCGCCGACGAGCTCTTCCACGCGCCCGAGTCGCTCATCCGGCTGGATATGTCGGAGTATATGGAGAAGTTTTCCGTCTCGCGCATGATCGGCTCGCCCCCGGGCTACGTCGGATATGACGAGGCCGGCCAGCTCACGGAGAAGATCCGCCGCCGCCCGTACTCCGTCGTCCTCTTCGACGAGATCGAAAAGGCGCACCCGGACGTCATGAACCTGCTGCTGCAGATCCTGGACGACGGCCGCATCACGGACGCGCAGGGGCGCACCGTGAACTTTGAGAACACCGTCATCATCCTGACCACGAACGCCGGCAGCAACACGCGCACCGGCACGCTCGGCTTCGGCCTGAGCGCGGACGATCAGAGCCGCGAGCGTGCGCAGCGCGCCCTCAATGAGTTCCTGCGGCCGGAGTTTCTCAACCGCCTCGACGAGATCGTCTACTTCAATCACCTCACGGAGGAAAACTTCCGTGCCATCGCATCCCTCATGCTCGGCGAGGTGCGCACCGCCATGGCCGAGCGCGGCATGACCCTGCACTGGACGCCTGCCGTCGTGGACTATCTGGTCGCCAAGGGCTACAGCGAGACGTATGGCGCACGCAACCTGCGCCGCACCATCCAGCGCGACGTGGAGGACGCCATCGCCTCTGCCGTCGTCGCGCAGCGCAAGGCCGCCGGAGACGTCGCCATCGACGCGCAGAACGACCGCATCGTTGTCACCATCGACGGTAAGGAGGTAACTGCATGAACCGTTTCGAGATCATTCAGGGCAACATCACGAAATCTGATGTCGACGCCATCGTCAACGCCGCCAACTGCTCGCTGCTCGGCGGCGGCGGGGTAGACGGCGCCATCCACATGGCCGCCGGGACCGGCCTGCTCAATGAGTGCCGCGGTCTTAACGGCTGCCGAACCGGCGAGGCGAAGATCACCCGCGGCTACCGCCTGCCGGCGCGCCACGTTATCCACACGCCCGGCCCGCGCTGGCGCGACGGGCAGCACGGCGAGCCCGAGCTGCTGGCCAGCTGCTACCGCAACTGCCTGCGTCTTGCGAGCGAGAACGGCTGCCATACGGTCGATTTCCCGTCCATCAGCACGGGTATCTACCATTTCCCGCTGGATCAGGCGGCGCAGATCGCCGTGCGCGAGATCACGCGCTATCTTGCCGACCATCCCGAAATGACGCGCGTGCGTATGGTCTGCTTTGACAGCCGCACCTACGCGGCATATGCCGCCGCGCTGGCCGCGCAGGAATGCGCCGGCTGACGCTCACCGTCACGCCGGAGCAGGCAGGCCGCACGGTCAAGAGCCTGCTCCGGCGTGAGCTGCATATGGCCGACGGTGCGATCGCCCGCGTCAAGACCGTGCCGGACGGCATCTGCCGAAACGGTGTGCACGCCCGCACCGTTGACCGCGTCGCCGCGGGGGATGTGCTCACCGTGCGCATCGATGATAAGCGCTCCGGCGGCAAGTTCACGCCCGTGGCCGTGCCGCTGGACATTTTGTATGAAGATGCCGACCTGCTCGCGCTCAACAAGCCCGCGGGCATGGCCGTGCACGGCGGATATGACCGTGGCGAGCCCACGGTTGCAAACGCCCTTGCCGCCTATCTCGGACCGGACGCTGTGTTTC
>OKVC01000720.1_pt1 | contig 13337 bp, 14 predicted proteins | sample 1606641 | NCBI WGS metagenome assembly OKVC01 (sample SAMEA3882518, study PRJEB24775) | human gut metagenome | biome: human-associated habitat; feature: intestine environment; material: feces | place: Netherlands | collected 2009/2010
CGCCTCTTGCACGAACTTGTTCGTGATGGCCTTTTTCGTCTGGTTCTCGTAGCTCGTCTGCGTGGAGAAGTTGTTCGAGACAAGAATGATGCAGTCTTCGATGTCTTGCCAGGTGATGCGCGCCTCGCCCTTCTGGTATTTGTTGTTGTCCTTCAAATACTTGTCGATGGCGTAGACAAAGGCGGTCTTCGACGCCTTTTCGGGGCTGCCGCCGTGCTCGAGCCACGAGGAGTTGTGATAGTGCTCGATGCGTTGCACCTTGTTCGAAAAGCAGCACGCGCAGGAGAGCTTGACCTTGTATTCGGGCTTGTCCTCGCGGTCGCGGCCGCGGCGCTCGGTCTCGATGAACGCCGGGACGGTCAGTGCGTCCTCCCCGGCCAGCTCCTTAACGTAGTCGAGGATGCCGTCGGCGTAGCAGTAGTCCGTCGTCTCAAACGCGCCGCCGCGCTGCACGCGCAGGCGGAACGTCACGCCGCGGTTGACCACAGCCTGCCGGTGCAGCACGTCCTGAAAATAGCTTTCGGGCACGTCGATGTCCGTGAACACCTCCAGATCCGGCCGCCAGCGGATGGTCGTGCCGGTCTTTTTGCGGTCGGCCGGGGCACTCTCCAGACCGCCGACGACCTCGCCCTGCCGAAAGTGCAGGCTGTACTTTTTCCCGTCGCGCCAGATGGTCACGTCCATATATTCCGAGGCGTACTGCGTGGCGCACGCACCCAGACCGTTGAGGCCGAGCGAGTATTCGTAGTTCTCGCCCTCGTTGTTTTTGTACTTGCCGCCGGCGTACATCTCACAGAAGATCAGCTCCCAGTTGTAGCGCTGCTCCTTCTCGTTCCAGTCCACCGGACAGCCGCGCCCGAAATCCTCCACCTCAATGGACTTGTCTTCGTAGCGCGTAACGGTTATAATATTGCCGAATCCCTCGCGCGCCTCGTCGATCGCGTTCGAAAGAATTTCAAACACCGCGTGCTCGCAGCCCTCCAGCCCGTCAGAGCCGAAGATGACGCTGGGGCGTTTGCGCACGCGCTCCGCGCCCTTGAGCATCGAGATGCTGTCATTGCCGTAAGTCGTTGTTGGGGCCTTTGCCATGTCGTTGGATCCCTCTCATATCACAAGATGTGGTAGCATTCGTTTCATACCTTAACTAATCTAGTATAGCGTATCAAGGCCTGAAATGCAAGGAATTCCAAAAAATAGACGGGGAACACGAAAAGTGTGCTCCCCGCCGCCCCAGAACTTTTCGGGCTGTCCCCTGCCGCTCCGGCACTTGACGCAATCCGTGCCGAACGGCGTTCCGGTGGTCCGGAGCGGGTCGTTCCCGCGCTGGATGCAACAGCCTGCAAAGCTCTTGCAGGGATCGGATGCTGCGCCGCGGCCTGTGTGCCGGGCGGCCTCCGCGGGTTTGCTTCGCTGCAGCGCGCGTCGGATATGTTGTCCAGGCACAGTATGCGCGCGTCACCCGCTGCTATACCTGGAAAATTTCGCTGCGCTCTGACTAAAACCGCCGCCGCTGACATAGAATATACAGAAAAGCGAACGGAGGCTTTTCCATGTCCGGACTGAGAAAGCAGCAGCGGGCGCACCGCGCAGAGGTACAGCGCGTGCGCGCAGAGATGCTCGGCGTGCGCCGCGAGCTCGAACAGGCCTACAACGAGTTTGACAACATCACCGATCCCCTGCTGATGGAGGCGTGCATCTATGAGATCAACGCGCTGCGCGCAAAGTACAACTGCGCCGTGCACGATCTGAAAAATCTGACACAATAGGATGGTTTCTTATGTCGCAAACACTTACGGACATTCTGGTCGTGATCGCGGCCGTGTTTCTCGTCTGGCTGGTCATCCGGCTGTTCCGAAAGCCGATCCGCTGGATCCTGAAGCTGCTGCTCAACACGGCCATTGGCTTCGCGGCGCTGTTTCTGCTCAACTTTTTCGGCAGCGCCATCGGCATCACGCTCGGCCTCAACTGGATCAACGCGCTCGTCATCGGCGTGGCCGGATTTCCGGGGCTGGTGCTGCTGCTGCTCATCAAATATCTCTTTTAGCCTACATAAACGTTTCCCCGCATCCGAAGATGCGGGGAACTGCTTTATCCGGGCGTGCCGGTGCTCTGCGCCAGCTCCGGCCATGTACCGGCGGTGTTGTAATTGTCGCGCGTGAGCGTCCAAGTGTACGGCGCGGCGAGCGTGATGTCCTGCGCGTCCACGGCTGCTTTTGTGAGCGCATAGCAAAAATCATGCCACGCATCGGCCTCGTCGCGCGTGTGCCCCGCCGCAAGGAAGGCCGCCTCCTGCGCCTGTGTGTAGCTTTCGAGCGTGAGCATGAGCTTGCGTGTCTCGAACATGGAGGCCCAGTAGGCATCCTCCGTCATGCCGGAGGCGCGGTTTTGCGTGCACATGTTTTCAAACGTGTGCGCCGTAATCGTGAAGTCCCCGCCCGTGATGACCGGCGTCTCGTCGCCGGGCTGCTGGGACTCGGCATATGTCTTTCCCGCGTTGCGGTAGGCCGTGTCCTCTATCGGCCGCTTCGCCGCAATATACAGCACAATGCACATCGCCAGCACCGCGATCAGCACGCACCAGAGGATGATCCCGCTCGTTTTCGACATGGTCGTTCCCTCATAAAATCACGTTATGTAAACTTATCACTCCCATTTCCCATATTCAAAGTACCATATTCCGGTGAAAAAAAGGTGTTTCCGAATATTAGGGCAAAAAACACGCCGGGTGAAGTTTTGCTTCACCCGGCGTGTTAGTTATTCGTTCTATTTTCAGGCGGCGAACCGCGCGCCTGTCAGGACTCAGTCATTGACCGTGACCACATTGTCCGCAACGACGGCGGACGCTTCACCATTCGGCTGCACCGTCTCCACATACGTGCCGGTGCTGCCTATGTAGGGGTTCATCTCGCGCGCTTTGAGCGTGGCGAAAATGCCGGCGCAGGCAACCATCATTGCGATGAGCAGGCCCCACAGAACTGCGATCTTAGTCTTTGCCATGACAGATTCCTCCTTTAAGAAATCAAACGTGTTTTTATTTTTTATCTTCTTGCGTTCCGCTTTCCACACTTCCCACACAGGCGGCAACAGCCGCTGCGGCGAATCGGAACGAACACTGTCGAGCTTTGTTATTTTCTTATCAACTGCATTGTAGCGCCATTTTTGCCATTTGAAAAGCCCTTTTTTGCATTTCTACTTTTTTAACAAAGCTGTTTGATTTTTAACGTTACGTTTTTGACGAATTGACGAAACACGAAAATACCGGGCGAAGCAATGCCTCGCCCGGCTGGAAATTCACTGTATTTGCTATGCAAAAGCACAGCAAAATGAGAAATGTGCCATTTCCTCGCCCCTGCGGGGCAACCAGAAAGGATGCACAAGGACTTCATGCACCGGCATTTGCACTTTTTCGTGGTGCAGCACGCATGCATGAAGTTTTACGCCTGTGTCAGCGCCTGAACGATGCGCTCAAACTGCATGCTGTGCGACGCTTTGACGAGCACGCAGTCCCCCGGCTGCAGCAGGCCCGGCAAGGCCGGGAGCAGCGCATCGAGCGTGTCAAACGACGCGGTCGCAACGGCGGGATCCTCTGCGGCAGCACCTGCAGCGATCTGCCTTGCCAGCTCCCCGCAGGTGATGACGAGCGACACGCCGGCTTTCGCCGCGCAGACGCCGGTCTCCCGGTGCAGAGCCGCGGCGTTCGTGCCGAGCTCACCCATGTTGCCGAGGACGGCCACCCGGCGGCCGGCCGGGAGCGTCGCCATGGAGCGCAGCGCGGCGGCCGTGGAGTCGGGATTGGCATTATAGCAGTCGTCAATGACCGTATAGCGCGCCGTGCGCACCACGTTTGCGCGGCTGCCGACCGGCTGATAGGCCGCAATGCCGCGGATGATCTCATCGTCCGTCAGGCCGTATTCAATGCCGACGGCCGCACCCTCGAGCGCCGCGTAGACCATGTGCTGCCCGTAGGCCGAGATGCGCACCGGGATGCGCCGTGTACCCGCAATGATCGTGCAGGTGCTGCCCTCATCGCCGAGGTCGCGCACGTCGACCGCGCGCACGTCGCATCCGGCCGAGAGGCCGAACGTCACCTTGCGCTGGCGGCAGGTCATGGCGCGCAGCAGGTCGTCGTCCCCGTTGCAGAAGGCGACGGCATCGTCCGGCATGGTGTCGAGCACGGAGGTCTTTTCCTGCAGGACGCCGCGGCGGTCGCGCAGAAACTCCAGATGCGCGTGCCCGATGATCGTAAAGAGCATGGCCGTCGGCTGCACCATGGCGGCCAGCGGCGCCATGTCGCCGAAGTGCGACACGCCCATCTCCACGACCGCGGCCTGATGCTCCGGCTCGAGCCGGAAGAGCGTGAGCGGCACGCCGAGCTGATTGTTGAAGTTTTTCTCCGTCTTGAGCGTGTTCCAGCGCTGCGAGAGCACGGAGGCGACCATTTCCTTGGCCGTCGTCTTGCCGACGCTGCCGGTCACGCCGAGGACCGGGATGGAAAAGCGGGCGCGGTAGGCGCGCGCGAGCGTCTCGAGCGCGGCGGCCGTATCCGGCACGCAGATGACCGGGCGGGTCTCCCCCGCCGGAACGCGCTGCGCGAGGCAGCAGGACGCGCCGAGGTCGAACGCCTTGCCGATATAGTCGTGCCCGTCGACCCGCTCGCCGGGGATGGCGGCAAAGAGCGCGCCGGGCGTGACGGCGCGGCTGTCGATGACGACGCCGGTCACAAGCGCAGCCCCGTCGCCCGAGAGCACGCCGCCGGTAATGGCGGCGATGTCCGATACGCAGTAGCCCGTCATCGGCTCACTTGTGCAGCGCGGCGGCGATGATCTGCTCGCACAGCTCGCTGTAGCTGATGCCGACGGCGGCGGCCTCCTGCGGCACGAGGCTGGTAGGCGTCATGCCAGGCAGGGTGTTGATCTCGAGGAACCAGAGCTCCCCTTCCGCGTCGAGGATGAAGTCCGCGCGGGAATAGGCCGACAGGTTCAGCGCATGGAACACCGTGAGCGCGGCATCGGCCAGGCGCTGCTCGGTCTCGGCCGGGATCTCGGCCGGGGTGATCTCGCGGGCGGCGCCGGGCTGGTACTTGTTGCGGTAGTCATAGAAGCCGACTGCCGGAATGATCTCGATGCTCGGCAGCGCCTTGTCACCGAGGATGCCGATCTGCACCTCGCGGCCGCGGACATACTGCTCAATGAGGATGCGGCTGCCCTCACGGGCGGCAGACTCGAGCGCAGTGCGCAGCTCGGCCGCGTCGTTTGCGATCGACACGCCGATGCTCGAGCCGGAGTCATCCGGCTTGACGACGCAGGGCAGCTTCGCCTGCGCGCAGACGGCGTCGATGTCCATGCCGTCGCTCTCGACGAGCATCCACGCCGGTGTCTTGACACCGAGCGGCGCAACAACGCGCTTGGTCAGGTCCTTATCCATGGCGATGGCGCTGCCGAGGTAACCGCTGCCGGTGTAGGGGATGCCGAGCAGGTCGAGCGTCGCCTGCACGCGGCCGTCCTCGCCGGTGCGGCCGTGCAGGGCCAGAAACACGATATCCGCCATGGCGCACACCTCGAGCACGTGCTCGCCGAACAGGCTCGGGCTCTGGAGCTTGCGCTGCGCGCGCACGGCCTCCAGATCCGGCGCGCTCTCGTCGATGCGCGTGCCGCCGAGTGCCGGCGGATCGTCAAACACACGGGCGATATCGCCCGTATAGTCCTCCAGGCCGAAGAACATATCCAGCAGCACGACCTGATGGCCGTTTTCCTTCAGCGCGCCGGCAATTTTCGTGCCGCTCGAGATCGAGACGTTGCGCTCGGGGCTCAGGCCGCCGCAAAGAACTGCAATTTTCATTGGGAATACCCCCTTCGTTTTCTCATCGTACCGCCCACGGACGGTATTGTTTGATTATATCACACTATGCGCTTGCATTCAAATATAGAATTCCCGAAAAAAGGGCGTGAAAGTTGCGCCATTGTGTGCTATACTCCTAATGTTACAGGAAAGGACGGAAAGAGCCATGCATTATGTCGTGATGGATCTGGAATGGAATCAGGCGATGAGTTCCAAATCCTCCGTATTCAACAAGCTGCCCATTCACCTGCGCGGCGAGATCATCGAGATCGGCGCGGTGAAGCTCAACGAAGACATGACCCCCGGCGAAGAATTCAAGATCGACGTCAAGCCCGTTTATTTTAAGCGTATGCACTACAAGGTCAAAAAGCTCACCGGCTTCGACCGCGAGCGTCTGGCCGCCGGTGTGAGCTTTCCGGAAGCGCTGGCGCAGTTTCGCGCCTGGTGCGGGGACGATGTGACGTTCCTCACCTGGGGCTGCGACGATCAGGGCATCCTCGAGCAGAACATCATCATCCACGATCTGGACTGGGACTGGATCGCCGGCTGGATCAACCTCCAGCTCATCTACAACCTCCAGACCGACGGCGACCGCAACCAGAAATCGCTCGCCACGGCGATGGAGCACTTTGCCATCGAACAGACGCGCATCGCGCACGACGCGCTCGGCGACGCGTACAACACTGCACTCGTGTGCACGCACCTGAACATGGAGAAGGGCCTGGCCGATTACCACGACGCCGCGCAGAAGCTCACGACCCGGCTGCCGAAGGAGCACCACGGCGAGAATAACGGCCCCGATCCGATCGAGCACGTCGCGTCGGAGTCCTATGCCACGAAGTCGGAGCTCTTCGGCGACGCCGCGTTCGTCACGCCCTGCTGCCCGCTGTGCAGCGGCGAGGTGCGCTACAGCAAGTGGGTCAACCAGGGCGACCAGCGCTATATGGCGCTCGGCGAGTGCCCGACGGACGGCAAGCTGCTCGTGCGGCTGAAATTCCGCAAGGCGGACGACTGCACCTGGAGCGCCACGCGCCTGACCTATCAGGCAACGGACAGCATGGAGAGCTACTACAAGGCCAAGGCGGCCCAGCCGCGCAAGCGCGGCCGCGGCAAATCCCGCCGCCGGCCGGCCAAGACCGCGCAGTCAGCCCCGCAATAACCCAAAACGCAAACCCGCGGCCCCGGTACTGAGTACCGGGGCCGCGGGTTTTGTATGTCCTTATGCGTGCTGGGTCTGCGCTTCGAAATAGGCGCGGGTCGTGTTCGCATCGTAGAGGATGCGGGCCTTGAGCGCATCGACGGAGTCGAACTTCCGCTCCGGGCGCAGGAACTTGTAAAACTCCAGCCGCACCTGACGGTTGTAGAGATTGCCCTCATAGTCGAGGATAAAGCTCTCCACGCTCACGCGCTGTCCGCCGCTGACCGTCGGCCGCACGCCGACATTCGTAACGGCATAATGCTCGCTGCCGTCGTCGAGATACACCTTCGCGGCATACACGCCGTGGCGCGGCACGAGCACCCCGTCCGGGAACTGCATATTGATCGTGGGCGTGCCCATCTTCGTGCCGAGGCGGTAGCCGTAGTGCACCGTGTCCGACAGCGTGTGCGGATGGCCGAGGAAGGCGTTGGCGCGCTCGACCTCGCCGTTTTCGAGCAGCTCGCGGATGTAAGTGGAGCTGACGACGCGGCCGTCGAGCGTGACGGCGGGAATGACGTCGCAGCCGAGCCCGTGCTCGGCGCAGTAAGCGGTGAGCTTTTCCGCCGTGCCCTCGCCCCGCCAGCCGAAGCTGAAATCGTGCCCGACGACGAACGCCGCCGCGTCCATCTCATCGACGAGCGTCTGGATGAACGTCTGCCACGGCATCTGCATGACCGTGCGGTCAAAGTGGATAAAGACCACGCTCTCAATGCCGAACAGGCGGCGGATAAGCTCCTCACGGCCATGGGCGCTGTTGATGAGCGGGACTTCCTTGCCGAACACGAGCGTGTCCGGGTGCACGTCAAAACTCATGACCGTGGGGATGGCGCCCATCTCCCCGGCGCGCGCGACCGTGCGGCGCATGAGCGCGGCGTGACCGATGTGGATGCCGTCAAAAAAGCCCAGAGCAATGACACGTTTCTGGTTTTCCATACGTTACGAAACCTCGAAAAAACTTTTGATCGTGACGGCTGTGCCGTCCGTGACCTGCGCAAGCAGGAGAAACTCCCCCGACGCAGCATAGATGCGATAGACGCCGTCCGGCACAGCGAGCCGAAACGGGTTGCCGCAGCGGGCAAGCCGCTCCGCCTGCGCATCGACGGTGCGCTGCGCAGCATCCGGCCAGAGGCTGTCCACCGGCAGGAGCAGACGCTGCGCCGCCTCGCGCGGCAGGGCGCAGAGCGCGTCCATCGTGTGCGCATCGCTCACGCGGTACGCGCCGACCTCCGTCCGGCGCAGGGCGCTCATCACGCCGCCGCAGCCGAGCGCCGCGCCGATATCGTGGCAGAGGGTGCGGATATACGTCCCCTTCGAGCAGCGGACGCGCAGGACATAGTCCCCGTCCGCCTCGCCGAGCACGGTCAGTTCTTCGATCGTGATCGGGCGCGTTTTGCGCGCGACCTCGCCGCCGCGGCGGGCGATCTCATAGAGCTTTTTGCCGTCGACCTTGAGCGCCGAATACATCGGCGGCACCTGCAGGATGTCCCCGCGAAACTGCGGCAGCGCCGCCTCCAGCTCCGCGCGGGTGACGCGCCGGTCACAGCGGCTGAGCACCGTGCCGGTCGTGTCCTGCGTGTCGGTCGTGAGGCCGAGGCGCAGGCGCGCCTCATAGCACTTGCTGTGATTTTCGGAGAACGACACCGCGCGCGTCGCGCGGCCGGCAAACACGACCAGAAGGCCGGTCGCCATCGGGTCGAGCGTGCCGGAATGGCCCATGCGCCGCTCGCCGAGCACGCCGCGGAGCTTGGCCACAACGTCGTGGCTCGTCCAGTCCGCGGGCTTATCGACCAGCAGGATCCCGTTCATGCGGGCCACACCTGGTCGATGGCTGCAAGGATTTTCTCCACGGCCGTCTCCGTGCCGCAGTCGAGTGTGCAGCCGGAGGCCATCTTGTGGCCGCCGCCGCCGTAGACCGCGCAGATGGCGCAGGAATCCACCTCCGGCGGCGTGCGCACGGAGATCTTGCTGCGGCCGTCGAGCAGCTCGCGGATCGTGACGCTCACGACCACGCCCTCTGCCCGGCCGGGCAGACCGGCGATATCGTCGCAGTCATCCTCCGTCGCGTGCACGCTGTCGACCAGCGCGCGCGTGACGACCGCGATGGCGACCTGACCGCCGCGGAAAAAGCGCATTCCGGAATAGATATGCCCGACGAGCGCCATACGCGCGCGGGAGATCTTGCGGAAAAACTCCATGCTCACCCTGCGGTTGTCGGCACCGAGCTCCAGCAGGCGCGCCGCCGCGCGCAGAGTGGCTGCGTTCGTGTTCGCGTACTGGAAGCAGCCCGTGTCCGTCGTGACGGCGATGTACAGGAGGTTTGCCTCCTGTTCGGTCACGCTGCCGGTCAGCAGCTCGATGAGCTCGAGCACTGCCTCGCCGCAGGCGGATTTCTCCGCGTGCAGCAGCGTGTCGCCGGCGTAGTGCAGGTTCGACGGGTGGTGGTCGACGCACAGATCGACCGCGCCGGAAAAACCCTGCGGGAACAGATCCGGCGTTGCGATATCGACCGCGACCACACACGCGGGCACAAAGTCCGCAGGCGCAAAAAACTGCGCCACATACGGCAGATAGCGCGCAGTCGTCTCCGGGTTGGGGAACATATACGCCGTCTTGCCCATGCGGCGCAGTGCGCTGCAAAGCGCCGCACCGCTCCCGAGCGTGTCTCCGTCCGGGCGCAGGTGCGACAGGATCAGAATCGCGTCGCGGTCGCGCAGCGCCGCGGCAAACTCCCGATCATTCATACTTCAAGCCTCATTTCCGGTGTCCTTGTCGTGCAGATGCTCGATCATGGCGCTGATGTGCGCGCCCTCCTCGATCGAGTGGTCGATCTCAAACACCAGTTCCGGGGTGTAGCGCAGGTCCAGCACGGTGCCCAGCTCATGGCGCAGCCAGCCGGAGGCCGAACGCAGCCCCTTTTTGAATTCCTTCTCGTTTTCCATGCCGAGCACGGAAAGCCAGACTTTTGAATAGCGCAGGTCGCCCGTCGTCTCGACGCGGGTGACGCTGATCATCCCCTGCTGCACCCGGGGGTCTTTGACCTGGGTGAGCAGGTTTGCCAGCACGCGCTGGATATCATCATTCGTTCTTGCCAGTTTGTTGGAAGCCATAGGAAACTCCTTTTACTGCTTGATCTCCTCCATGACATACACTTCGATCACGTCGCCGACCTTGACGTCGTTGTACTTATCGACCTGCAGGCCGCACTCATAACCGGCGGCGACTTCCTTGACGTCGTCCTTGAAGCGGCGCAGGGACGCGAGGTCGCCCTCGAACACGACGATGTTGTCGCGCACGACGCGCACCTTGCTGTTGCGCACGATCTTGCCGTCGGTGACGTAGCCGCCGCAGACGGTGCCGACCTTGGAGACCTTGAAGGTCTGGCGGATCTCGACGTGGCCGATGATCTGCTCCTGGAACTTCGGCGCGAGCATGCCCTTCATGGCCGCCTCGATCTCGTTGATGCAGTCGTAGATGACGCGGTACATGCGGATCTCCACATTGCTGCGGGCGGCGTTGTCGCGCGCGGCCGCGTCCGGGCGGACGTTGAAGCCGACGATGATCGCATTCGACGTGGCGGCGAGCATGACGTCGGACTCGTTGATGGCGCCGACGCCGGAGTGGATGACCTGCACGCGCACTTCATCGTTCGAGAGCTTCTCGAGCGAGGACTTGACAGCCTCGGCGCTGCCCTGCACGTCGGCCTTGACGATGATGTTGAAGTCCTTCATCTCGCCCTGCTGGATGCGGGAGAACAGGTCGTCGAGCGAGACCTTCTTGCTGCCGGCGTTGGCGGCGTCCTTCTTCTGCTGCTTTCGCTCCTCGACGAGCTCACGCGCCATGCGCTCGTCGGCGACGGCGTTGAACTTGTCGCCCGCGCTCGGCACCTCGGACATACCGGCGATCTCGACCGGGATGGACGGGCCCGCCTCCGTCACGCGCTGACCCTTGTCGTTGGTCATCGTGCGCACGCGGCCGACCGCCGTACCGGCAATGATGATGTCGCCCTGATGGAGCGTGCCGTTCTGGACGAGGACGGTCATGATCGGGCCGCGGCCCTTATCCATGCGCGCCTCAATGACCGTGCCGCGGGCGGCGCGGTTCGGATTTGCCTTGAGTTCCTGGATCTCGGCGAGCAGGACGAGGTTTTCGAGCAGGTTGTCGACGCCCTCGCCGGTCTTGGCCGAGATCGGGCAGACGATCGTCTCGCCGCCCCACTCTTCGGGCACGAGACCGTACTCCGTGAGCTGCTGCTTGATGCGGTCGGGGTTCGCGCCGTGGACATCCATCTTGTTGATGGCCACGACCAGCGGGATGCCGGCGGCCTTCGCGTGGTTGATCGACTCGATCGTCTGCGGCATGATGCCATCATCGGCCGCGACGACGAGGATGGCGATATCCGTGACCATAGCGCCGCGGGCACGCATGGACGTAAACGCCTCGTGGCCCGGCGTGTCGAGGAAGGTGACAGGCTTGCCGTTGACCATGACGCGGTAAGCGCCGATGTGCTGCGTGATGCCGCCGGCCTCACCGGCCGCGACGTTCGTGCGGCGGATGCGGTCGAGCAGGCTGGTCTTGCCGTGGTCGACGTGACCCATGACCACCACGACCGGTGCGCGCGGGACGAGTTCGTCCTCGCTGTCCTCGCGGTCGTCGATCAGGCGCTCTTCGACCGTCACGATAACCTCGTGCTCGACCTTACAGCCGAGCTCCATGGCCACGAGTGCGGCGGTATCGTAATCAATGGTGTCGGACAGCGACGCCATGACGCCCATCTTCACGAGACGGCGCACGACTTCTGCGCCGGTCTTCTTCATGCGGGACGCGAGCTCGCCGACGGAGATCGTGTCCGGGATCTGGACCTTGAGCTGCTGCTTTTTTGCGATCTCCAGCTGCAGCTTCTGCATCTTGTCGCGCTCCTCCTGGCGGCGCTTGGCGCCGGCGGCAGGATTCTGCGGACGCTGACGGTTGCGGTTCTGGATCTTCTGCTTGCCGCCGCGCTTATTCTGCGCGCGCTCGGGCACGAGATCGTCCAGACGCTGGTCGTACTTGGACAGGTTCGTCGTCGCGCCGCGGGTATCGACGACGCGGCGCTCGGCCACCTGACGCGGCTGGTGCGGCTTGTCGTCCTTCTTCGGCTTGGGCTGCTGCTGCGGCTGCGCGGCCTGCTGCGCCTGGGCAGCCGGCTGCTGCGCGGCGCCGCTCTTCGGCGCCTCGGCGGGCGCTGCCTGCGGCTTGGCCTTGGGCTGGTCGGGCACTTTGTAGAGCTCCTCCAGGCTGGCCGCCTGATGGTGCTGGGTGAGATACTCAAAGATGTCGTTGAGCTCTGCGTCCTCGAGCACCTGCATATGATTTTTCGGAGTGGTGGCGTAATCCGTCAGGATCTGCGTGATCTCCTTCGAGGTCATGCCGAAATCCTTCGCCACCTCATGCACTCTGTATTTAATCAATCCGCTCATACTCGTTTCCTCCTCTTGCCGTTGCGCCCGCCGCCTGTCGGCGCCGTGCCCGTGTCTGTTCTCGTCTGTGCGGCAAGCTCTGCCGCCGTGTTGCTGTATTGCTCCGGATCTGCCTGCGCCAGTGCAGACACAAAGGCCTTCGCCAGGCCCGGATCGGTGACTGCCGCGATGGCGCAGCCGGTCTTGCCGAGCCGGTCGGACAGCGCCTGCTTCGTGTACGGCAGGCGCAGCAGCGGCGCCTGCGCCGCATGGGCAAAGCCCTCGGCGCGCTTGCGCGCATTGTCCGATGCGTCCTGCGCCAGCAGCAGCAGGCACGCCTTGCCGGCACGCGCCGCCGCTCCGGCGTCATACTCGCCGAGCGCGATGCGCCCGGCCTTGCGCATGAGGCCGAGATAGTTGGCTGCTTTATCCGTGTTGGAGCACCTCCAGTTCCGCTGTGAGCTGCTCATAGATCTCCGCCGGGATCGGCGCATCGAACGCGCGCTCGAGCGCACGGCTCTTGCGCGCCTTTTTCAGGCACTCGGGATTCGGGCACAGATACGCGCCGCGCCCCGCCGCCTTGCCGCGCGCATCGAGCGAGATGTCCCCGTCGGGCGCGCGCACCACCCGGATGAGCTCCGGCTTGGGTTTCTTTTCACGGCAGCCGACGCACTGCCGCTGGGGAATGGACTTGGGCATGGGTGACTGCCTCCTTTCGGTTTATGCCTCGCTCTCCGGCTTGATGTCGATCTTATAGCCGGTGAGCTTGGCGGCCAGGCGGGCATTCTGCCCCTCCTTGCCGATGGCGAGCGAGAGCTGGTTATCCGGCACGATGACGCGGCAGCTCTTACCCTCGTCGAGCAGCG
>OKVC01000729.1_pt1 | contig 13247 bp, 8 predicted proteins | sample 1606641 | NCBI WGS metagenome assembly OKVC01 (sample SAMEA3882518, study PRJEB24775) | human gut metagenome | biome: human-associated habitat; feature: intestine environment; material: feces | place: Netherlands | collected 2009/2010
GCGAGAAGCAACATCGAGATGCAGCGTAAGCGGAATCGAGATGGGGCTCTGAATAGTTACTTTCCTATTATAGTCTGAATCATTATATAGGGAAATTCCCTCTTTTGGCAAGCTTTTTCTATACCGTCCCAGGCTTTTATCCCATATCCGGAAAGTATCCTTTTCCGCAGCAAAAAAGAAGAACTCCTTCGGAAAAAGGTTCTCCTCTCAGAATTCTTCTTTCTGTTTTTTTGTTCCAAAACTATAACCGTTTCGGAATTTTAAGAACATTTCTTTTTTGTCCGTACACCCACTCCGAATACATTTCTTTTACGGATGGATAGACATACTCCACAAGATACTGCGAGTTCTGCATTTCTTCACGCGTAGATTCGCCGGAAAGCACAAGTGCTGCAGAAATGCCCGCCATGTTTGCGCACGCAATGTCCGTATAGAGACGGTCTCCCACAAGAACAGCCTCATCGCGGGTTCTGCCTGTCATATCAAGTGCCATCTCAACCATCCGTGTACCTGGTTTTCCGATATAAGTCGGCATGCGGTGGATCGCATGACCGATCATCTCGCAGATGGAACCACAATCCGGCACGTAGCCGAATTCAATCGGACAAACATAGTCCGGGTTCGTTGCAGCGTAATCGAGCTCCGGGCGCTCTGTCAACAGCCGACAGATATCCGTCAGTTTTTGATACGTCAGTTCATTGTCATAGCTTGCAAGCACACATGCAATTCCTTCTTTCTCCGGATCGTGGGTGGTACACACACCGAAGCTCTCCAATTCCCGGATCAGAGAGTCCGTTCCCAGCACATAGACGGGACGGGATCCATATTTCTGCTTCAGATAATGCGCTGTTGCAACAGAAGCCGTCAGAAAGTTCGCGCTTGTTGTCGGGATGCCCAGCTTTGCAAATTTTTTCCGGTAATCTGCTACGCTCATCGTCGTATTATTTGTGATAAACACATAATCTCCGCCGTACTCGGACAGTCCGTTTAAAAACCGGTCTGCTCCCGGAATCAGACGGTTCCCCACGCAGATGGTTCCGTCGATATCCAAAAGGAACAGCTTTTTTTCTCCAATCGGTATCACTTCGCGTTGCGGCAGGAAACGGCCACATCCGGATAATTGGTGATGACTGCGTCAACACCGGCCTCCATCAGACGCTCGATCTCCGCCTTATCATTGACCGTCCACACATGCACCGCAAGATCGCTTTCCACATACTGCTGAAGAAAATCTGCCATCTGCACATGAAAGGTTGCCGGATGAAGAGCTCCTGTTCCGATTTTTTTCGCATAATTCACGACATCATAAATAATATCTGCGTAGAGGATGCCGGTGCTGGCTTTCGGATCCAGTTCCAGAATTTTTGCAATGCTGTAATGGTTAAAGGAAGAATAAATCACGCGATCTTCCATCTCCATCTCTTTTGTCAGCTCGAGTACCTTTTTTTCCAGGTCTTTATACCAGAAAATACCGGTTTTCAGCTCGACATTGATCGTCATTCCCGTTGGCTTTAATGCTTCATATACTTCGCGAAGCGTCGGAATTTTTACATTCTGATATTCCAGATGTGTCTTATTAAAGTTCAGGTTCTTCAATTCCGCAAGCGTATAATCTTTGACAAATCCGCTTCCGTCACTGACCCGGTCGATTTCTTCATCGTGGACAACAACCATCTCGCCATCTTTCGTCAGCTGTACATCCAGCTCCACACCGTCTGCTCCCTGCTCTGCCGCAAGAAGAAACGCTTCCAGTGTATTTTCCGGTGCATATGCACTGGCTCCTCTGTGTGCCCATACTTTTGTTTTCATCTCGTATCTGTCCTCCATTTTCCGTTCCCATTTCCAAATCTGCACTCTTTTCTATCTTTTGTCCCGACTGCAGCTTTTTTCCTTTTATCGTAAGCCTGAAAACAAGTGAAAAAAGCGGTGCTGATTTTTTTACATCTTCTGCGGGATTGCTATAGATTCGGAAGCGCGCCGGATTTTTGTCTCCGACGCATTTCCAGTCATATCTGAAAAATCATTTCCGTAAATCGGATCTTCCCATTCACAAAACCGTTCAAACACGCTTTGGGAACTCGTTTTTCTTCACTATAGGACGAAATCTTATTTTTGTAAAGTCTGTCTCTTATTCATTCACCAGATTATAATCCTCGATTGAACTGTTGATCTGGGAAGCCATCGATTCTACTGCTTTCTCCGGAGTCTCGTTTCCGTTGATCATATTCTCGATTTCTGTTTCCACAATCTGTCTTGCCTCCGGGAATACAGAGAGAAGTGCGCCGGCGTACTGCGGCTTGGAATCGTGCAGCTGGTCGATTGCGGTCTGGAACTGCGGATACTGTGCTACGTTGTCTTTGAAGGTCTGCTCTTCATAAGCAGCTGTTGTAACCGGGAAGTAGCCGGTCTCGGCATTCCAGTATGCCTGGGATTCCGGAGAAATCAGGAATTTGATAAATTTCCAGGTAGCAGCTGCTTTCACATTATCGTTATTGTTCAATGCCCAGAGAGATGCTCCTCCGATGGAAACACCGCCCTCATCGCCGTCCTTGATTGTCGGGAAATATGCGGTTCCAACTTCGAAGCTTCCATTGACATCCTGTAAAATCTGCTTCAGAGATGCGGTAGAGCCAAGGGTGATCGCTGCTTTTCCGGAAGTAAAGTCTGTTGTTGCGGTATCACTTCCGGCACGGCCTACGTTTGGTGCAACGTCGGCATCGTTCAGGGCTTTCCACTCATTTAAGATGTTGAGCGCTCCGCCGTTGGAATCAAATTCAACTGCAGTAGCAGCGGCATCACGGCCATTTCCATTATCCGCATAGGAAAGTCCCTGTTTACAGAGCCACTGTTCGAAATACCATCCATAGATGGAGAGTGCCAGCGGTTCACCGGCTCCGCCCTTTGTTTTCAGATCATCACCGATAGCAAGAATTCCTTCCAGGCTTGTCGGAACCTCAGTGATCCCTGCTTTTTCAAACATATCTTTGTTGTAATACAGAATCGGTGTGGATGAATTGAATGGCATGGAGTACAGCTCATTGTTTACCGTATAATAAGCAGCGATATTCGGCTCGATCTGGGAAATGTCATAGCCATCTGCATTAATCAGCTCCTGCATCGGGATGACCCAGCCGGAATCAATCATAAAACGGGTTCCGATATCATAAATCTGTACCAGGTCCGCTCCCATATTTCCGATCTGTGCACTTTTCAGTTTGTTGATTGTATCATCATATTCTCCCTGGTAAACCGCCTCAACGGTAATGCCATCGGTATTTTCTTCATTGAATTTATTGACAAGATAATCCATTGCCTCGCCATTGACACCGCCCATGGAATGCCAGAAGGTAATCGTGGTTCCCTTCGTATCCTGGTTTAAATCCGGTGCTTCTTCGCCATCTGCCGTACTTCCTGCCTCTGCGCTGGCTGTGGTTTCATCCGTTGTTGCACTCTGTGCCTCACTCGTTGTTTTTCCGCCTCCACATCCGGTAAGCGCCATAGCTGCCATAGAAGCCGCAAGAATCGATGCAATCACTTTTTTCTTCATTTTTTTCTCCTCGTTTTTCATACAGTTTTCTATTCTTTTTTCTGTCACAGGAATCAGCCCTTGACTGCTCCTGAAAACATTCCTTTGATTAAGGCCTTCTGGCCTACGATAAAGATGGAAATGGATGGAATGATAATCATTACCACGCCCGCCAGCATCAGGGTAATCGACTGTGCGTCGACGCTGTTCAGCATACTGATACCAATCTGTACGGTACGCTTGCTGTCCGAACCTGTAACCAGCAGCGGCCACATGTACATATTCCATGCATTGATAAAGGTGTAAACCGCCATTGCTCCCATTGCTGACTTTGTCAGCGGCATCAGGATTTTTACGATAAACCGCAGATTCCCGCAGCCGTCCAGCTTCGCCGATTCATAAAGCGAAATCGGAAAGGTCATGTAGAACTGGCGGAACAGGAAAATTCCCATTGCAGAGGTAAGAGAAGGCAGGATCAGAACAATATAGGTATCGAGCAGTCCGAGACTTCCTACTGTCAGATAATTGGAAATAATGGTTGCCTCACCCGGCACCATCATGGTCGCCATGACCAGCATAAACAGAACATTTTTTCCTTTGAAATTCAGGAAAGAGAAGGCAAATGCCGCAAGAGAACATGTTACAATCTGACCCAGCGTAATGCTGCCCGCAACCAAAAATGAGTTCAGGACAAAGCGTACCAGCGGAATTTTATGAAATGCTTCCACGAAATTTTCCAGCGTCGGATGTTTTGGCACGATGTTCATTGCCATTGTGTAAAGCTCGCCGGACGGCATAAACGCTACACTGATGGTATAAAGCAGCGGAAACAGCATAAACAGACAAACGATCAGGTTCATGGTAACCAACGCTGTTTTCTGAAGCATTTTCTTTCTTTTTGCTTTTGCATTCATTGCCAGATGCAGTGCCTGCAGCTCCTCTGCAGAATAAGTTTTTGGTCCGGCAATCGTAGTTGCTATTGTAGACATCAGTATTTTACTCCTCTCTTTTCCATGCGGAACATAACCAGGGTAAGCGCCATGACAATCAGAAACAAAACAACGGACTGTGCGGCTGCGCTTCCAAACCGGTAATTAAAAAACGCATCACGGTATATCGAATATACAATCAGGTTCGTGGATTCTCCCGGTCCTCCCTGTGTCAGGATTTTCACCTGTCCGAATGACTGGAATGCCTGAATAATGTTAACAACCAGTGTGTAGAACATGATCTGAGAAAGCCCCGGCAGTGTCAGCTTAAAAAATTTCTGTACTGCATTCGCTCCATCTACAGAAGCACGCTCATAAATCGAATCATCAATGTTTCCAAGTCCCGCCGAAAAATACAGGAAATTGATGCCACTGTTCAGCCATGCCGTAAGGACAGCCACACAGATCAGCGCATATTTCGGATCACTGACCCAGTTAATGCTCACATGCAGCAATTTGTTTACGATACCGATCGTGGGATTTAAAATAATCTTGAAAATCATGGCGCCTGAGCTCGATGCTACTGCCATTGGGAGTGCATAGGAAGTACTGAATACCCGGATTCCCGGGAAAGCCTTGCTGCAAAGAACTGCTCCCAGAAGGCCAAGCGCCATACTTCCGACTACAACAATCGCCACAAATTCCAGTGTAACCCAGAGACTGTTGTAAAAGGATGGATTCGATAATAAGCTTTTATAGTTGTCCAGTCCCACATACAATTTCGCTTCTCCAAGCTTGTTTGTCTTATACAGGCTCAGATAAATGGTTTTAAAAAACGGATAAAACAGAAAGATGCTAAAGATCACCATACTCGGGATTAGATACATATAAACTTCTGCTTTTTTACACTTTTCGATTACTTTTTTCACTTCTTGCTCCTTCTTATGCTGTTGCACGTTCTTCTTTTTCAACCGGCAGAGATAAAATATTTTCTTCTGTAAACGGATCAAAGATCTGTGCTTTCTCCATATCTGCATACAATGTAATGCTTTCCTTTACAGTAACCGGCACCTCGGAAGGCACTCTTGCTGTAATCAGATTTTTTCCGGTATTCATATGCAGATACGCTTCTGCACCGATCATCTCCCGCAGGTCAACAAATGCCTTCAACTGATTCTCTTCGTAACAGATCCGATGTGCGGAAGCGGTTGTTTCGTCCTGTAAATCCTCCGGTCTCAGACCTAAGATCACCATTTTTCCGAGATAAGCGCGACGAAGCACCATTTCGTTCTCTCCTTTTGCACGAAGGGTAACTCCTCCGTCTCCTTCCAGATAAACCGCTCCGTTTCTTTCCGTCACCATCGTTTCCATAAAATTCATACTCGGAGCTCCGATAAAACCGGCCACAAATTTGTTTGCCGGATGGCGGTAAATCTGCCCCGGTGTATCCGCCTGCTGCACAACACCGTCTTTCATAACAATAATTTTTGTACCAAGCGTCATCGCCTCCGTCTGGTCATGTGTAACATAAATCACCGTCGTTTTCAGTTCCTTATGTAATTTTGCCAGCTCCACCCGCATCTGTGCCCGCAGCTTCGCATCCAGGTTCGAAAGCGGCTCATCCATTAAAAATGCTTTCGGCCGTCTCATAATTGCACTTCCAATCGCAACTCTTTGTTTCTGACCGCCGGAAAGTGCTGCCGGTCTCCGGTCAAGTAAATGCTCAATTCCAAGCATTTTAGCTGCCTCATGTACCTTTTTATCAACTTCATCCTTGGGCTGTTTCCGGATTTTCATAGAAAACGCCATGTTTTCATATACCGTCATATTCGGATAAAGCGCGTAGTTCTGAAATACCATCGAAAGATCGCGATCCTTTGCTTCTACATAATTACAAAGCTGTCCATCGATCCAGAGCTCCCCGCTCGTAATCTCCTCAAGACCGGCAATCATCCGAAGCGTCGTCGATTTTCCGCAGCCGGAAGGTCCAACAAAAATCACAAACTCCCGATCCGGTATTTCAAGCGAAAAATCCTGAACCGCATAATGTTCCTTATCATAAGATTTACAGACATTCTTCAACACAATATTTGACATTCGTTTTTCTTCCTCCTCGTCTTGTCGAGACTCATTATACCTTTCCTTCCGTAAAGCCCACTACCACCGCTTTGTAAAATACCCGTTAATAAAATAACCGGCTACTTTACAAAAATCTTTTACATTTTCTCTCATCTCCGTCTCCATCCCCTTCTTTTCCAGCCATTTTTCCAGATCACTCTTTGTAAAATCCCCGAAAATCACCCGCAAAACCAATTTTCAAAACGAATTCTGAATAGCCATTCCTTTTCCCTATACCAGACAGATTATTTTTAGCACACAAAAAAGCGCCGTAACGATCAAAGTCACCGCGCTTTTTCATCACAACATCTATATTCTTCTCTCATCTCAACGCAGTGGGCGCTCCGCGCCCACGTTCGTGTGCGTCCTTCGCACAGCCCCGTAACGCACACAAGGGTGGTGCGCATTGCAGGGAGCGTGTAATTCTTAGGTTCTGGTATTTTGCGTTATGCGCCAAAAATCAACTGTCTGAGCGACAGCGAGTTTTGATTTTTGGCGCATGGTTTTAGCAAAATGACAGAGCCTTAGAATTACTAGCTCCCGAAACCGCGCATCACCCTTGTGTGCGTTACGGGGCGTCCGTCCCCACCTCAGAGCCTATTCCACCGGTTCCGCCGGCACAAACACCCTGCTGTTTTCCTGTTCTTTCGGTTTTTCCGCTCTTTCCGTTGCCTCCCTGCAAAAATACTCCTGTGAATTCACCAGCATCTTTCCGCGCTTATCCGGCTTTGTATACGTTCCGTCTGCCTGTAAAATACTGGCTTTCACATTATCCTTCATCTGGATATCAAGAATATGCATTACTTCTTTCTTGATCTGCTCATCCTCAACCGGGAACACGATCTCCACCCGTTTTTCCAGATTTCGCGGCATCCAGTCCGCGCTTCCCATAAACACCTCTTCATTTCCACCACTGTAGAAGTAGAAAATCCGCGCATGTTCCAGGAAATTGCCGACAATCGAGCGAACGGTAATATTCTCGCTGACACCCGGGATTCCAACCTTCAGACAACAGATTCCCCGGATAATCAGGTCAATCTTTACTCCGGCTGCCGAAGCACTGTAAAGCGCCGCAATAATATCGCGGTCGCATAACGAGTTCATCTTCGCAATAATATGCGCTTTCTGTCCCTTCTTTGCGTGCTCCTCTTCCATCGCAATCAGATGCAGGAACCGGTCCTTCATCCAGAGCGGTGCAACAATCAGTTTGTTCCAGCGATCCGGCTCCGAATAGCCCGAAAGCATGTTAAATACTGCTGTTGCATCCTCACCGATCTTTGCATTGCATGTCAACAGGCCACAGTCCGTATACAGCTTTGCCGTAGAATCGTTATAGTTTCCCGTGCCAAGATGTACATATCTGCGAATGCCTGTCTCCTCGCGCCGAACCACCAGTGTAATCTTACTGTGTGTTTTCAGTCCCAGAAGACCATAAATCACATGGCATCCCGCCTTTTCCAGCATCTTCGCCCAGACAATATTGTTTTCTTCGTCGAACCGTGCCTTTAATTCCACCAGTACGGAAACCTGCTTGCCGTTTTCCGCCGCCTGCGCCAGTGCCGCGATAATCGGAGAATTGCCGCTCACACGGTACAGCGTCTGTTTGATTGCCAGTACATCCGGATCCTTTGCTGCCTGTTGTACAAATTGCACGACCGGATCAAACGTCATATAAGGATGATGCAGTAAGATGTCTCCTTTTCGGATGTTTGTAAAAATGTCATCCTCATTCATCAGCGCCGGAACTGCTGCCGGAATGTATTTTGGAATTTTATACTCATCAAAGCCGTCGAGCCCATACATTTTCATTAAAAACGTCAGATCGAGCGGTCCCGGAATCCGGAACAGGTCGTCTTCATCGATGTCAAACTCTTTTTCCAGCATCTTCAGGAGCCGCTTATCCATCTTATCTTCCACTTCCAGACGGATCACTTCGCCCCACTGACGTTTTTTAAGCTGCTTCTGGATCTCTTTTAACAGGTCCGAAGCCTCATCCTCATCGATCGAAAGATCTGCATTTCGCATAACACGGTACGGATGCGCGCAGACCACATCGTAGCTTAAGAACAGCTTTCCAATGTTCCGCTCGATGATCTCCTCCAGAAGAATCACATACCGCTGTCCCGTCTTTTCATCCTGCGGAAGCAGAATAAAACGCGGCAGTACCGAAGGAACCTGAACCGTCGCAAATTCCAGTTCTTTCTCCTTTTCCTTCTCCTTGCCTTTCTTCTCTTTCTTATCCTCCGCACGGCTCAGAAGCGAATCCTCTTTCTTCTGCACCAGTGCACCGATATTCAATGTTTTGTTCCGGATCAACGGGAACGGGCGGGCCGAATCCATGGCCATCGGGGTCAGAACCGGGTAAATGTTTTCCTCAAAATAGGAATCCACATACTCCGCCTGCTCCTTCGTCAGCTTCTCGTGCTCACTGATAATCGTAAGGCCAACGTGCTCCAGAGACGGAACCGCCGAGCGATTGTACGTATTGTACTGCAGCTGCACTAGCTCATGCGTCCGTTTGCTGATCTCGGTAAGCTGCTCTTTCGCATCCATGCCGGACAGATCCTTTTTCGTATAGTTTGCATGCACCTGGTCTTTTAGTGAAGCCACACGGACCATATAAAACTCATCCAGATTGGAGGAGGTAATGCTGATAAATTTCAGACGTTCAAACAGCGGAATACTCTTATCCCGCGCCTCGTTTAAAACACGTTCGTCGAAGCTGATCCAGCTCAATTCCCGGTTTCGAAAATATTCCGGTTTCTTATATGATGTTACATCCATCTTGTTCGCCTCCTTACATCTGCCGTTTCATCTTAATAATCGGCTGTATGCTGAATACCTCATTGAAAAAATCTAATTTATCCTGGCACAGTCCCTGCTCCAGTGTGAAATCACGGCCAACCATCAGAGACAGATGCAGTTCTCTCTCCTTTAAGACAGCGCGGATCGACTGGATTTTCTGCAGGTGACTCCGGTCGAGCGCATTTGCCAGACGGACGATCGCTGTCAGCTCCGATACGGTCAGATACTGCTCGGCGCTGAGCGATGACTCCATCACCAGCTCATCGTAGGACGGAAGCACCGCCGTATTGTATTTTGCAATCAGTGCGACCATCTCCCGTTCAATATGGGACAGTCCGATGATTTCATTTGACATGATAATATTATAGGAAGAATCCGCTACATTATTAAGGCTGATGTATTTTCCGACATCGTGCAGCATAACCGCCATCCGAAGCAGCAGCCGCTCGCGCTCTTTAATGCCGTGCATCTTTTTCGTCGCATCAAACATGGCAAGCGCCGTCATCTCCAGATTCTGGACGTGCGGCCGGTTTACGGCGTACCGTTTTCCGATATTTTTTGCCGCCATCAGAATATCATTTTCGAAATTATGACCGCCTTTCAGCAGTTTCATCTGCTCCGCATACTCGTATGCAATACCGCGTGTCATATGCACGCCCGGAATCCAGATATGCTCCGCACCCATCATATCAATCAGACATTTATAAATCACAGCAGACGGATACATCAGTGAAGCGTTTTCCAGCGGAATACCAAGTTTTACGGCGAGCTCCATCGGTGACTGGCGGATAATTTTCTCATACCAGGTATTAAAGTTTTCGCGGGAAATGATTTTTGTCGTTTTTTCTTCAATGTTCTGATAAACACTGTCGGTGAAAACATCGCCGATCAGCATAATGTTTTCAATTTTGCGGTCTTTCAGATACATCTTTTTAAAGCTTGATACTTCGTTCCAGATCAGCTCCTCGACCATCTCTTCGTAATGTTCCGTCTCACTCTGAATTCCGGCAAGACGCTCGCGGATGCGAAGACTTCCCATGCGGATGTTCTGTGTTGTGACAAGTGCATCCTTGTCGAACAGGGAAATCTGAAAACTGCCACCGTCAAGATCGAGAATCGCAGTTCCCTTTTCAATGATCTTGTTAAAATTGTCCTCCATCGCCGCGAGCGCTTTATAGCTAAGAAAACGCTGCTCCGAGTTGGAGAGAACCGTGACAGAAAGACCGGTCAACTGATGAATTTTTCCAAGGACATAGAGACTGTTCGACGCCTCACTGATCGCACTGGATGCCGTTGCACGGTAATCGTCCACGCGATAGCCTTCCATAATCCGCACAAAATCTGCGAGTACACGGCACAGCTCTTCTTCCATTTCCGGGCGAATTTTTCCCAGCGTGTACGTATCTTTTCCAAGCTCCATCCGATGGCAGATCTTATCCACGCTTCGGATACCCTGCTTTTTGGAGATCTCGAAAATCTCCAGAATGACGTCGTAGCTGCCGATATCAATGGCAGCAAATGTGGAATACTGCATATATGCTTTTCCTCCTTCTTTTTCAAAGGATATCCCAAAAAGCCCGCTCCCAATACCAAGCGGACTTTTTGACCTTTTTCTTTTTACTGTTTTCCGAGCAGATAATCGATAAACTGCTGTGCGGTACGGCCGGAAAGACCGCCGTGGGACAGTTCCCATTTATTTGCTTCTGCTAAAAGCTCTTCCTCGCTTAACTTCACGCCGTAGCGGTCGGCCAGAACGGAAACGATCTTCTGGAACTCTTTCTTATCCGGCGCACCGAAATAGATGCTGACACCGAAGCGGTATACCAGGGACAGCTTCTCCTGTACCGTATCGGAAGTGTGCATATCCTGTCTCGTTCCCTCTTTGTCGCTGTAGTTCTCCTTGATCAGGTGGCGGCGGTTGGAGGTCGCATAGATGAGGATATTGTCCGGGCGTTTTTCCAGACCTCCCTCGATCACGGCTTTCAGGTATTTGTACTCGATCTCAAACTCCTCGAAAGAAAGATCGTCCATGTAGATAATGAATTTATAATTTCTGTTTTTGATCTGCGCAATCAGCTCGTTCAGATCCTGGAATTGATGCTTGTAAACCTCGATCATACGAAGTCCCTGATCGTAATACTCATTCAGGATACCTTTAATGCTGGAGGATTTTCCGGTTCCGGCATCACCAAAAAGCAGGCAGTTGTTGGCTTTTTTGCCCTCGACGAACGCTTTCGTGTTGTCGATCAGCTTCTGCTTTGGAATTTCGTAGCCGACAAGGTCGGAAAGGCGCACATCCGGGATGTTGGTGATCGGGATGATCTCAACATTTTCGCCAACGTGTGCGATGCGGAATGCTTTGTGCAGTCCCAGTTTTCCTACTCCAAAGTCTTTGTAGAACTGAATCATATCATCCATAAATTCGTCGACAGATTCTGCTTTTGCAAGACGGATGGCCAGTTCGCAGATGCGGTCGCGGACTTCTTTGTTGAACAGCTTGTTCGGGCTGTCGGTGTTCTCGTAATCGCTGATGACGGAAGCATCGCCGGATTCGAAAATTTCGTCGAAAACACAGATATCGAAATCGAACAGCTCTTTGAAACGGACAAAATCATGTTTTGCCATCTGGTTGATGCTTCCCTCGACTTTTCCGACAATCTCGCAGGAGGTAGAAAATGCATTTTCTTTGTTGACCAGAAGATATGTCAGATAATCGTGCCAGAGATTTCCGGAGAAGCCGTAGCGGTTTGCCATCTCGACAAGGCGGTTCAGTGCCTCGTAAAACTGCGGCTCATATGCGCTCATATTCTCACGGAACCGGCGGTCCTTCAGGGAAATCTGAGCATTGACCAGTTTTTTGTAGGTCTCCACCAGTATCGTCATATCGCGCAGTACCTCCCCCTCTGCGAAATCGCGGTAGAGGATACATTCTTCTATTCTAATCATCTTTTGTCTCTTCCTTCCTGTCATTTTTCATTTTATTTATGCGAAAAGGCCGCTTGGTACGGCCCTCTCTTCTGGATTAATAATTTCCGAAAATCCGGAATTTCGCGGATTCTGCCTGCAATCCGCGCAGTGCGTTTTTGACTGCCGGATCGCTTAAGTTCCCCTCGAAATCCACGAAGAAACGGTACTCCCATTTCCGCTGCGGAATCGGGCGGGACTCGATTTTGGTCATGTTCAGATCGTTGTAAATAAAATGTGCCAGTGCGTTGTAAAGAGAACCGCTCTGATGCGGCAGTTCCATGCATACGCTGATTTTCTGTGCATCTTTTACAAAGCGTTTCTGCCCAGAAATGATAACAAAGCGTGTCGTATTTCCCTGGGCATCAAAAATACCTTCTTTTAAGATCTGCAGTCCGAAATGCTCTGCAGCGTACGGACTTCCGACGGCTGCCATCGTAAGATCACCGCTCTCGGATACTTCTTTTGCAGCGGCGGCCGTATTCAGTCGTTCCTCTGTTTTCCAGTTTTCATTGGAATCGAGAAAGCGGCGGCACTGGGCCAGTGCCTGCGGGTGGGAAATCACGGTACGGATGTCCTCAACTTTCGCACCCGGCAGTGCCATCAGCACATGCTCCACCGGCAATTCCTGCTCACCGACGATGTAGTGCGGATATTCCACCAGAAGATCATAAATATCGGATACAATGCCTGCTGTGGAGTTCTCGATCGGAAGCACGGCATAATCGGCTTCGCCCCTCGTAATCGCCTCCATCGCCTCTTTCCAGGTATCTACGTGAAAGCTTGTAATCGTATCATCGAAAAATTCTTTCATCGCACCGAAACTGTAGGCGCCCTCCACACCCTGGAAAACAACTCTTTTGCCGTGTGTCGGGAGGTGGTCAACCTGCGTGTAATCGGTCATC
>OKVC01000775.1_pt1 | contig 12640 bp, 8 predicted proteins | sample 1606641 | NCBI WGS metagenome assembly OKVC01 (sample SAMEA3882518, study PRJEB24775) | human gut metagenome | biome: human-associated habitat; feature: intestine environment; material: feces | place: Netherlands | collected 2009/2010
GAGCACCGTTCAGCATGAACTTCATGTTACCTGTACCGGAAGCCTCTTTACTTGCAGTAGAAATCTGCTCGGAAACATCTGCTGCTGCAAAGATCATCTCAGCATTAGATACTCTGTAGTTCTCGATAAATACAACTTTGATCTTGCCGCCAATTGATGGATCGTTGTTTACAACATCTGCTACGCAGTTGATCAGTTTGATGATCTTTTTCGCACGCTCATATGCTGCAGAAGCTTTTGCACCAAAGATGAAGGTTCTTGGATAGAATTCCATCTCCGGATGTAATTTAATCTGGTTGTACAGATAGATTACGTGAAGGATATTGAGAAGCTGTCTCTTATACTCATGAAGTCTCTTAACCTGTACATCGAAAATGGAGTGAGGATCAACTTCAACACCATTGTGCTCCAGAATATATTTTGCAAGACGCTGTTTGTTCTGGAATTTAATATTCATAAACTCCTGAAGAGCCTTCTCATCGTCAGCATATACCTTCAGCTTGCTGATCTGGGAAAGATCTGTGATCCAGTCTGGTCCAATATGGTCTGTGATCCATGCAGCAAGATTCTGGTTTCCGTGAAGAAGGAAACGTCTCTGAGTGATACCGTTGGTTTTGTTATTAAATTTCTCCGGCATCATCTCATAGAAATCTTTTAACTCCTGATTCTTCAGGATTTCTGTATGAAGTCTTGCAACACCATTTACAGAGAAGCCTGCAACGATTGCAAGGTGAGCCATCTTAACCTGTCCGTCATAGATGATTGCCATCTTTTTGATCTTCTCATAATTTTCCGGATATTTTGCCTGGATCTCAAGGATGAAACGACGATTGATCTCTTCGATGATCTGGTATACACGCGGAAGCAGTCTGGAGAAGAGCTCGATCGGCCATTTCTCAAGTGCTTCGGACATGATAGTATGGTTTGTGTAAGCAACAGATTTTCTTGTTACTTCCCATGCTTCATCCCATCCGAGTCCTTCTTCGTCCATGAGGATACGCATTAACTCTGCTACTGCTACAGTCGGATGTGTATCGTTCATCTGGAAGGTTACTTTTTCATATAATTTATGGATATCGCCATGTTTCTTTTTATATTTGGCAATTGCTGCCTGGAGGCTTGCAGATACAAAGAAGTACTGCTGTTTCAGTCTCAGCTCTTTACCTGCATAGTGGTTGTCGTTCGGGTAAAGGACTTCTACGATATTGCGGGCAAGGTTCTCCTGCTCTACTGCTTTCTTGTAATCACCCTTGTCAAAGGAATCAAGCTCGAAGTCTACGATCGGCTCTGCATCCCAGATACGAAGTGTGTTTACTACATCATTGTCATATCCTGTGATCGGCATATCATAAGGAATGGCTTTTACTGCCTGATATCCTTCGTGGATAAATTTGTTTCCGCCCTTTTCAGGATCGTACTCTACTCTTACATATCCGCCGAAGTGTACTTCCTTGGCATATTCCGGACGACGCAGTTCGAATGGGTAGCCGTTCTTTAACCAGTTATCCGGTACCTCGATCTGATAACCGTTCTGGATTTTCTGTTTGAACATTCCGTAGTGGTAACGGATTCCGCAGCCATATGCTGCGTAATTTAAAGTTGCGAGAGAATCAAGGAAGCATGCAGCCAGTCTTCCCAGACCACCGTTTCCAAGTGCCGGATCCGGTTCCTGATCTTCGATACAGTTAAGGTCAAATCCCAGTTCTTCGAGAGCTTCTTTTACTTCACCGTAAGCGCAAAGGTTGATCAGGTTGTTTCCGAGAGCACGTCCCATCAGGAATTCCATGGACATATAGTATACGATCTTCGGATCCTGTTCGTCATAAGCTTTCTGTGTTGCAAGCCAGTTATCAATGATAACGTCTTTTACAGAGTAGCTTACTGCCTGGAAAATCTGCTCCTGTGTAGCTTCTTCAATTGTTTTTCGATAGAGGAATTTTACGTTGTCTTTTACGCTTTTCTTGAATGCCTCTTTCTTGAACATTTCGTTTGTCATTTCATACCTCCCGTAATGGTTTCACTGTTCACTTTATTCTCAGCAATACACCTTGCGGATATTGCCGGTGAACCTCTTCATTCCGTCAACTCTTCTGTTTTCTCATATCAGAGAAATTGGGGGCAAAGAATCTCTGCCTCCAATTTCCTCTCTGAAATCAGACTGTCAAGGATAATGATACTCTTTTTTCGACAGTCTGTCATGTGTATAATTGCCGAATTTTATAACATTTTTTTGTTATCGTTACTGTTCACAGCAACACGCTTCGCGATGCACAGAATTTATGCTAATCGCATAAATTCGCGCGGTATGTCTCGGGTTTTCTGTGAAATACCTGTAACTTATCAGTACCTTGTCAGTAATTGACCGAATGTTGTCAATTACAGTTTCTTAACACCCATAGTTACTGCTTCTTTGTTGATGTTCCACTCTTTCACATAACCATCGGTCTCGCCAAGTACCATTTCGTCTGCAAGTACTTCTGACTTAATCTCATCTTCGTGTGCTTTCATGACATCCTGGATCTTGTCGTTTCCGTGAGCGTATACTACGATCTTGTCCATAACTTCGAAGCCGGCTTCCTTACGCATGGTCTGGATCTTGCTGATAATCTCACGTACGAATCCCTCTTCGATCAGTTCAGGTGTCAGGTTTGTATCAAGGACTACGGATGTTTCACCGTCAGATTCGGATACATAGCCTTCTGTCTGTGCTGTTTCAATAAGAAGGTCTTCTTCTGTAAGCTCTACATCGTTTCCGTTGATATCCAGTTTCAGGACACCGTTGGTTCTCAGTTCGTTCATTGCTGCTGTTCCATTGATGTCTGTGAGAGCCTGTCTGATTCCTCCAAGGAGTTTACCGTATTTCGGTCCTACTGTACGAAGCTGTGGTTTGAAGCTGTAGGAGATAAAGGATTCTACATCATCTGCGAATTTTACTTCTTTGACATTCAGTTCGTCTGCGATGATGTCAGTGTAGAATTCACTCATTTTCTTCTCAGCTTTTACATACATGGTTCCGATTGGCTGACGATTCTTGATGTTTGCTGTATTTCTGCAGGCACGTCCCAGAACTACGATCTCCAGAAGCTCTTTCATGTCTGCTTCCAGATCTTTGTCGATCCATGCTTCGTTTACAGTTGGGAAGTCGCAGAGATGGATACTCTCCGGAGCATCTTTATCCACGCTTCTTACCAGGTTCTGATAGATGTCTTCTGTCATGAACGGGATCATCGGAGCTGCTGTCTTGGCGATGGTTACCAGTGCATGGTACAGAGTCATGTAAGCATTGATCTTATCCTGCTCCATTCCCTTTGCCCAGAAACGTTCACGGCTTCTTCTTACATACCAGTTACTCATCTCATCTACAAATTCCTGGAGTGCTCTTGCTGCTTCCGGGATCTTGTAGTTTGCCAGATCATTGTCTACAGCCTGAACAGTTGTGTTTAATCTGCTGAGCAGCCATTTGTCCATTACAGGAAGCTGGTCATAGTTCAGTTCATATTTGGTCGGGTCGAAGTTGTCGATGTCTGCATATAATACGAAGAATGCGTAAGTATTCCACAGTGTGCTCATAAATTTACGCTGTCCTTCCACAACTGCCTTGCCATGGAAACGGTTCGGAAGCCATGGAGCACTGTTGATGTAGAAGTACCATCTGATGGCATCTGCGCCGTATTTGTTCAGTGCATCGAATGGATCAACTGCATTTCCTTTGGACTTACTCATCTTCTGTCCGTTCTCATCCTGGACATGTCCCAGAACAATTACGTTCTTGTATGGTGCTTTATTGAAGAGCAGTGTGGATTCTGCAAGGAGTGAGTAGAACCATCCACGAGTCTGGTCTACTGCCTCGGAGATAAAGTTTGCAGGGAACTGCTGCTCAAATAATTCTTTGTTTTCAAATGGATAATGATGCTGTGCGAAAGGCATTGCTCCTGAGTCGAACCAGCAGTCAATAACCTCCGGTACACGATGCATTTCTCCACCGCACTCCGGACACTTCAGTGTGATCTCATCGATGTATGGGCGGTGAAGCTCTACTGTCTTGGCTCTCTCATCACCGCTCATCTCGAATAATTCCTGACGGCTTCCGATGGAATGCATATGTCCGCATTCACACTGCCAGATGTTCAGTGGTGTTCCCCAGTAACGGTTACGGCTGATACCCCAGTCCTGAACGTTTTCAAGCCAGTCGCCGAAACGTCCTTTACCGATACTCTCAGGGATCCAGTTGATTGTATTGTTATTTCTGATCAGGTCATCCTTAACTGCTGTCATCTTGATGAACCAGGATTCTCTTGCATAGTAGATCAGTGGTGTGTCACATCTCCAGCAGTGTGGATAATCATGCTCGAATTTCGGAGCATCGAAGAGCTTGCCTTCTTTGTCCAGGTCTGTGAGGACCATAGGATCTGCTTTCTTTACGAAAACGCCTGCGTATGGTGTCTCTTTTGTCAGGTTACCCTGTCCGTCTACGAACTGTACGAATGGCAGTTCATAGTTACGTCCGATTCTGCTGTCGTCTTCACCGAATGCAGGTGCGATGTGAACGATACCTGTACCATCACTCATAGTAACGTAGTTATCACAGGTTACGAAATGAGCTTTCTTTTTCTGTTTTGCTGCTGCCTCTCCTGCACATGCGAAAAGCGGCTCGTATGCTTTGTATTCCAGGTCTGTTCCTTTGTAGGTTTCCAGAACTTCATATGCTTTCTCGCCTTCTTCTTTTGCAAGCTTGCCAAGGACTTTGTCAAGGAGTGCTTCTGCCATATAATAGGTATATCCGTCTGCTGCCTTTACTTTGCAGTAAGTCTCATCCGGGTTTACGCAGAGTGCAACGTTGGACGGAAGTGTCCATGGTGTTGTTGTCCATGCAAGGAAGTATGCATCTTCACCAACAACCTTGAATCTTACAACTGCGGAGCGCTCTTTTACAGTTTTGTATCCCTGGGATACTTCCTGTGCGGAAAGAGGGGTTCCACATCTTGGACAATAAGGAACGATCTTGAAGCCTTTATACAGAAGCTTCTTATTCCAGATTTCTTTTAATGCCCACCATTCGGACTCAATATAATCATCATAGTAAGTTACGTATGGATGTTCCATATCAGCCCAGAAACCAACGGTAGATGAGAAATCCTCCCACATTCCTTTGTATTTCCAGACGCTTTCCTTACACTGTTTGATGAATGGCTCCATACCGTATTCTTCGATCTGCTCTTTGCCATCCAGACCAAGTTTCTTCTCTACTTCCAGCTCTACCGGAAGTCCGTGGGTATCCCATCCTGCTTTACGCGGAACCATATAGCCCTTCATTGTACGGTATCTCGGGATCATATCCTTGATAACGCGGGTAAGTACATGGCCGATGTGCGGTTTACCGTTTGCAGTAGGCGGTCCGTCGTAGAATGTATAGGTTTCTCCCTCTTTTCTGTTCTCCATACTTTTCTCAAAGATATGGTTTTCTTTCCAGAATTCTTCTACTTTTTTCTCACGGTCTACAAAGTTTAAGTTCGTATCAACTTTCTGGTACACAGTAATTTACCTCCTGTTTAAATTATTTGTATCAGACACCTGAAAATATGCAGGACGTTTATATACGCTGAAAAATATTTCCAGTGTCCTTTAAGAACGAAAATAAGCCCATAAAAAAATCGCCCTTTTGTAAAAGGACGAAGGTTTATTGACGTTCGCTATACCACCTGTTACATTGTACGGGCATCCTCTGCCGATACATGAATCTTTTAACGGGGATTTCCGTCAGCTCTTACCTGTCTGTACACCCTTCAGAGCTGCAACTCCGGAGTGATCTTCACTGCATTTACTCACCACCGGGCTCACACCCTCCCCGGTTCGCTGTCTGCTTTCCCCTGCAGTTACTCTCTCCATCAACGTTTTTGTGGACATATCATTTATTTAACTATGCGGATTCATTATAAGGTCACAAAATTCACTGTGTCAAGTATTTTTTTGAATATTAGGGTAATCCTGTTACTGTTTAATAACACTGGTTACTGTTCACTCCGTTCACAGTAACGTAGCCAAAATTTATTCCAGATTGCCTGCGGCAATGGAATTTTGGCTTGTATGTCTCGGGATTTTGGCATATTCATGCCAAAACACCTCGCGGGATAGTGGTGTGTGAACAGTAACACACTGTTAACATACTATCATATAAATTTTACACAGGCATTGTAATTAATGATATAATAAGGTAGAATATTTTGTCCGAACGTCATTTAAAACGATGTACTAGAGTGTGTCTGAAAAATCATTCCCGCAATCTGCACGCCCCACTTTGCGGTATATTTTGCTCGAATTCGGTTGCCGTAGCCCGCTACGACGCCCTCATCCGGGCAAAATCTCCCACAAATTGTGACATACATCTTGCGGAAAGCATTTTTCAGACACGCTCTAGGTTGAATAAGGGCAAAGATATCAGGAACAAAAAGAATTTTAAATAAGCGGCAATAACAAAGATTATATTATAAAGGAAATTATCATACACAATGAAAATAAGAGTAATGATTGCTGTCTGTGCAGCAAAATTTGTAGGATACGTATGTAAGAAAATGGGAAGACAGGGTGTGACCTGGGCAGGAAAAGTGGCGATTAAGATCTGTCCGGACATTCTGGAACAGCTTTCCTCACAGGTACGAAAGGCTATTTTTGCAACCTGCGGTACAAATGGAAAGACAACTACCAACAATATGCTCTGTGCGGCACTGGAAGCGGAAGGACAGAAAGTAATCTGTAACCATACAGGTTCCAATATGCTCAATGGAGTTGTTGCCGCATTTGTGCTGGCTTCGAAATGGAATGGTAAAATTGATGCGGACTATGCATGCATTGAGGCCGATGAAGCATCCACCAGACATATTTTTCCGAGAATCAAACCGGACTATATGCTTCTGACAAATCTTTTCCGTGACCAGCTTGACAGATACGGAGAGATTGATATCACTATGAACATTCTGGAAGAAATGATGCGCAAGGTTCCGAAGATGCAGATTATTGTAAACGGTGATGATGCATTATCCGCATATCTTGCCATGGATTCCGGGAATCCATATGTAACTTATGGTATCAGTAAACCGGTGATCAAATCTGCGGCAAATGAAATCAGGGAAGGACGTTTCTGTAAGCGATGCGGTGAAAAACTGGAATATCGTTTTTATCATTACAGCCAGCTGGGAGATTATTATTGTCCAAAATGCGGATTTGCAAGACCGAAGCCGGATTTTGATGCGGAGGATGTAAAGGTAGGCGACCAGCTTAGCTTTTGTGTAGAAGGAAAACACATTGTAGCAAATTATAAGGGATTTTATAATGTGTATAATATACTGGCAGCTTATGCGGGAGTGAGGACTGCGGGATTTGCGGGAGAGCATTTCGGGGATATGCTCCGCAGATTTAATCCGGAAAACGGACGTATGGAGCAGTTTCGTATTAAGGGAACAGGAGTAACCTTGAATCTTGCCAAGAATCCGGCGGGATTTAATCAGAATATTTCCGCAGTGATGCAGGATCAGGCACCGAAGGACATTATTATTGCGATCAATGATAATGCTCAGGATGGAACAGATATTTCCTGGCTCTGGGATGTTGACTTTGATCTTCTCGGAAATGATTCAGTGAAATCTATTACTGTAAGCGGTATCCGCTGTCAGGATATGCGTCTGCGGCTGAAATATGTGGATATCCCGTCTGTCCTCGAGGGCGATGTTGAGAAAGCAATCCGCGACAGAGTAGAGGACGGAGTGGGGAATCTGTATGTGCTGGTAAACTATACAGCATTATTCAGTACCAGAAATATTCTGAAGAGACTGGAGGGCGAGAAATAATGAAAATTACAATAGGACATTTATATCCGGATCTTCTGAATCTTTACGGTGACAGAGGTAATATCCAGTGTCTGATGAAGAGATGCCAGTGGCGTGGGATTGAGGCTGAGACCATACCGTTTGAGCTGGATGATAAAATAGATTTCTCGAAGCTTGATATCGTACTTCTGGGTGGCGGTTCGGACAGAGAACAGATGATCGTATGTGAGAAGCTACAGAAAATCCAACCGGATTTTAAGGCTTATGTGGAAGATAACGGCGTTGTCATTGCAATCTGCGGTGGCTATCAGTTACTTGGGAAGTATTACAAAACAGATCAGGGAAACATGAAAGGACTGGACCTGGTAGACTTGTATACAGAGCAGGGCGAAGGCCGTCTGATCCAGAATATCGTTCTGCAGAGTGAGCTGTTTGATATGCCGATCGTTGGATTTGAGAATCATGGAGGAAGAACCTGCATTAATAATAACAAACCACTGGGAAAAGTACTTTACGGTGCAGGAAATGACGGTAAGTCAGGCTATGAAGGCGTAGTATATAAGAATGTGATAGGGACTTATCTGCATGGACCGTTACTTCCGAAGAATCCGCAGCTTGCAGACTGGCTCATTCAACATGCGCTGGAAAGAAAGTATGGAAAAGAAACAGAACTTACACCGTTAGATGACAGTCAGGAAAAAGAAGCAAATGACTATATATACCATAGATTTGTAAGAGGATAATTATGGCGAAATCATGTAATCAAAAAGGAAAAATACTGTATCTGCAGAAAATGCTGTCTGAGACAACCAGCCAAAATCCTGTCACCATGCAGGAGATTCTGGCAAAACTGGAAGAACAGGGGATTCGAGCTGAGCGAAAGAGTATTTATGATGATATGGAAACCCTGCGTGATTTTGGAATGGATATACATTACAGAAGAGGACGGGAAGGCGGATATTATGAGGAAAAATCCGCTTCAGATAAAACAGAAGCGGATAATACGATAATACATCAGCCGGATGGCGAAACAGGAGAGAAATCTGAAAATGTGCAGGAACAGATTGGAAAAGAATCTGAAGCACCTGCAAAGATCAGTGCTCCGACACCCTCCCAAACAGGAGAGAATATAAAAGAAATCAGGCTTGTATGTCAGAATTCTACAAAGAAAAAAATCCAGCGTACCTTTGGCTCGGAGATTTTCTGCAAAATAAAGGGGGAGGACAATTTTATTGTAACTGTTGAGGTTGTGGTTGATAAGGCATTTTTTGGATGGTTGACTTCTATGGGAAGAAATGTACATATTCTGAAACCAAAGAAAGCAGCCGTTGCCTATCGGGATTATCTGAAGAACATTGCAAAAGATTATAAGGGAATTGATAAATAAATATGATATCAGAAAGGATCGTATTATGAAAAGAAGAGCAACAGCTATTCTGCTTGGAATAATGGTATCCTCCATGTTCCTGTCTGCCTGCGGGAAGAATGAGGCAAAAGAAGCAGCAAATGAAAGCGCCCAGGTAGAAGAAGAGGGCGTAGGCGAAGTAACTGAGGAAGGTGAAAAAGTAGAGGCAGAAAATAAAAATGCTTCTGATGCCGATGACAGCAGCAAGGCAGGAGACAGTGCAAAATCAGACGAAGACAATAAAGAGATATCAGTGAAGGAGGAAGAAGACGGAGATTCTTCAGGAAAAGATTTAGATGATGAATCAGAGGAAGATGCTGAGGTAACGGAAGCTTCTGCCGGAAAGATAGGTGTGCTTCTTTCTGATGACGATGAGGATGCAAAAATTGACAGCGAAGAGATGACTTCGCAGATTGAAGATGGAGGATATGAGGCAGATGTGAAGAATGCCGGCGGCGATCCTGCGCTTCAGATTTCCCAGATTCAGGAATTTATTGATGAGCAGGTTTCTGCCCTGATCATTGATCCGGTAGATTCCTATGGTCTGACAGATATCCTGAAAACTGCCAATGAGCAGGAAATACCGGTTATTTCTTATGACAGTCTGATCCGGGATACTGCGGATATCAATTATTATGCAACCTATGATACCAGATCCATAGGAAATGATATTGCCAAAGAAATTATCAAAAAAATGGATCTGGATAAAGCCAGAGAGGATAAGAAGTCTTATACAATAGAATTTCTCATGGGATCTCCGGATGACAATGCTGCACTGTTTCTGTGTAATGGAATCCAGGAAGGGCTTCAGGAATATCTGGATGATGGAACACTTGTATGCAAATCCGGAAATACGTCATTTGATGATACAGGAATCATGAGATGGAGCGAGACATCTGCAAAGACAAAACTTGATTCGATTATAAGTGAGTTTTATGCAGAGGAGAAGGCTCCGGATATTATCTGTACTGCATATGACGGATTTGCTTATGCTGCAGAGGAAATTTTAAGTGACAGTGGTCTGGAACCGGGAAGTGATGAATGGCCGATGATCACAGGATATGGCAGTGAGGCACAGGCAGTAAAGGATATTGCAGCAGGTAAAATGTCATTTACCATGTTTATGGACCGTAAGGAACTGGCTAAGGGCGGAGCACAGATGGCCATTGACTATCTGACAGGAGAGAAAGTTGACGTAAAAGATTATTCACAGTATGATAACGGAGTAAAGATTGTGGGAACTTTTACATGTGGAGCACAGATGATCGACAAGGATAATTATCAGATTCTTGTGGATAACGGAACTTATACGGAAGATGAGATCGCTCCTGATCCCACACCGACACCGGAGGTGACACCTGCGCAAGAGGCAACACCTGTGCCGAAAGTGACATTAAAGACAGCCTCAGAGGAAGATTCAAAAGAAGTGACACCAACTCCTGAAACAGAAGATAAATCAGAAGGTGAAACGAGAGAAAATCTGATCTATGATTCCGAAGATAACTCAAAAGTGGAGAAAACATCAGATCAGAAAAAATAAAGAATTCATAGAACAAAAAAAGGATGGGTTTTCCCATCCTTTTATAGTTAATCTCTGAAGGTTAAGGAATCGTCTGTCATGGAATCAACAATGGCAAGAGATTCAAGACGTATTCCCATATCGCGGATCTCCTGACCGCCATGCTGGAAGCCTTTCTCAATAACAATACCGGCTCCTTCAAGAGTTGCCCCTGATTTCTTAACAATATCGATCAGGCCGAGAAGTGCACATCCGTTAGCAAGGAAATCATCAATCAGAAGTACATGATCTTCAGGTCCGAGAAACTTCCTGGAAAGGATCACATCATATACTTTCTTATGAGTGAAAGATTCTACTTTAGTTGTATACATTTCTCCATCCAGATTCACGCTCTGTGCTTTCTTGGCAAAAACTACAGGTACATCAAAGTACTGTGCAGCAATACAGGCGATACCGATACCGGATGCTTCAATTGTAAGGATTTTAGTGATTGGACAGTCGGAGAAGCGGCGTTTGAATTCTTTGCCGATTTCATTGATGAGGGTAATATCCATCTGATGATTTAAGAAACTGTCTACTTTTAAAATATTTCCCGGTTTTACAACTCCATCCTTAAGAATTCGGTCTTTTAAAAGCTTCATAGATTTCTCTCCTTTATATATGTAATTAGTTTGTAGCTGTCGGTAACTATCCGGTACACTGCTTCCCGAAAGTACTGAATAGTTACAGTTACTGTGAATATGCAGAATTCAAAAAAACATCAGGCTGCAAAATGAACAGTAACATTGCTGTTTTGATAATTATAAACTATGATACGCTATAATTCGTCTTCATGCAATTATTTTTGACAAAAAATCTAAAAATAATTATAATAGTCTCAGACTGGTTGGGAAAAACCGCAGGACAATCTGTGCAGATTGCCGTAAATCAGCCGAAGAGGGCTGCGAAAAAATAAGCAGCGAGCTGGGTCTTAAATAGTGAAACGGATTGTGAATATCCGTCTTACGGACTGGAGATGGAATATGAAAGAATATGAACTGATATGGGAAATTTTTAATAAATGTCCGCGGAATCAGATGCGTGATGTTTTTGTGGAAGAGCTGGAACTTGAGGATCCGGAAGAATATATCAGAAATAAATTCAAAGGAAAAGAAGTTTCCTATGAAAAAACTGTCCTGGAGGATGGAACCATTATTTTTGATATTACGACTTCACAAATAAAACAGCGTTGCTCCTTTACAGAAATTTGACAAATGTGGTATAATATCATTTACGCTGTACGGAAGTGCTGTAAGCAGGAAAGCCACAGACAGTGTGTGAGGATATAAAGACAGATAAGCGGTAAAGAATCGGATATTCTGAAAGAGAAAGGGGAATGTTATGGCCGAGGAACAAAAGACACATACGCATGTACTGGAGGATGGGACGGTAGTTGAACATTCTCATGGGGAGCATGGGCATCATCACAGTCATGCGCATACAAAGGCAGTGCTGAACCGTATGTCCAGAGCAATCGGACATATGGAATCTATCAAACGTATGATAGAGGACGGAAGAGACTGTGCGGAAGTTCTGATACAGCTTTCAGCAGTGAAATCTGCTATCAATAATACAGGTAAGATCATTCTGCAGGATCATATCGAACACTGTATCGTAGATGCAGTGGAACATGGTGATAAAGAGGCAATTAAAGAACTTGAGGTAGCAATTGACAGATTTGTAAAGTAATATGCGTACTCTGGAGCTTGTTTGAAAAATGTTTTACGCAAGATGTGCGTCACAATTTGTGGGAATGATTTTTCAGACACGCTCCACACTGGCAATAGAGAATATTTTGTTATTGTTCACACACCACTATCCCGCGAGGTGTTTTGGCATGAATATGCCAAAATCCCG